>Ga0307507_10003451_pt1 | contig 30628 bp, 17 predicted proteins | sample 7_EM_MG_FD_207223 | JGI IMG/M metagenome (GOLD analysis project Ga0307507, IMG submission 207223) | Populus trichocarpa ectomycorrhiza microbial communities from riparian zone in the Pacific Northwest, United States - 7_EM | ecosystem: Host-associated > Plants > Roots > Unclassified | place... | reverse complement strand
ATGGAAATATCGATATGGATGCTAAGGTGACTGGCTTTGATGCTTTAGTGGCGGTTTGCCATATTGCTTATAAGAAACTCAAGCAAAAGAAGAGGGAGGAGAAACAGAAAGTGGATGCAATATTGGGGGATGGAAAGATAGACGGGCCGGTGAGGGAGAAAGCTCTTCAAAAGCCTATGTCCGACCAGGTTCATGATGGCTCTACTACTAGGAAGAGAACTTCTGAGGAGAGGCCTTCTTGTTCTACGGAGAGGTATAAAAGGAATGGTTTTAGACAAGGAATTATGACTGGGGTTCGTGATGGAGGATCGAACCAAGACTTGTTTTTGAGAAAGGATACCGTTTTCAAACGATCCTACGCTCACAGCAAGTTAAATAAGAGATTGAAGGAGGAGATGCCAAACTGTGGTGTTGGCTCACTGGCAGAGTTGCCTCAAGAAGTCAAAGAAAGAATTGCTTCTATGAAAGGCAAAGATGTGGAGTTAGTGGTGGACAAACTGTTGTATGCAACTGACGTGAACGCTGGCAACAGTCGTCTGTCGATCCCTCTTAGACAAGTTATAGCTAAGAATTTCTTGACAGATGAAGAGAAGAGGGCTCTTATAGATGATAATTGTCTGAAAGTAAAGATTCTTGAACCCTCTTTGGAAATGGTTAGTGACATGAATCTCAAGCAATGGAACATGTTTAAGAAGAAGGGCAGTGTTAGTTCATCATATGTGTTCATAACACATTGGAATTCTCTAAGGAGAAGAAGTAATTTGCATAGGCAAGACAGAATTCAGGTTTGGTCTTTCCGAGTAGAAAACGACCTCTACTTTGCTCTTGTTAAGGTCGGTGAAAGATAAGAACAACGAAATTGTTCTAACAGAAGCAATATCGGTTCATCAACTGGTAGCCATGCTGGTGTGGTTGAATATGCGAGTCCTAGTTTAAGAGAAGGATTAATTAGAAGATGGTGGCGGCGGCGGCAGTAGTCAGAATGGAGAAGAAGATCCACCGTATTCTGCTAGTCAGCTTGAAGATGTTGATTAACAACTCAGTCTAACACCCATGATGGGACGCTTTTTCTTCATCACTTTATTCTGATATATATATATAATTTTTCCCCCTTTTGATCCATTGTGAAAACCGGATTATGGTGCAAAGTTCACAAATTTAGTTACGTGCATTGCATCGTTAAGGTTTATGTTAATGTTATCAAGAACATAAAAAGCTTCCGAGTTGCCTTTATCTTCATGGTAAAACAATACCTAGTTGTTAAACTTGTTTGACATGATGTTTTTAAAAAATTAAATTCAAAACTTGATTCCAACAAGATTTCTCTAGTTGAATCAGACTAGAAATTGACCTAGCAACTGACTTGATTAATTTCTTAATAAAAAAAATTAAACGGCACCATTTTAACCTACTCCCTCTCATTATTATTATTATTATTTAAAGCTAGTTCCGGTCTAGAACGTTGACTTTTGGGTCCCTTTTAGCGCATCTGATTTGCCATTCACGGCTTGCACGGTAGCATGATTTGCATCATCATCTACGAACATCATTCTCGAACTGTATCCTTTGATTTTTCATGTTAAGAGTACAGTTTGCTCGCCACCATGAACATTCTGCCGCCGAATTTGTGAGGTTGCATGGAAACCTTCAACACGGTGTCCCGGCCGACCAGATTTCTCCCACTTTCTTCCTTTCTTTCCAGGCTGAATATTTTTTGTATCCATCTGAAACCTCCTACGCATTGCCGTTGTCCCATCATCCTTTCTTCCCGCATTTATCTTGCTCTTAGGATTTTCTTTCTTCCTTGATTGCATCATCCTAGTGATTTTTCACCGAGTCCACGTTTTGGTACAGAACAAAAACCCGTTGACTAATTCCTTTGTTGTTGCTTCTGTAGAATCCATCTCCTTTGAAGCCTTCTATCTCTCTTAAGAAATCAAAGCACTGCCCAAATGTGAACCGTCCGTCTTTATTGGAAGTTCCCTTGAGTACAAATTATGATGTCAAGTCATTGACTTCTACCACGAACTCTTTCCTCACCAGCTTGCCACCAAACCCACCGTACTACCGAAAAGTTAAAACTTCAGAGCCGGCCTCGACCACCACGGCAGGCAGCCAGCCACTGCCTGCCTACAGGTGCACGACCAGCATCTGTGGTTGCAGTAGCACTAGCAACCCTTTCAAAGAAAGCACTCATCTTCCCCGTCCTTTTTGTACCTTGACCTACCCATTTTTCTATTAGTTACCGCCTTTTACCTCTTCAGAATCTCTGTAATCATGATATCCGGTAAGATCTCTCCAAAATCTTCAAAAATATATGGCAAAAACACTCTTCTGAAGATCCATGTGTATGTATATTGATCTACCAGCAGCCAAATCATGGGAAAAATGGTAGCTAGCTAGCATCAACAACCCTAATTAAAATTCATCAACAAACAACTCATTTTGCCAATGTTCTTACCCAGGTAAGCTCATCTCAATCCATCAAAATTTTTTGGTCCAATCTTATTCTAAAATTTCCCCAACTAAAATTCATAATCTTGTCCCCATCAAAACCCGTCCATTAAAAAAAAAATAAAAAAAGCCACCCTCCACAATTGTAATAGCACAAAAGCAGATGGTAGGCCTTGTCCTTGGCCATCCTCCCTTGTCCGGCCAGCGCAGGCTCCTCCTCCCTTTTGGGTTGCTCTTGTAGGGAGTCCTCAAGTTGCCATCTTCCTGCCTAAATTTGCAGACCAATTTTTCTTTTTATTGCTGATCCCTCAAATTATCATCCTTATTTAGCATAATCTTTTACCAATCAACCCAAAAATTATCTGAAAATAAACCAACTTTTGATCAAAATTAATTAATTAATTAATTGAAATTGAAACTAAACAGTGTTTATACAACTAAAATGTCCAGACAGCTCATTAATATACAAACAAACTACCTAAAATACCCTCCAAGAAAAATGGTGGGAAAATTCGTGTTTGCCATGGTTACACTCCATATACCCAAAAAAAATTCAAATCCCATTCTACAATACGAACCAATTTTACCAGAGAACCACCATGAAAAACACAACCTCCCCCATCTCCCTTCCCAGCACCACCACCACCAAAATGGGGTCACATTTTCTCAATACTGCCCGCCACCCCATTTTCACTCACAGACTCTCCTCCACCATACTCCACCTCCGTGTGTCTCAGAAACTTTCCCTTCATGTCATCATCTCCATCTCTGTGACCAAAACCATAAAAAAATAATACAGAGGGAAATCTTAATTCCTTGCGTTGGCCGATTGAAACTTAATTAAGCTCGTTGAATTGTGTTAAATTCAGTGACTCGTTCAATCAAATTTATGAAACTAATTTCCCAAAATCACAATAAATAAATAAATAAATAGATAAATCGAATTCCAAAATTCTTGGAGCTAACTATAAAAACACTGTCACCATTGTCAAGAATTTCCTCACAATTTCAGAATTTTAAGAAGAAAAATACAAGAAATCTATATCTTTGTAACTTTATTATACAAAAAAAAACCCCGTGGGTTAGCCTATTATAATCACCTCCTCCACCACCACGTAAACCCCATCTCCCTCCCTCCCTCTCTCTCTACAAATCCGATCCCCAATTTCTTCCAATTTTCCACATTATTATTATTACAAAATTATTCTTATTTTTTATTTTTATATATAATAATCCTCTATCCTTTTTCTACACTGTATCTCTCTAACTGTAGAGAGAGAGAAAAAAGAAGAAGAACAAGAAAAACAACCAAAACAAGAGAGAGAAACACAAAGCTCCTTCTCTCTCTCTCTCTCTCTCTCTCTCTCTCTCTATTTCAGATCTCTGTTCATTATCTCCTTCCATTTCTTCTTCCTTTCTTTTTTTTAATGACAGAATTGCCCCTCTCTCTATAGCTCGTTCGCTCGTTCGCTCGTTTGGTCTACAGCCTTCTATGCTGCGCCTTTTCAATTCGTTTTCGCCGAATTTGACCTTCGAAATTAGGGTTTCCGGTGCTTAATTGAAATCAATTTTGGTTTTGGTTTTGATTCTTTGACGATGATAATTAAGCGGAACTTGAAATCTCAAATGCCGAGTTTAAAACGGTGTAACAAACTCGGCGACAACTCAGCTTGTGAAGAAGACGACAACTCACCTTTATCTCGGAGGAAGAAACGCAAGCTTAAGAGCAACAGCCACCACGGAAGTAGTGGTTATTATCCTCTCAATCTGCTCCGCGAGGTCGCCGCCGGTGTGATTCCGGTGAGTTTGAAGTCGTTGAATGGATTCGCTGCTGCTGCTTCTTCTTGGTGTACGGAGGTATCATGCTCGCCACCTGAATCCAATGCCCGAGATTCAACGAAGACGAGAGCGGTGAATGACAATAGTAATTGTAATAGTAATCGGACGGTGGAGGTTTCGCGACCACCGCTAGTGCGGACATCGAGAGGGAGAGTTCAGGTATTGCCTTCGAGGTTTAATGATTCAGTTATTGAAATTTGGAGAAAAGAAAGTAAGACTAATTTGCATGATTATAGCTTTGGTGATAATGATAATGATAATGACGAAGATGTTGTTGATGACGATGATGACGATGTTGATTATGATATTCAATTTAATAGTAATAGTAGTAGAAAGGTTAAAGTGAAAGTGAAAATGGGTTTCGGATTGCGTAGAATGGGCAGAAATGTTAGTAAAGTGAAGAAACAAAGCAGGCATTGTGCTGGCAAGTATGTGGATACGTGTGAGGAAGAGGAGGAGAAAGAGGATGATGAAGTGAAGTTTAATGGTGGTTTTGATATGAAGAAGTATTATTCGAGTTGTTCACGTAGCACGCTTACTTCGGTGCATGAGAATCTGGTGGTGGATGATACTGAGTGTGGTGGGGTTTTGGATTCAAGTAGTGGGGAGAGGAAAGAAGATGAGTTGTTTGGGCCGGAGGATTTTTATTCGGGGGATATAGTGTGGGCGAAGTCGGGAAACAAATATCCATTTTGGCCAGCTATTGTTATTGATCCAATGACACAAGCACCGGAGTTGGTTTTGAGGTCTTGTATTGCTGATGCAGCTTGTGTGATGTTTTTTGGTTGCTCTGGAAATGATGGGAATCAAAGGGTATGTGTGGATTTTAAATTTATGAATTACTTGCTATGTAAAGAGAGGTTACTTTGGATATATGGACCTCTCGTGTTTTTATCTTTTGGATGGATGTGATTGCTAATTATGGTAAGTTGAATGATCATGACCAGGATTATGCTTGGGTTCAGAGAGGGATGATCTTTCCGTTTATGGATTTTCTTGACAGGTGTGTTACTTGTCATTGTTTTTGTTGTCGTATAGGTTGGTAACTTGGGATTTGAGTTTTCTGTTTAAGTGAATTTTTTTTCTTGGCTTAGGTTCCAGGAACAGTCTGAATTGGATGACTTCAATGGTGATTTCCAGATGGCGTTTGAGGAGGCATTTCTGGCTGAACAGGGGTTCACCGAGAAGTTGATACAAGATATGAACACAGCAGCTGGGAATCCGATTTATGATGAATCTGTGTATAGGTGCCTTCAGGAGGCTACTGGCTCAAACCAGGATCAGGACTTTCATTCTCCAAACCAGGCAAGTTTCATGGTGTAGTTCTTAAGTTCTTTTCTTTGAAACTCCCTTGTCTGTTATTTTCATTCTTTCTAGTCCTGTGCTTAGGCTTCAAAGTCTTAAACTCCTAGGTGTAAATGGAATTTTGATCCCTGGCACCTGGTACAATCAATACCTTGAGATTTACCAAGTTAGCAGGCTCAGAAAATGTATGAATTATACAGATATGGGGGCCAGATCTCTCAATATTGTGGCCGTCAAAAGTAGGTTTGCATCAGAATTTGGATGTTTTATCACATGAGTGTAGGCTTGCTTGATTTGATTGCTCGTAATGATTAGGGGGCCATTCTAGTGTTATCGCCTCTGGAAGGATTTTAGGGGAGTGTTGATCTGGAATCTGGATGTGGTCCCCAGCTCCCAGCTTTCAGCAGCAGAGCTGTTCTGTTTTCTAAACTGTAATTTCCCTTTTAGTTCTTGGAGTTTTAGAAACATGAAAACAGTTTGGCAAGTTAGGGAACTTGGAATACCATTCCTAAAGCCCTACATTCTGAGTCACTTTTGCACTGAGAAGAACAGATACCAAAACGCAGTATAATTGTACATTTCTTGCCCTCCACTTTTCTTGGAAAGATTTTGTGATTACCATTTTACAAAATAAACCAAAACATGCTCAAATTTTTGTGATTTGTACAACTCCTTGATTGGGAGTTTAGCGAGGAAGCTTATCATTTGAAACAGCTGTTACTTTTCTTTACACTGGTTCTTTCCTGTGATGGAACCTGAGATACCGAACTATATGTTTTCACATTAATTTTAGCTTTCCTCAGTTTTCTTCAGGTTTTGATTCAAATGAAGGTTTCTATTTTTATAAAAACAAAGAAGAAAATAGGAAGCGCTAGTTTGTCCTTCCATTTTCTGAATCTCATAAAATTTGGATTCTCTGATGCAGGACATGATTTGGAAGAATAAAGACAAGGGACCCTGTGAAGGTTGTGGCACGAGCCTTTCTTTAAAAACTGCAAAGAAAATGAAGTGTTCAAACCCTGGTGGCCAGTTCTTATGTAAAAAATGTGCTAGGGTTGGTACCACCTGTATTTTCTTCAGTGTTTTATGCAATAACTCCTGTCTCTATAGTCTAACTCATATGTGTGTTGGCTATTTGTAATTTTTACATCTGCATAATTGGTATTGCAGCTAACAAAATCAAAACATTTTTGTGGAATATGCAAGAAGGTTTGGAATCATTCAGACAGTGGGAGCTGGGTGAGTCAACCTACAACTTATATTAGAGTTGTGATTTTTTTCTGCTCATAACTAATGTTTATTTCTTATCAAATTGGTCTTCTTGTTCTCTCTGAATCAGGCACGTTGTGATGGTTGTAAAGTTTGGATCCATGCAGAGTGTGACAGGATTTCCAGCAATCGTTTTAAGGTCTGTCCATACTTGTACTTTCTTTTCTACCTGCATAATGAGAACATAGATGGAAGTTTCTGACTTTCCTTGTCAATTTTCTTGCTTGAAGGATCTGGGGGGCATTGATTACTACTGCCCTACTTGCAAAGCAAAATTTAATTTTGAATTGTCAGATTCAGAAAAATCGCAGCTGAAATGCAAGTAGGTTCCTTTTGATGTTGTTTTTTATTAAGAAACAAAAGGTTTTGAATTTTCTATTCACAATTTAGTTGAAGGGTTTATATCTAATATCTTAGAGCCTTTGGCACAGATCAAACAAAATTAAGGGTCAACCAGCGCTACCTAATAAGGTTACTGTTATCTGCTCAGGAATGGAGGGCACATATTTCCCAAGTCTACACATGTAAGAAGGAATACAGCTTCACAAGTGCATGAATATTGAGCACTTGCACTTTCTGGGAAATTCCCTTTTCCTTGGTTCCTGTGTTTTTGTCAAGTTTATTTACAGATTTTGTCTCTCTTCTTTTAGGGTTGTTTGCAAATGTGGGTTCTGTGGTTCAGAAAAGCAAGCCCTTAGTGAATGGGAACAGCACACAGGTTCCAAAATAAAGAATTGGAGGATCAGTATTAGGGTGAAAGATTCCATGCTACTGCTAGAGCAATGGGTTTGTTCCAAATCTTTTGAGCTTCTTTTCTTATCTTGAGGATACTTATTTCTTTTACAAGTTTGGTTCTGTACCAAATCTTTAGAGCTTCTTTCCTTATCCTGTGGATACTTCTTATTTCTTTTACAAGTTTGGGTTTGTACAAAATCTTCTGAGCATCTATCCGTATCTGGTGAATATTTCTTTTTTCTTTTACAAGTTTGTGTCTCTTGATGGTTACATGGTGCTGTACCTCTAAAAGTATATTACTTGCTTTTAGAAAGAAAGATCATGAAACTTAGTTTCTTACAATCATTTTCAATTCGAACATTAGAGCTGCTCTTGGACTTTGCAGATGATGCAGTTAGCAGAGTACCATGCGCATGCCTCATCTACTAAACCTCAAAAACGACCTTCCATTAAAGAGCGGAAGCAGAAGCTGCTTGCTTTCTTACAAGGCATGTTTCTTTTCTAGCATAGATACAACCTGATCAGTATGTTATCTTGAGCTACACTGTCTGAATTTCTCGCTCTGTTCAATAAGCTTTTTATTACCATTGTCATGACAGTGAGATACGATCCTGTTTTTACAAAGTGGACAACAGAACGTTGTGCAGTTTGTAGATGGGTAGAAGATTGGGACTACAACAAGATTATTATCTGCAACAGGTATTGTGACTGTTTAAATAGGGATTCTAATTACTGTGCACATAATACTATGTGCTGGTGGAAATGTTTGGTGCTAAAGACACTTCAGCCAATTTTGAACTGTATTTTAGACATGTTTCTGACACTTGGAGAAATGACGTCTAAAGCAACAAAGCTATCTTAACAAGAAAAGAACTTTATGGAGAATAATTTAAATATTATGAAGTCATTAGAGTTCTTTCTTGTCGCAATCATCTGCTTTCAGCTACAATTTGATGCAGTCTGCTGAATAAATGACCCCAAAAGAGAGGATAACAATGTCCTGCTTATATATCTGCTAATTAGAGCAAGGAATTTTTTTGTTGGCTGGAGATTTCATAGTAATGTTTAGTATCACTTGTTATTCTATCCATCTGTCAGATGTCAGATAGCTGTTCATCAAGAATGTTATGGAGCACGAAACGTGCAGGATTTTACTTCTTGGGTTTGCAAAGCATGTGAAACACCAGATGTTAGGAGGGAGTGTTGCCTTTGTCCTGTTAAAGGTTTGTTTTTTGGTCATCCCGCAGTGAATCTCTCTTTTTCCATCTTGGGTTTGAGCCAGTTACAAATAGATTGCTTCTGCATAAAGTGGTTTATAACGAGTTTCTCTCTGTTATTTGTCCAAAAACTTTTTGCTATGTACTAATAGGTTTATTACACTCATATGATAATTTCTTTAGTTGCTTTTCATGTAGGCTGTGATTTTTTTTTTCATTGAGCTTATATCTATTTTCCCAATTTTTCGTAGGTGGTGCTCTAAAGCCAACTGATGTTGAGTCATTATGGGTTCATGTTACATGTGCTTGGTTTCAACCCGAAGTCTCATTTGCAAGTGATGAAAAGATGGAACCTGCTCTTGGAATTTTAAGCATCCCTTCAAATTCTTTTGTAAAGGTAGAATATTCATTCTCATAAAAACTGCATTGGAGCTGCTCTAGTTTAACTTGTAAAATCTTATGCATCTCATACTTAACCCGGGAATCTGTAGAACTTCAATTAGCATCATGTGAGGACTGGTGGTTTTAAAGCATCATCCTACTGTACTCAATGAACCATGTGGCGAATAAGTTGGAAGTTTGTCGTTTTACATTTAATTTTTTTGCATTTTTTGCTGTTGTATTGAGCTTTGAACCTGCTTTAATTTTCTGCTTACTGATTTTAATCAATGACTATATGCCAATGAATTATGATTTGTGAGCTCTTTGGTGCATCTGTAAACGTAGCTGATGAATTCTGATTGTGCTTTTTTTGGAACTCCAGATTTGTGTTATTTGTCAACAAATTCATGGTTCGTGTACTCAATGTTGCAAGTGTTCCACTTATTACCATGCAATGTGTGCTTCGAGGGCAGGATATCGCATGGAGGTGAGTTGCTCTTGCTCCTAAATGGTTTGGGTTGGAATACTTGCTGTACGCACCTGTTTTACCAGTCATGCAAAATGCATGCATACCATTTTTCACCTGGCAAAATTCTTTCACAAGTTCAAGTTATTGAGCTTTCAATTGGCATGGATCGGATTCTCTCTCTCTCAATTATCCTCTCTTTGTTATTAAATTATCTTCCTTCTAAATCGCAGTTGCACTGCTTGGAGAAAAATGGGAGACAGACAACAAGAATGATTTCATATTGTGCATGTCACAGGTACAGAGTCCTTATGTTTTATGATTAAACCAATAGCATTCCTCTTCCTATACTTCGATGTTTAGAGTTAATTTGCACATTAAAGCCTCTGTTGACCTTCACATTTGTCAAGAAACATATACATCATTTATAGCTATATTATAATAATTTATTGTTTTCTTTCATGATGCAGGGCTCCAAATCCGGACACGGTTTTGATCATACAGACTCCTGCAGGAGTGTTTTCTGCCAAAAGCCTTGTTCAAAATAAGAAAAGGGCTGGTACAAGGCTAATTTCATCTAATAGAATAAAACTTGAAGAGGAGTCAATGGAAGAAGCTACTAAGTCTGAGCCACACTCTGCTGCGAGGTGTCGGGTCTTCAAAAGAGTGAACAGCAACAAGAAGGTACCTAAACAATTGTTTCCCTGCCCATCTCTTCTTGTGTGTGTGGATATATCTTCTTTTTTTCTTTCCTACTTTTTTCATAGGGATTGCGATGCATTTATAAAACACAAGAGGGTTAGGTCAACTGAACATGATATTGTAGCTGGTCCAGCTATAGCATATTCTGGGTACTTTATAGGGGGGGGGGGTTGTGGGGTTGGGGAGGATTGTCTAGAAATTCTAAGAGTTGCTTGCTGGGCTGATAATTGATTAATCCAATCCTGTGGACTGGGAGGCTCCATTTCATGCTCTTTTGCCCCTACTTTTTAGAAGTAGACATGGTGGTAAACTTCTTATGAAGGGGATCATACAAGGAACAAAGCACAAACAAGATCTATGACATGAAAAAAATCACAAGACTAACCAGTTGAGCAAGAGAAAATTGGCTAGATTTGTTGCCTTGAAAAAAAATTCATGAAGTTATGGAGCCAAATTCATCATGTATATATGGCTAACAAAGTGCTCTGTTGCTGTTAAAAAGAATGAATAAACGATGGATGTAATTATGGAAACATATTGTGGTATTGTTACTTGGTTGAATTGATCAATATCAAATTTGTGCTTGAAATAAATGTTGGGGCTCTATGAACAGGTATAGTTAGGAGTTGCAGGTTAGCATATTATATTCCCTAACCTGTGGGCATTTTATATGGATCTGAAATTTGCTATTATCATCAATAGCTGGTTTAGACTATAGAGTTTAGATAATCAAACGAAAATGTGAATTAAGCTGTAGTCTTACTAGCCGTGGGCTGTTCATTCACTGATTTATTTAACTGTCCATATTACACAGCCATTTTAACTTGCTACAATTTTCCCTTGAATAGCAACAGAATTGATATACCTAGTATACATATGATACATGTACTTCACAAAACCTTTTCTTGTGAATTTTCCAAATCCAACCACAATAGAAGTTCCTAGCTCTTCAGATCAAATCTATCCTCCTCTTATTTATTTATTTATTTTATTTTCCAGCGAACAGAAGAAGAAGCTATTTACCATCGATTGACAAGACCTTGTCATCATCCTTTCTTAGAGATACAGAGTTTGAATGCATTCAGAGTAAAGTTTCTTTTTCCTACCTTTCAGTATTATATCATTTTTTTTTTATCTTCTCAACTTTTTTGACATGAAAACTAAGAGAAACAAAGCAAGTGGTAATGTGCCTGGTTTTATTCTTCGACAGGTAGTAGAGGAGCCGAAAAGTTTTTCTTCTTTCAGGGAAAGGCTTTACCACTTACAGGTAGGTCTCCATCTTTCTGTTAATAATATTACTTTCTAGATTGCCTTCTAAGTATCTCTTGGATGTACATATGATCACAGAGAACTGAAAATGACCGAGTTTGCTTTGGGAGATCTGGAATACATGGATGGGGCCTCTTTGCACGAAGAAACATTCAAGAAGGAGAAATGGTATATATGATTTTTTCATGAATGAAAAAACCTTGAAATGTGATTTTCAGATGTGAATTCCATGTGCGTGTAATCACCAAAACTGAAATACAATCCATCGCTGATACATGATTGTCTCCAGGTTCTTGAGTATCGGGGTGAGCAAGTGAGAGGCAGTATTGCGGATCTGAGGGAGGTGCGCTATCGATTAGAAGGCAAAGACTGCTATGTAAGTTATCTTCTTCTTTTACTCTTTGTATTAAGTAAAAGATGATGCAAACTATGTGGTAGTAACCACCCTAGCCTCTGCTTACGATCATACTGGTTCCCAATAAATTCAAAGAAGTTTTATAAGCTGAACATGCTTTCCCCACCTTCCTTGCTTTTGTTCCTTTTTTCCCCCTTGTTCCTCTACCTTCATCGTTTTTTGAGCTAAACTGTGGTCTAATTTTCTTTTGCAGCTTTTCAAGATCAGCGAAGAGGTAGTGGTAGATGCCACGGATAAAGGAAACATAGCGCGCTTAATAAACCATTCTGTGAGTCGCATCCAAGTTGAACTTTCGTTTCTGCATTTACAATTTTTCAATTCTAACATGTTTTATCTCTTCCATGCTCGAAGTATAGTGTTACTTTTCTCCTTATCATGATGTATATTCTATTTGCCTGTGTTCCAGTGTATGCCAAATTGCTATGCAAGGATCATGAGTGTGGGCGATAATGAAAGTCGTATAGTCCTTATCGCGAAGACAAATGTACCTGCTGGCGATGAGCTAACGTATACATCTTCCCTGTCAGTCAGAGTTCATAAATTTTCAACTGTTCAATCGCTCACTAAATTTAGTTGCATGTGGCAGGTACGATTACTTGTTCGATCCTGATGAACCTGATGAATTCAAAGTTCCCTGTTTATGTAAAGCTCCAAATTGCCGGAAGTTCATGAATTAGGATACAAACACATCAGCCATTGTTTCTCCACAAGGAGCTCTAACCCTATCCCATGCCCGGGGATCTTACAGTCATACAGAATTTGTAATTTGTGATTTTTTTTTGCCAAAAGAAAAAATGTAATTTTTTTTTTTTGACATGCTCTGAGCTTAATAAAATTTATAGGCTTGCCTGCTGTTTTAGGTCAGGCATGGTGTACATTTGTCTCCTCACAGTTCTCTTATTATAGTTAAAGGCTAATCCATTCTATGATGAATTAAAATTGTTAATCAGAATACTTTGCTCCATAATCCGATTTTCACAATTGCTGTTTATTGATTACTATAAACATCAAAAGGAAAAAAAAAAAAAACAAAGATCTCGGAATAAATTAAAGAAGAAAAAGGAACCCATCATGGGTGTGAGACTTTGTTGTTACTCAATATCTTCAAGATGACCAGCAGAATATGCTGAATCTTCCCTTCCACCTGACCACTGCCACCATGATACTGGCCGAAGCCACCTCGCTTGGGTTGACAACCCGAGCGGGGACAGCACCTCGTTTCTCTCCTGGTGTCTCAGGTTTTTGGTCCCGATCTAGTACAATACAAAATTCCTTGCTTCCATGCATATCTCAATGTGTTTTTTATTTTTTATTTTTGAGGAATCATAACATGACGTTGCACTGTGTGCATTAAATATTTTTCAGGATTAACTAATATATTTTCTATAAGTATATTTTTTTTTTCTAGTCAATGGTTGAAAGTAAAACATGCACCACATCAGGCATCTCCTTTCCCGACCAATTTTTTTTCTCGCCAATATATAATTGATAATCACCCATCCATCCACCAATGAAGTGAAAATACACTAATGTTTTCATAAATTAATTATCGTGGAACTCTTTATCTCCCAAGATGAGCTGATATAACAAAGATCATTAAAAAATTTTAATATCTTGGATCATTAGGTAAATAAGATAAGTTTTCATAAATCACAATTTTCTCAGATTCAATATTTCCTTAAAGTTTTTTTTTTTTTTTCTTTTCCTTTAACATTTACTAACTTAAGTATAAAAGAATTTCTCGTTTTAAAAATAACTAATTTTCTCAAAAACACTTGGGTACAAATATAAAACCCATAATCAAGCTCACATCTTAGCTTAGAATCATAGCCCGTGAAAAACTCATTGTTTGTGTGAAGATTTTTCTCGACTTCATCATTAACCATTTTCACCGAGGGTTCAAGAATCTTTACATTCAAGCAATTACAATATCTAAGAACACCTTTTGCTTCATCTTTCAAGAAATTTCTAGCCATGTCTTGTGTAAGTGTGATCTATTACCATCTTTTATATCAATTTAATATAATTGTTTCTCCACCATTAACTCCACATCTTTCCCTTTTATAGAAGCAATTTTTTCTTTGACTTCCTGAGGCAACTCTAGTGTGACAAAATCACAGTTTGGCATCTCCTCCTTGAATCTCTTATTTGACTTGCTATGAGCATAACATCGTTTGAATATGTTATCCTTTCTTCATAACTTATCCCATAACTCTTGATAGCAGAATTGGGTAGCTTCTCTCCCACAACTTTTCTTTCTTTCTTTAAGCAAAAGTAATTAGCAGGCTTGTTAGAAGCTTTCTACCTCACCAACCCGTCTCTCTTTTCTATCATCTAATATTGCATGCTCTTTCGGTTTCTCCTCCCTTTTCTTTTTCTTGAGTTTCTCATAAACAATATTGCAAACTATAGCTAAAGTTAAAAAGGGAGACACCTTAGCATCAATATTAATATCTCTTTGCTTCAAATCCTTTTCAGTCACCAATAAAACATCATTTTCCTCCTCCTCCTCCTCCTTGCTTTTTTTCTTCTATTCTTTGACTTCGAACGTTGAAGATTTTGTTGAAAACATGGTTAATGGGTACATTTAAGCTCAAAAGACATCTAAGTTTTGGGAGGGGAGAAGACCTGAGCAAAGTGAAAATATTTGAAATTAAACTCTCACATGCATGCGACTCGAGTAGGACCTTAGCCTAGGTGTATTGTAAAATAAAACTTTGAGCTACAATTTTTTTTTTACTAACTTAATTTTGTACTTGAGTTTGGTCCATGAAATTTTTTTTTTCCAGTCCATTGTCTTATCCAATCCAAGTATATCTAATCAATTTCTTTATTTTTTTCCATTGTCTTATCCAATCCAAGTATGTCTAATTAATTTCTTTATTTTTTCTAGAACTTAACGGAATAATTTTTTAGCTCTTTACAACCAAAAACAACGAAGATTAGTTTTGGTGTTATGGCAAATAACCAAAGCCAATAATGGAGGAAATTTATTTTAGTATCTACCATAATTAATTCTTATCAGTTTTGGTTAAAAAATCTATTATAAAAAAAGGGTTGTAAGAAGAGTTTTCTGTACTATTTTTTTCATAATTTTAACTCTTCCTCACCTTAGATTTTTCAAGTTTTCTCCTTTTTTAGCTTTGTTTTAAGTATTGGTTTTTCTTCCAATTTAGAGCTTAGATTCGGTTTTATTGAAAGATATTTGAGTTATATAATTTTTTGTTTATAGATTTTATTTAGAAATGCATTTAAATAAGGTATTGCTCTTGGAATCTTGAAAGTTTTATTGCAAACATTCTTTGAACCAAATGAGAAGCAATAAAGTTTTAATCATTTACAACAACAAAGCTTGATTATTTTTAAAGTATTTCAACAAGTAAATGCTTTATTATGATCTTGTTTAGTTAATTCATTATATAATCAGTATGCATACTGGGATTGTTTTTCAGTCTCTTATATTATTTTGGATATATACTTAATATACACGCTAGAATCTCTATATATTTTATGTGTTATTTGCAAGTTAACCATAACTACATATTTATAATCTAAACTTGTATGAACATTGGTATAACTTTTGGATTACAAAATTGTCCTATAGCTACTTTGTTGATGTTTGATGATAATGAGCTTGGAGCTTTTGTAGAAGTTAACCTTAAAACCTGAAATAATTTCATGTTGTTGCTTTCTTTAATTTACAAGTTCTTTTTGTATTAAAATGTTCTAAAAAATAGGAGTGATAAATAAATAAATATGTAGTTGCAGTTGAATTTGATGTACAGTAACATTCTTGACAAAAGAAAATACTTTTGTAAGCTTGTAGCTAGGTAAATATCCTATACTATATATTCCTACCAAATAAAGAAGAGAAAAAAATTCCTATACTATTTGAGTGGTCATCTTGTAACCAAACTTCCTATACTGCTAGCCTAGCAATTTCCTTTATAAACTATAGACTAGGTGCATTCTCAATATAAATATAGGTCGATCAGACCTCGTTTTTCAAAACCCTTACATTAAAGTTGATTTCTGTTAATTAATAGCATTTAAATTTTTTATATCTTTTTTGCATGTTAATTTTCATCCAATGACGATAGTTGAAGAAAGAAGTTAACAAAAAAAATCTTTAGATTTTATGATGACTCTTGCAGAGATCTAGGAAGCCGATCTATTATCATGTTCGAATGAAAAAGTTAAATTGGATTCAGGGGAATAACCTATAGATTTCCACCTTCCAATCCTCTGTGAATTAGCTTGCGAACAGATTAATAAGCATATCATTCGACCTTAATTCTACTTTATCCCCAAACTCCAATCTATCTCTACAATTTTTTTTATATATATTTTAATTTGACAGCAAACATGGGGCATACATGTCTATCTTCCTTTTTTTTTTTGTTAAATTAACTAGTGTGGTGATCAGGTCGTTGAAAAACTTTATAAAAAAATAGAATTACCCTGACTGATGAGTTTTGAGCCTATTAAATTAACTAGCGTAGTGATAAAGTTGTAGAAGGTCCACTGAAAATTATAGGGAAAATCTTGTACATGACATCTTTCTGTTGTCACTAGCTTGAGGATGCTTCTAAAATTTTAAGTGTGATTCTTTGAGTTTTTAAGGCCATCATAGTTGTCTATGTTGGCTTTAGTAGTGACACAATCCTTGGTGAGATGAGTCTATAATATTCTATAACAAAGTGCAAACTTTTCCACTTGGTGGGAATGATGTGTAGGAATTGAGGTTGGTGTAATCTCCTGCATGTCGTGCGTAAGTTTTTTGTGATAAGGAGCATGTGAATGAAAACAATGAGACTTAGAAGAAGATTAATGGAAATAATCATGTTTGTGTCTTTGATTACAATGATACTTAGAAGAAGATTGATGGAAATAATCATGTTTGTGTCTTTGATTTGCCAGGAAGTGTTGATTTATTTGGATAGTTGGAGTATGATGTCTACTTAGTATATTATTTTGTCTAGTTTCTTCGAAGTTATCTTCGTGCATCTAATATTATGGACCAATTTTTTTTTTGGTTATACTAAAAAGAAAGAAGTTATTTCTATATGGATATAACATCGTTGTTGAGTAATTCTACATATTGGAAGAGAAGTTGGATACCTATGGGAATTGAAGTTTTCGTGGGGAGATTACTTAATCTTTTATGTACTAAAGTCTTATCAGCCATGATATATATATATTTTTGTAGAAGTTGAAAGGAAATAGACTTGCTTTTTATTCAATATCCTATAAGTGATGCCACTAATAAAATCATGAAAAAACTTCACAAAATAAAGACTTTTCTTGGCTGATGAGTTTTAGGCCTGAGTTGATCTTGTAAAACAAGTCTCTCATGGAATGAGATACACTCTAATGCTAGCTTAAGTCAATACTTGAGTTTGTTTAATCAAGTGACAAACATGTTAAAAATCAAAAGGATGAAATATCTATTTTTTGTGTGTAAAGAAGAGATCAGTGTGTTTTCTGTCTCATTGAGTATGTTCTTTATATAATGAAGATGAAGATGTGTTAAGTGTAATATTGTTTAGATAAATAACTTTATTTTCTCTCTTAAAATATGAGAATATATAACCTTAGAAAATATATGTAAAATATCTAGAAAAATATATGAAAAAACATGTGAAAAGTACTATTCATGAAAAATACTATACATATTATTCATGAATAGTAAACCGAGATGAGCCAAAATAACTCTATTAATTTTAAGATAATAAACATAATTTTTTATTTGACTAAGATTCCAGAGGGCCTCTTCACAAAATTGTCTGGGATGTGTCATATTTTCCGAGTAGATTTAAGATTCTTAAACAAAAACCATCTTCCCTTGAAATCCATCTTCCTCTTCGAAACCATCTCAAAGTTTCTCTTCAAATTTTGTTCATGGTCATTTCTAAATGGTGGATTAATTCTTTCATCTGCCGCTTGATTTCAAACAAGCACAGTAGTGCAAGGTCTCAGGATAGTCTCGTTGCTGATAACTAGCCAACTGTTAACTGTATTAACTTCCTGAACCCTCCTTTCCACCTGGCATGTGTCCCCCAACTCTCTCAGCTGCTCCTCCCCTTCTTCTTAACTAAAAAACCAGAGAAACAAGAAAAGGGAGGGAGGCTCTGATTACTTTTGACGCAAAAAAAGGATGCTAGCTAGTCTTTCATTTGGATCCAAAGTTTACTGAAGCAATGATTTTGTTATAAGCATTTCAAAGACTTGGTTCTGCTGGAAGGAAGTTCTCTCAACTTTCTTTTCTTTAAAGGTTTGGGTGCTCAGATTTTGACAACAGTTTTTATTGATGTAAATTAATTATTATTTTTTTTAAAAAAAAAATGTGTTTCATTATTGTGTCAGTTGATGAGCACCCAAATCTTCCTTCCTCGGACGCTCAATCAGAAGAAGAATTCTAACGCAAGATTAAGCCTAGAAAAGTTTCACTGGTTGTCTTGCCCCTTTTCTTTTTGCAGCAGACTAGAATGTTTCATGCGTATTCATGTACATTGAAACAAACAAATCTATGTTGTTGACCCACAATCAAGCAGGACTAGCAAATGGACTAGCTGCTTTCCCTCCAAAAATAACTGTCGAGACAACTCTATAACTAACAAACTGTATTAACAGCTTGAATCCTCACCATCTGCCACTAGCCCCCTAACTCTCAGCTGCTCCTTTTCGATTGAGCCCCGTGTAATTCGATGAAAACAGCTTAGGCAGCCTTGCACAAAAGCTATAAAAGACTGATTGTCAAATAGCCGGAAACATTACTCACTCTCTCTCTCAATCCAGTGATAAAAAAATCTGCAGAGTTTGAGAGAAAACAAGAAAACTGATAAACCCTCTTTCTAATTCTTGCTGGTTAGCGAGAAACAGGAGTGACAAGAAAACAAGTAGTGTTGAAGGTGAGTTCTCAAGTTCCTTTCACTTTTGATTCTTTGTGGGATAATTGGCTGTGTTTGGTTACTTGAAAAATACAAGAAATAAAGTTAGTCTTGAACTTCATTCAATTGTCATTTTTCAATCTTTCCTTGGGTTCTGTTTCTTTATGATGTGAGTAACGAAAGAAAATAGAGCATCCAACTAAGTAGGTTTTAAGAATTTGATTCTTTTTACCTTGATTCAAAGAATCTTAACTTTGGATCTCCCGCCTTTTTATTTAGAATCTGTCTGTGTTTGGTTGCTAGGAAAATGCAAGAAAGAAAATTTGGAATCTTGAACTCCATTGATGGTTTAGCACTAGTGGATTTCTTCTTCTTCTTCTTCTTTTAATTTTGGTTACTTCATAAATAAGGAAAACAAACAGTATATAAATGTCTAGAATTTTGAAGAATTGTCTTCGCTATTATCAATTGCTGATAACGATTCATTTTCTGTTCAGCATCAAGAGTTTTCCCAGTTTCTGACAGCATGAAGTGATTTCTTGCGTTGAATTGAAATGAACAGGAAGGTATTGACTCCCTTCACTCATGATTTCTGTCTTTTTTGGAATCTATCGCAGTATCCCAGATGGGGATGACTTGTTAATTGTCTTTCTTAATTACTTGTCAATGGAAATAAACTTCCACAGCATCCAGCAGAAGGAAGATTCCCTGCTAGGGAATCTCGTGGGCCACCAAGAAACGTACAAAATTTCACAAATGGTCCAGTATCCCCTGAACTAGTTAAAAAAATTATGATTGTAAGTCATCTTATTTGATGTTCACCTGTATCAGTGTAAAATTCATGTTGATATATCAATATATCAAGTGAAACTGAAACTAATGCGTTCAAGTTTTTTCTTTGTTTATGATAATTGGTTTTGTAGGCCAAAGATTTGATTGAAAGATGCCTTCAACTGTATATGAATAAAAAACGAGTGATTAGAACAGTCTTCGAACAAGTTGGAATCGAGCCTAACATTACAAGTGGAGGTAAATACCTTAAACAATTGTTAGTAGCTTCTCCTCTTCTGAATAACTTTCATGATACAAAAGTTCCATGATTTTTTACCACAGTAAACTCTTGAAAAATCAATTTTCTATGTTCCTTTTCCTTTAGCTCTGACATCTTTTTTTTTTTTTATCTTGTGACATAGTGTGGGATCAAATGACAAGAGAAAATGCAGAATTTTTCGAGGAGTATTACAAGAAGTTAATTTTGATAGATCAAATTGAAGCATTTAATCGATTAGTTGAGAGGCAGTGCCATCTGCAGAATCTTGCATCTCAAAAAGCTTCATTGGCTCCCTTTCGAGAAGGCAATCAGCACATGCCTGGTAAATTGTTGCCACAGCATTCTTTTATGTTCAAAACATAATGAAGTTAAGAAATGCAAGCAGAAAGTAGGATAAATTTGAATGCATTTGACTTTTGAAGATTATTTGAGCTGTATGGACAGATAAACATATAGTCATGATCCGTATATATATTGCATTGGTAGTGGCTACTAGCTACTTTTAGGTTGAATGGAAGATTTGGAGTGGGGTCTCTGATGGCTTGAAATTGAGCCTTCATCACCTGGCTAGATAAACTTTTTTTTTCATTTCCTGTACCACAGTTGACAGTCGGCTACAGTTTCCAAGTTCATCATCTGGTCATCTCCAGAGGAGCACAGTTTCCAGCAATGACAGTGAAGATGCAGCATCCAACAGTTCCTACCTAGCACATATGAATAATGGAGGAGGGTAATTTTCTCTTCTTTTCATTTAACCGTTTCTCTTCCATATGGTTAGCAAGAAAAAAAACTTTTGGGCAAGTATGACTCATGCATGATACGTATTCAGTGTACTCTAAACGCTATTCTATTGCTATTAGAGATCTACATCAGTGTCGTAAAATGTTAGAATTTTCCTGAACCGTGATCCATTATATGTTGCAACTATATATTGATTAACTGAGGTATTTGGAATACAATTGGTATAGCAGATGAATTTATTCATGATAAATTTTGATTCAAATTAAGGGATTGAATATTGACATGCATACAGATAACAAGTTATGAAGATTATCAAATAGGATTGCAGGAATGGTTTGAGATACTTCGGTTTACCATGATGTAAGCTTACGTCTCTTCTGTTTGTTAAAGGATGGCGTTGGACAGTAACGCAGCTGATAGAACTCCATATTTTGGTAACCGTAACTTGACAGAGACATCATATTCTGGTGCAAAAGACCGTCATCCATTGTCTACATCTTCTCTACCCCCTCCAGTGGAGCCACAATGGCAAGATTTCATCGAGCCACAATGGCAACATTTCATCGAGCAACAAGGGTTTGATTGGTCCTCTGCTAGGAAAATATATGAGTTGACCGGTGCGCATGGTGAGATGAACTCATTATAATCTGAAACCATTCATGGTTCTCTGGTAGGTTAATTCCATGGACACGTTTCTTTCTAAACTAGTCCGTGCATGTTCTTTCATAATTTGAACAGAAAATCCAGCTTCTACTACATTGATTGGTTCTCAAGAGTCAAGCAGCTGCTCTATTTCCAACTACCACAATGGAAACCCAGCACCTGGAAGTTTCCACCCTGCACAGATGAATTATGAGAGAGGGTGAAACTTCATTCTCATTAATTTTCAACTTCTTTTTTCTTTTTTGCATATTTCTTGTTCTTATATTAGAGTAAAATAAAATGGACACATTTCCAAAAAAAAAAAAAAGTAATATAAAACGGACGGACATGATTCTTTCCCATATATTTCGTTCAGTATGCTCTAAACACTATTCTATGGACACATTATGATTATGAAAAATAACAAATGAAAGTTCACTACTTTTCTGTTTGTTAAAGGATGGCGACGTACGAGAATGAAGCACCACCTTTTCAGATTCCAAGTCCTGTATCAGTTGGACGTCACCTGAAAGAATATGATTTCATCTTATCTCGTGATCCATTTTCTTCATCTTCTCTGGCCCCTCCAATTGAGAAACAAGGGCAACCTTCCACGCAGCAACAGGGGCAACATTTCATGGAGCAACAAGGAACTGGCTCCAGTTTCCACCCTGCACAGATGAATTATGAGAGAGGGTGAAATTTCATTCTCATTAATTTTCATCTTCTTTTTTCTTTTTTGCATATTTCTTGTTCTTATATTAGAGTAATATAAAATGGACACATTTCCAAAAAAAAAAAAAGTAGTATAAAATGGACGGAGATGATTCTTTCCCCATATATTTCGTTCAGATGCTCTAAACACAATTCTATGGACACATTATGATTATGAAAAATAACAAATGAAAGTTCTCTTGGAATTAATTTTGAAGTCTATATGTAAAGTGTCTTTTAGTTCTTCTAAATGTCTTCTAGATACATGCATGTAACTATTAAATATGTATTTATCTTTTAAGTCTTTTAAATTATCCTAGAGTAGTATAAATATATGTATGGAATATAGTAAGTCGAAGTCCAAGTTCATTGAAACTTTCTCTCATAAGAGAGTAATATATTTATGAATGAGATTTGTCTTCCACCATACTTTCTTTTTCTCCTTTAAATATATTTCTAGCATGGTATCAAAGCTAATTCGATTTAGTGAGCTTTTAGAGGGACTAGAATGTGACATCTCAAAATAAAGTGGATGGACAAATGATATTCAAAAAAGAAAAATAAAGGTGCAAGATAATAGCTCCAAATAAGATAATTGAGACCTTGCATAAAAAAGAGAAGAGAAGAAGAGAAGAACTCTTCCCACAAGAGATGAGATTTGGTACAAGAGCAACCACACATGAAGAAAAGAAGAGAAGAACTTTTCCTATAAGAGATGATAAATGGCTAAAGAACAATGACAAGAAGAAGGCAACAGCGTAAAAAAATGGAATGATCAAGATATGGTACGAGAGAGATATCACATGAAGAAGAGAAGAGAAGAACTCTTCCTATAAGAGATGAGAAATGGCCAAAGAGTCATGATAAGAAGAAGGCAGCAGCCTGGAGAAATAGAATGATTAAGATATGGCACAAGAGAGAACACACATGAAGAAGAGAAGAACTCTTCCTATAAGACATAAGAAATGACCAAAGAGCCATGACAAGAAGAAGGCAACAACTTGAAGAAATGAAATGATCACTTAAAGAGTCAAATGTTGAAAAGAGATGTTTAGCTAGAGAATTGTGGCAACAATCACAAGAGGAGAATATATTCACACAATTAATGATTGAAGAAAAGCAAATTCAAGAAATGGCAATGGAATGTCATTAGCTAGCTATGATGAAAGGAGCGACTAAAACAAAGATGGAAGAGAGATCTTTCCAAGATGAAGATGGAAGTTAATTTCAGAAAATTAATTATAGATGCAAAAACAAAAGATATTGGAAGTTATCATAAGACCTCCATTACATTTCAAGTTTCAAGAAGTGTGACACTTTCAAAATTAAGGGGGAGTATTGGAATTAATTTTGAAGTCTACATTCAAAGTGTCTTTTAGTTTTTTTAGGTATCTCCTAGTTATATGCATATAACTATTAAATATGTATTTTATCTTTTAAGTTTTTTGAATTATCCTAGAATAGTATAAATAAATGTATGGAGTATTCTAAATCGAAGTCCAAGTCCATTGAGACTTCCACTTATAATAGAGTAATATATTTATGAATGAGATTTGTCTTCCACCATGCTTCCTTTTCTCCTTCAAATATATTTCTAACAAGTTCACTACTTTTCTGTTTGTTAAAGGATGGCGACGTACGAGAATGAAGCACCACCTTTTCAGATTCCAAGTCCCGTATCAGTTGAACGTCACCTGAAAGAATATGATTTCATCTTATCTCGTGATCCATTTTCTTCATCTTCTCTTGCCCCTCTAATTGAGAAACAAGGGCAACCTTCCACGCAGCAACAGGGGCAACATTTCATGGAGCAACAAGGGACTGGCTCCAGTGTACAAGGTGAGGTGAACTCATAATATTCTGAAACTATTCATGGTTCTCTGCTATGTTAAATTCTATGGACATGTTTCTTTCTAAACTAGTCCATGAATGTTCTTTCATAATTTGAACAGAAAGTCCAGCTTCTACTACGTTGATTGATTCTCGAGAGCCAAGTAGCAATGGTAAATTTCCAGTTCTTTCCTTTGAGTTCTTAGACTTTCTGTCTGACTCCTGGTTTTGATGAAATGTATTTCAATATTGTGTCAGTTGATCAAAGCCTCAACGGCCCGCCCTCAGAAGAAAATAATTAAGGAAATTTATCCTGACTGGATGGAGGCATCTAGTGCGTCAGGATTAACTTGAAACCAGAAGTTGATAAGGCTGCCAGAGATAAGCTTGCCTCTTTTTGTTCCTTCAGCAGAATAGAATGGTTCTTGTATCTTAAAGCAGACAAATCTACGAAGTGACAGAACTTCATTTAGTTGAATCTCATCGAGTTAAATTGAGTACTTCTATTCCGGCTGGCCTCAACTATAATTTACTTGTTCGATTTGCTTTCAAAGTTATAACCATCTTTGAATGATGTTCTGGTGATGGATGCCATGTCAAAGTCTGATCCCCAGAACTTAAGAATATTGCCATTAGAGATTAGTTCATTAAGCTTGTTCTTGATTACTTTTTTTCCTTGCCAGAGCTCAAATTTCAAAGTTTTTTTATATTTTTGTTGCTTACGTCTTTGCTTTCTGACCTTGAGAAATCAACAAAAAGCCATCTTAATTCTTAAAGGTTCATGTCAAATCATCACCACACAGAAATTCCATGACCTTCAACTGCCTTACGGGGGAGCTCATTTAATAACATTAATATCAAAAGTTGCTAAGGATAATCTATTTCCTTTCCCATGTTATTCTTGTCAAATGTTGCTAAGGAATCAGAACGTCACCGGCACATGGTCCATAGAATATAAAAAGCAAATGTGTGTGAGAGTTATTAAAGTTTTTCTTGTTTAGTAAACTGAATAGAATGAGAAAATCAAAAAATAAAATTTAATGAGGACTGAATTGGAAATAAAAGTTAAATTGAAAGAAGGAAACCTAGAATATTGATACGTGGAATGATCATGAAACAAAAAGTAACGTGGTATAGCTGTGCAACAACATGGAGCGATAGAATTAGATTCTCAGCAATAAAACTAATGCCCGGTAAAGAACGATATGGAATTAGATTCTAAAAAATGAGACTAATGCTTGGTAAGAAGCTATGAAATTAGATGTCTGGCAATAAGACTGATGCCCGGTAAAGGGTGATGGGATTAGATTCTTGGTAATGAGATTAATATCCAATAAGAAGTGAAAGAATTAATCTCCTAGTAATTGGATTAATGTTTGGACATGGACGAAGAAACAAGATACCCAATGAAGGGTATTACCTAGAAAATGGGATTGGGAAATTTGATATATGGTGAGGGGCTATTGCTGAAAATGAGTTGCTCACATTAGGTTGAAAATGACCATGAAATTTCAATGTGATGAATGAATTCTATTGATTAATAAAATAGAATTGTTGATAATGCGAGTTTACAATTTAAATGCAATATTATGGTTGTTCTTCTTGTTAATTTTTATGAAATAACATTATTTTTTATTGTTATAAATTATTTACATGTACCTCATAGTCACGAGCCCAATGATAGACCTATTGATTAATAAAATAGAATTGTTGAAAATGCAAGTTTGCAATTTAAATGCAATATTATGGGTTGTTCTTCTTGTTTGTTAATTTTTATGAAAAAACATTATTTTTTAGTGTGATAAATTATTTATAGGTACCTCACAACCACGAGTCTAATGATAAATATTTAGTATAGCTCTTGTTAATTTTGAATGAACATGTAATAGAAACCATGTTGTATTGTAATGGATTATGCAACAAATGATAATCGTATTGAAGTTTATGTTGCTTTAATTAGATTTTTTTATGTAAACTTATGATATTATATTAGTTTTTTTATTGTGTCAAAATTATTATTGCATGTGAATATTGTGTTATGCAAATTTTATATGAAATGATTATTTGTGATGAATGAGATTTTGAAAAATTAAGATTTGAGATTGATTTGGTGTTATGATGAGTCTAGGATAATTAGACAATGATTGTGATGTGAAATTGTTGGGTATTGAAGTGAAATAGGTTTTTAGTCGATAATTTAAGATTTCTCGGTATAAAAAAGAGTATACTGAAATTTTACTAGATTTCCTAATCAAAGATTTCTTAATAGAATGTGTATACACACTTGTCAAATATTACACTTGTCAAATTAAAACATTTCTCAAACAAAAAAAATCAAATAACTAAAAGAACACAATCATATATAAATGACTTGTTGTATGTAGAAAGTTTTTTAAATAGGCAAACGACGTGGCACTCACTATTGCCGTCTCCAGCCACCTTCAATGACTAGAAATTCAAGGTTCAAGTTTTGGGACTTTGATGCGAACCCTAGCGGAATTGAATGGAATTCGCGAACCCAATATCTAATAAACATAAAAAATCAAGTGTTGATATGTTACACTTGTCAAATTAAAACATTTCTCAAACAAAAAAAATCAAATAACTAAAAAAACACAATCATATGTAAATGACTTGTTGTATGTAGAAAGTTTTTTAAATAGGCAAACGACGTGGTGCTCACTATTGCTGTCTCCAGCCACCGTCAATGACTAGAAATTCAAGGTTCAAGTTTTGGGACTTTGATGCAAACCCTAGCGGAATTGAATGGAATTCACGAACCTAATATCTATCTAACCCAATTTCGCTGAAATTAGGATGAGCTTAACACAATGAAAGACATGCTTCAAGGCAACAAGACTATAAACCCCAATCACAACGCCTACACCTGGAGACGAGCAAAAGGAGTGTAAGTTCATAACAAAGATTGGTCAATTCTTTGAAGAGTTAAAAGTTCAATCAAGAACCAAGATTGACAACCAAAAGTCGGCAAAAATCAGAATATTATTAGCTAAAAGAAAGTGTGCTAAAAATTATTCTCAAGAGTATTTATACCCCAAGCCAAAAACCCTAGTTTTCCTAATGGGTCACATATAAATCCAATTTAAATAATAATCAACCCAAGATAAAACTAGCCTAAACTAATTAAAATAAATAAAATAAACAAGTCTGAAACCCAAACAAGTGTTTTCTCATAAAATAAAGAAAGTTTAATAGCTCAACTAATTTAATAAGACAAGTTCGGTTATTTCTGCATTCTGTCTAGCAGCAACAAAGTCCAACTTCAAACAGATGGTTCTCTCTCGTCTTAAGGAATTAGAAGGCATGCCATATATCGTTGGAAAGGTATGGAAGTCTAGTTTCCATCACAATTGAATCACCTTAAAATTCGATATGTAGCTCCAGTTATGATTAAAAAAAAAAGGTAGCGAAAGGTTAAACTGTCTGAATCTAGTCTTCTTCTCTTAATCCTTGTGTAATGGTCTTGGTTCCACCAACAAACCTCTCTTGAACATGAATAAGATTAATCCATTGAAAGCCTCTTTGAACCTCTTAGATCTAAACCTTGTAATTGGACCAACCGGAACCTCCAATGAATCCTTTGGTGCTTGGATCGCATCAGACTTCCAAAATATTTTTAACTTGTTTTCACTTGAAAACACTTAAAAAAAATCTTAGGATGCTAGGTAAACCCATTTCCCACATGAAAAAACTCTTTAATTGGTAAAAAAAAAAACCTCAAAATCAAACAGAATAAAAAAGAACCTTGCTAAGCTTTGATCTAATTTTTCTGTAGATTAAAGTTCCATGCTATATTCACGAAACTCCTCTTTAATACAAACTCAATGATACCAAGATTGTCATCCTTTTATGTGATTAGAATGTAGCAGTTAAGAAGCTTTCTCTCTCTTCCCTGTTTTTTGACAATTTTTTCTCTTTTCGCTCAAGTACTACTACAGTCTAAAATGTGCAACAAATAAAGTTTATGATGAAAATATAAATATTCAAACTAAAAAGACCAAATACACGTAAATTAAAACTTAAGGAACCAAACTAAAGTTTTTAGTGTGAAAATGAAAAGGCTTTATTTTTCTATTTGTTTATTGTAATCCTTATTCTTTCAAAAAATTTCTATAATTTTAAATTCTATTTTATAAAATTGATTTCTACTTTAATATAAGAATTTCCTCAAACACTTTGCACATGCACATGACAAAGCAATCTAAGAGAAACAAATTTCAAAACATTAAACAATGTCTACAAGGGGATGATATTAAAAAAAATATTAAAAAATTCTATTTAGTTAGTACACTCTCATGACAGAGTGTACTAATTAAATCTTAAAAAATTAAATAGAAAAAAAATCACAGAGAAGTGATATTAATTGAAACATAAATTTAAAAATTATTTAAGAAAACAATTATGGCTTAACTCATCAAAAGAACGTATAATTAGCTATAACTAAAGGTGATCAGTCTTTTACTGTGGATTGCACTGTGCAATCCACAGTAAAAAGGCTGATGCTTTTAGTTATAGGTTTTATTGTTGCTTTTTTCTTTGTTTTTTTCTTTTTAATTAATTTTTTTTTATTTGGTTTGTTAATATTAAAAAAAATTCTATTTAGTTAGTACACTCTCATGACACGAATCTCAGGTTTGACGGGTTAACCTAGTTTGACGTTGATTTAATTTTTTTTTTCTTAATTATTCTTGTTCTTTGAATTTCATCTTTTAATATCAATTTGATTGAGAATTAAACTTTATCATTTATTTTGTTTACTTTTCATTAGATTATCGTGATCTCATGAGGGGATTTTATTGTACCCCTCTTCATAAAGCACTATTCATTGGAATAGTGCTTTGCTTTTTTTTTTTCTTTTCAATTAATTTTTTTTTGTTTTGATTTTATTCTTTAATATTAATTTTTTTCTATTTAGTTATTACACTTTCATGACACGACCTTGCAGCCAAACCCACATTCAAGGCTCTTGGATCTTGTGTTGCAGCCAGACTCGAGGCTCTTGGGCCTGGTGTTGCAGCAAACCCACTTAAACTTGAGTCATGCAAGTTTAATATTATTATTAATATTAAAAATATAATTATTTGTATTATAAATATTATTATTTTTATTATAATGAATATTGCTAATATAATAATTAATAAATTTAAAAAATATATTATTAATATTGAAAAACAACCATAGATTTGATTTGAAGGGTAAAATTAAAAACTATAAGAACTTGGGTCATGCATGTTTATTATTATTAATAATATTATAAATATTATTATTGTCATTATTATTAATATTATTAATATAATTATTAATAAATTTGAAAAAAAAATTATTACTATTGAAAAAAAAAGCATAGATTTGATTTGAAGGGTAAAATTAAAAATTGTTGTTGTTGTTGTTGTTGTCGTCGTCGTCGTCGTTATTGTTATTCTTATTATTATTAGTGTTATTCTTATTCTTAATATTGGTACTATTTTATTATTATTAAATTTGAAAAAAAAATATTATTACTATTGAAGAAAAACCATAAATTTGATTTAAATAGATTAAAAACTATAAAAATTTGGGTTAAGCAAGTTTAATATTATTATTATTATTATTATTATCCAGAAACTTGGGTTTGGCTGGGGCACCGGACCCAAGTTTATAATCATTAGTATTATTATTATTGTTATCATTATCACTATGATTAATAAGTTTTTTAAAAAAATATTATTACTATCGAAGAAAAATCATAAATTTGATTTCAAGAGATAAAAAACTATAAGAATTTGGATCAGACAAATTTAATATTATTATTAATATTAAAAATATTATTATTTGTATTATAAATATTACTTTTGAATCAAGTGTTGCAGCCGGACATGAAGCTTTTAGATCTATCTTTACAAATAAACTTATAGATCTTGGATATTAGTGTTTTTTAATATTTTTTATACTAGAAAAAATTAGCACTAGTTATATCCTATTTTCGACTGAGGCAATGGAGTAATTAAAAAAGAAATTATGTAGACAGGATAAGCATGCATTAAGCTGATGTCAATCTAGTGTCTTATGTTGTAGGATAGACATGTGCCATCGAGTTGTTGGTCCAGGTAGGAAGCCCATTAAAAATCCATCAGCAACAATGGTTTACCAGCTATACAATATTAGTTCTGATAGTACTTGAAATTGAAAACCCAAGAAGGAATTTCATGTTAAAGTTTAACCATTTTGGCTGATAGTTTTATTAGAGGTAAGTTCTTCTTTGAATTTGATTTGACTGTTATGGTTAAATGGATGAATAAGCTATATAATAATTGGTCTTGGAGATTTCACGAGCTTTTCATTCTTGTTTGTAGTTTTTTTTTTTTTTTTTTACATTTAGATTTAATGTTTTTTTCTCATGTTTTGCACAATGTTAATTATATGACGACTTTTCTTTTTTATTTTTCTATTCAAGAACTGAAAAATACTATAAATATATTTTTATATCAAAATTATTTTTTGTGAAATCTCAAGGAATGTAAATTATATAAATTGTGTTATTTTTAAAATTTAATTAAGGACTTAAATGTATTTTTAAAAAACATTCTAGCACAACATTCATGTTTGGTATACCTTTTTCATTTCTTTTAATTTCACACTTACATAAAAAATAAAAAATAATTGGTTTTTAATTATAATTAAATCGCTATAAATAAAACTTTGAGGATT
>Ga0307507_10003450_pt1 | contig 30631 bp, 4 predicted proteins | sample 7_EM_MG_FD_207223 | JGI IMG/M metagenome (GOLD analysis project Ga0307507, IMG submission 207223) | Populus trichocarpa ectomycorrhiza microbial communities from riparian zone in the Pacific Northwest, United States - 7_EM | ecosystem: Host-associated > Plants > Roots > Unclassified | place... | reverse complement strand
ACACAGTTTTAAACACTAGCTATATAGGTTAAGTGGAATAATAGGGCGCTTATAGCATAGTATAAATAGGGACTTAAGGCTAAAGTCCAGGACATAATTATCCTAATAGAAGATGCGGATACTCTAAAAGAGTTAATAGATTAGTTAATAAAGATTAATAATAGGATCTATTAAAGGGAATAAGCTAAGAGAGGGCAAGATAGAGTTCCATAGTTATATAAAGCGTAGAGTACGCAATAACAGATATAGAGTTAAAAACTATAGAATGGCGCAGAGCTAATAGACCTAAGCAGTACTAAAGAAACCTAAAGGTGGGAAAAGAAACTATAGAAACCTAAAGATTAAGGATTAAGTAATTAAAGGACCTAGAAGCAAAGGCCAAACTAGGGATTTTAGTAGTAGAAGACATTTAGGCGGACTCTATAGCAAGAAAAATAGTTTAAAGATAAAGCTTATATAAATTGTAGAAAACAAGGTTATTTCGCCAGAGACTATAGAGGTAGTTAGAGTAACTATATAGTAAAGGGAATCAGACTAGCAGACAGCACATATATATAAAGGGATAACGGTGCACTATAAGGAATAAAAGAATGTTTAATTAATAGTTTTATGTATTGTTATAATAACGCATACTAAATTTATAAGGACGCTAAATACGGCGCAAGCTATTAGCTATAGGAGCTATTATTATCTAAGTTTAGAGGAACTAACAAACTAGCTTATAGATTAGACATTAAAGATAATAAATTTAACAAAGGCGAAGCATTTACCAATAATAAGGTAATAAAGGCAGCTTACTAGAAGTATATAAACCTTAGAGGAGTTAAAATAGAAGCAGAGACTAAGACCATTATAGAATAAGGTTTAGTAATAGGTATTGCGACACCATTAGATATAATTTCCATCGCTTTATAAGATAATAGGAGTAACGTTTAAAAGAAATTAAGTAAGTAGATAACTGCTAGTGCTAGCTCATTACTTAATAAAGGCAAAAGGCCATAGGCTTAAGATTCTTAAGCAGAGATAAGAGAAGCTTAAGATTCTTAAGATAAGATAAGATACACCCAAGGACCCACAAAGGACGAAAACTAATAGAAAAAGGTAGTAACTTAGTTTAGTAATAAACAAATAAGTATAGAACGCAAGTTTAAGAACTATAAGTTTAGAGAATAAATAAAAACGTTAGTAATTCTAAATAAACGTAGTGTTTAGCCTAAAGATTAAATAGTTAATATTAGAATTAAAAAGTAAGACAACTATAAAGATCCAGCTATAAGACGCAGAAAATAAGAAACTATAGATAAGTTTAGAATAAGAATTATTACATAGCAAGAGCAAAAGCTAGATAAGAGGTTAGCTATGCTAGGTTATATAAGGGATAGAGTACCTATATAAAGAGTTACTAATAGGCCGAGTATAGGGACACCTAGGGCAAAGTAGTTAGATAAACTGGAATAAGAAGAGGATCTAGATATTCTAACTAGGTTTAAAGAAAGATATACTAAAGAATATTACAATATAGTAATAACAAGGTACTTTTTAATAGATAGACCATATATACTAAACCAGTTGTATAGAAAGTGGTATAGGCAACGACATAATAATAAATAGGTAGATTTTTATATATGGCTAGATAAAAAAGTTATCTAAAATTAACCCATTATGGAAAAACGCATAAGTTATATTAAAGGAGCATTAATTATAACATTAAGGAACCTAGAAAAAGGATCTAAGGACTAGAGAAGTAAGTAACAAATCTTAGTACCTATAATAGAGATACCAGTGGTTAAGTTAACCAGGTATAGGTTTAAACTTAAGGATAAAGACGAACTAAGAGTTAACCCAAAATATACAGCGCATTATATACTATTATGGATAGCTTGTATAGATAATATATATAATATACATAGAGCACTAAAAGATAAGAACTAGAAGTACCTAGTAAGGATATATTAGGCACCAGAGGAAAAGCGGTTTAGAAATGCTAAGTATATACATAGTTAGCACCTAGTAGAAGTACAAGGTTAAGGAGACTTAATACTTTAACTAGGAAGATTCCTTACGGAAAAATACCTAGACAGATAATAGTGGTAGAAGTGCCTAGAGAACACTTATCTATAGTATATAGAGGAAAAGAAATAAACTAAGTATTAGCCTAAGTTAAACTAAATATAGGCAGGATCTAGCAGCCAATAGTTAGGAAAAGGGGAGGCGTATAGGACTAGAGGGAACTAGTATTAGAGCCTTAGACCCTTAAAGGAATTTAAGAACAACACCTAAATTTATAAGTTAAATGGCAAGATTAGCAGTTTAAAGCGTTAGTAGATAGTAGAGCAACTAAGAACCACATATTACCAAAGGTAGTAAAAAGAATAGGGTTACTATATAGATAAAAGGAACACCCGTATCCACTTATAACGATTTTAGGAGATTAGATAGCCTATAGAGAAGGTATTATTAATCTTAAAACAGGACCTATTTAGTTAACTATTAAAGGGAGACCAGTTAGAATGTCTTTTAATATCCTACTATTAGGACAGGATAAGGCGATACTAGGAATACTTTAGTTATAAGAGTACAATCTAAAGATTAATTGGGTTACAGATTAGGTCGATATTAAGGATACTTAATAGTATAAAGTGCGACAGTAAACCAAGTTGGTATAGTACTAAGTTGGAGCAATATATAAAGAGACTAAGCGAGGCTTAAGTTATATACTAAAGAGATACTATAAGTATGGTAAAAAGTTATGGTTACTAGAAAGTGAAAAGCTATTAAAGCATATAGCTTAGGACTATAAGATAGAATTAGAAGAGGGAATAAGTTTAAAGTTCTTTTTAATCTATAAGCTTACTAAAACAGAGTTAATAGCGCTTAAGGAGTTTATTTAGGAGAACTTATATAAGGGATACATTAGACCCTTATAGTTATTAGTAGGATATCCAGTACTGTTTATCCTAAAGAAAAACGGAAAACTTAGGATGTGTATAGACTATAGATAGTTAAACAGCATTACTAGAAAGGATAGATATCCTTTACCCTTAATTAGCGAAATCTAAGACAGGATTGGCAACGTAAAGATCTTTATAAAGATAGATCTGAAATGGGCGTACTATTAGATTAGGATTAAGAAAGGCGACAAATAGAAGGCAGCCTTTAGGTCAAAGAAAGGACTATATAAACTATTAGTTATGCAATTTGGACTTATAAATGCACTAGCAACGTTCTAGAAGTAAATTAATAGTATATTAGAAGAATACCTAGATGAATTTGTTATAGTATACTTTAATAACATTATTATCTACTTAGAGAGTAAGGAAGAACATAGAGAACATATTAAATAGGTCTTAAAGAGACTATAAGAAGAATAGATACTAGTAGTAATTGAGAAATATAAGTTCTTTACTAGGAAAACTGATTTTATTAGATTTATTATTAAACTAGGCCAACTTAGTATAGATCTAAAAAAGATCAAGGCTATAGTAAATTAGTAAGAACTAAAGAATATTATATAGTTAAGATTGTTCCTAGGGTTTTGTAATTACTATAGAAGGTTTATAGCATAATGGTTAAAGGATATTAAGCTATTTACGCAGTTAATAAAGAAAAAAGAACTATAGGTATAGGGGAAGGAATAATAAGAATTATTTAAGAAAGTTAAAGGGTTGTTTACCTAAGAGCTAGTTCTTAAGATCTATTAACTAGGTCTAAAGACGGTTATAGAAATAGATGTATTAGACTTTACACTAGGGGTATACTTTATGCAGAAATATTAAGACGGATGGCACCCAGTGGCATATTATAGTTAAAAGATGATACCACTAGAGTTAAACTATAATATTTACAACAAGGAGTTATTAGGTATAGTTACAGCACTTAAAAAATAGAGAGCATTCTTATAAGGTATAGAGAAACCATTTATAGTTAAGACGGACTATAAAAACCTTATAGAATTCCTAATAATAAAGGAACTTAACCGAAGATAGGTTAGATGGGCGGAAATGCTTATAGAATACTATTTCGAAATTTAGTATACTAAGGGTACAGATAATGCACAAGCAGACGCTCTAAGTAGAAAGGCTGAACTATAAAGTAATAAAAAGCTATTGGGAGCTTTATTATAAAAGGATTAAGATGGATTAATTAGGTATAATTATCTAAAGATTATAGCAACTAAGGAAAGTTAGATCTATAAGTTACTAGAGAGTAATTAGATATAAAAAATCTAAAAAGCGTAGGTAGAGAATCTAGACTTAGAGTAATATAAAAATAGAGAAGTAATGTATATACCTAAGTCTATTATAGAAGAATTTATTAAGGAATTCTATAAGGGAATAATATAAGAACATAATGGAGCTATAGGCTTAGTGTTAAGACTTTAAAAGGAGTATATTATTTAAGGAATCTAGGGACTAGTAAGATAAGTTATAAAGGAATATTTAGATTACTAAAGAAATAAACTAATAAGGTATAAGCCGTATAGAGGGCTATAACCTATTAAGACACTAAGAAGACTATAGGAGGTTATATTATAGGAGTTTATTATTAAGTTACCAAAGTTAAGAGATCCTATTACAGGACAAGATTATAACGCGATTTTAGTAATAGTGGACAAGCTAATAAAGTAGGGATACTTTATAGTATACACTAAAGAGATATTAGTAGAAGATGTTGCTAGAATCTATATAAAGGAAGTATTTACAAGATATAGAGCACTAGATAAGATTATATTAGACAGAGATCTAAGATTTATAGTAGTATTTTAGGAAGTGTTTCTAGCAGAATAAGGAGTTCGCGTAGTAATATCTATAGTGTATTATCCGCAGACGGACGGATAAACGGAAAGACTAAACTAGATACTAGAGCAGTATTTAAGGCATTATATTAATCACGTATAGAATAATTGGGTATTGTTATTACCAGTTATATAGTTTGCATACAATATAACACTATAAGAAGGAATGGGGACATTACTATTTAAGGCGAATTACGGATATAAGCCAAGAACATTGTTATCGCTATATTAAGTAAAAAAGACAAGTAGCATAGCTAAGTAAAGAATAGAGACGTTAATAAATCTTTATATAGACCTTAAAGAAACAGCTAAACTAGTATAAGAACAAATGAAAAAGTACTATAATGCTAAGAGATCTGAGGGACCAGATCTTAAGGAGGGAGATAAAGTATAGCTACTATACAAAAATTTTAAGAGTTAACGACTAAGTAAGAAGTTAGACTATGTTAGACTAGGACCTTTTAAAATTAAGTAAAGAATTTTATTAGTTATATATAAGTTAAACCTACTAGCCAAAATGAAAATCTACCCTGTATAATATATCGCAATGCTAGAGCTAGTATACGGGAATATTAAGCCACTAGTTTACAAGGCAGATATATATAAAGGATAAGAGGAAGACAAATGGTAAGTTTTAAAGATTATTAGTTATAAGGATGTAGATAACAAAACGTGGTATAAAATAAAGTGGATAGGCTATAGTAAGACTACCTAGGAACCACTAAGTAACCTAGAGAACGCTATAGGAAAGGTAAAGAAGTATTAAAAGAAAGCAGGTTAGGGAGCGTTAAAAAAGGATCGCTAAAGAACAAGTTACCTAAGGGCGACCTAAGAGGAGTAATTGCTAAGCTACTTAGAGTTGTTTCCCTTATAGATGGAGAACTAGTTTTTTTGTTACCTAACTTGTTAAGACCCTATTAAACAAGTTTCTACTCTTTAAAATAAATCTTCTTATAAACCTTCTTGAGATAGGTTAACTAAGCGAACGCAACCTATTAAGACTTAAAGGAGTGATGTTAAGCCTTAAGGGCCCGAGCGGTCTCTTTAGTAGAATGGTAGAGTTTAGTGTATATGGCGGCCAACTCGGACTTAAGCTTTATAGTAGTAGATTAAACATAAGACCCTATAATAAGTTACTTAGGGAACTTAAAGACTGTTAAGAGTTATAGGACGCGTATACTTAGCGTTAGAAACAGAGCGAATATCATAGGATAATTAAATGTTTGCTTTAGTGCACTCTAAGCAAGATAAGGGTTATTAAGATAAGGGACTTGCTATCGCAATATATACTAACCCTGCTTTTACATAACGAGAATATAGAGACGACATTATCTTACTAAGTGACAGTATGGCAGCTATGGTGCGAGCACAACGTTGCGCTTATAAAGAAGAAGAAGCTTTAGGTATAATAAGTAAGGATATTAACTAGACTAATTAAACGGACATTACACCTCTAGTGGATAACTTGGAGATATTAGGAATCTTTAAGGACAAAGATAAAAAGGAGGGAGATAGTATTACGGACGCTTTAAGTATAATGTTATAACTACTTAGGGAAGAGTTATAGGAAGCTAGTTGGTTAATACAGGCACAGTCTAGAATAGATCTGGTAGAACTATATAATAAGGAATAGTAAGCGAGTTACATAATATTATATACAGTGTACGGAGTATACGTAGTATACGTCTATATATAATATGTATAACACGTACCTTACGTACAAGAGAGGATTTCTTAGAAGTATGGTTGTGTATTTAAAGGACCTTAGTCCCTACCGTAGATAGTTCTCTCCTTATAGTGAATCTTAGAATACAATTGGAGTTAATCTATTAGGTAACTACTCCACCAGTTGTTATTATATTGTTGTTTTATTCTTACCTATATACCTAGCCTAATAATAGAACCCACCGTAGTTCCTGCTATAAGGTTCCGTTACACTAATAGCCTAATATATTATTTGCAAGACCTTTCTTAGTTAGAAGACAACCCCTAAAATTAATTCTAATAATAGACGATCCTAAAAGTATAAAACTTAGCCTTAGATATACTACCTAAAATAGAACTAACTATGCCTTAGCTTTATACTACAGAACTAGAGTTACCCCCTAAAATTAATAAGCTTATTACTGCAGCATATAATACCTCTGTTAACCTATTACTATATTAACTAATTACTATAAAGACTACTAGCACCTATACGCTGCCTACTAACCTCTAAAGCTTAGGCCAGATTAATATAGCAGCCTTAAAAGTAAAAGAAAACAGGCTCTATTATAGAGGCCATCTATTTATCCCCAACTTAGAAGATCTATAACGGCAACTAATCTAAAAAGCCTATAACCTTTAGTTAAGCAGCCACCTAGGCAAAGGAGGAACCTATAAGCTTCTTAGCTAATACTACTTCTAGCCTAAAACAATAGACTTAATTAAACGCTTTATAGGCACCTACTATAGTTATAAGCGTGCTAAAGCATTTTATATAAAGTACTAAGGACTACTATACCCTCTACTAGTACCTATACGCCAATAGGCAGATATAGCTATAGATTTTATTATTAACCTACTACCTTATAAACGATATAGCCGAACCTATAAGAATATCCTTATAATAATATGCTAACTTATAAAAGAACGCCATTATGTCCTAACTAAAGGTATAGCTATTAGCGATATTACTAACACCTTTCTCTATAAAGTTTACTGACTATACAGGTTACCTAACTCTATTACATCTAACTAAGGTATATAATTTAACTTTAATATATAGAGGCAGATCTGCTAACGCCTTAGTATCTCTATTAAGATATTTATATCCTTTTACTATAAAACCACTAGATAACTGGAAAACGCTAACGCTAGTATAAAGGCGTACTTACGATAGGTAGTCGCCTATAGTTAGGACAATTAGGCAAACTACCTTCTGCTAGGTAAATTTATAGTAAATAACTACGTCTTAGCTACTATAGGACTTACCCCGTTCTTTGCGAATAAAGGTTATTACTTATAATCCGGTATAGAGCCACCAGAGCCTATTAATAAGAAACTGCTATATAGAAAACGCCTTAAAATGCTACTTGCTAATTAGTATATAGACCGTATAAAAGATCTACTTAATTATTATAAAGGAGAAATGGCCTAGGCCTAAGTAAAGTAGGCTTACTTTACCAACTGCTATAAAATACCACTACCTAAGATACGTGTTAGCGACTAGGTATAGTTAAATATATATAATATCTCCATATAGAGGCCTATAAAGTCACTTAATTATAAGAACCTTGGCCCCTGCTAGATTAAATAAGTTATTAATAGAGGAGCTGCATATAAACTAGAGCTTCCGCCTGCCTTAGCCACCTATAGGGTATAGCCCATGTTTTACCTATAGCTACTATACCTTTACTAGCCTAACCCTCTACTAGGACAAATATAGCCTAAACCCCTACTAGTACTAATCCGAGATAAGAATAAAGATAAGAACTATAAGGAGTAGACCATTAAATAAATTATTAACTCTAAATACTTTAGCAAAGGTTGAGGATGGCGGCTCTACTATAAAGCTACCTATATAGGATTTGACATAGATTAGCCAGAATAGCAACTATAGGAAGATTTTAAAAATGTAAAAGATCTAATTAGCGATTTCCACTATATAAACCTATAGAAACTAGGCCTAGGTAGAGATTTTGTACCTAATCCCCTATAGGAGCCGTTACAGCTAAATTGTTATATATTACTGTTACGTAACTACTCCAATAAGATATTTAGGGACTTTAACCGCCGGTTAAAGTTATCTAATTAGTTAGATTCTAGAAGCTAAGAAAAAACTAGCTAATTAGGATTTTTTATCCCTAGGATAGAAAATTGCCATTAGCTTACTTACTACTAGCGCCTTAGCAACCCCCTTATATCTTACCTAGTCTTTAACAATCTCCTTCCCCTCTATAGCTTAGTACCTTTACATAGTAGCAACCTATAATCTTTAAGTCAGAAGCATCTATATAAGCCCATTATACCTATAATAATATCTCTTCTTCTTCTCTATACCTTAAGCGTTCCCCTTATATATATATAGTAACTACAGCATCGCCAGAGCTCCGCCTTAATAGGAGGGGAGGTAGTATTACAGAACCTAACTATAGGGGCCTCTATAGGAGAGCCCCGTGCTCTTATATACACCTTATATATAGCTTACATTAGCTACGCATAGGTATATCACCTCCTTATGCCCTTGACCCTTACAATTGATTATATAACGTCTTATAGACTCCCTAAATATATACGTTTTATAGCTATTACCCCTATCCCGTAATAAGCCAAAGGTTTAAAATAATTTTATTACATGTTATATTTTTGCATTAGGTAGCGGTCTTGGCAAGACAAATCTAACTAATTAGACAACTTTAATTGGCGGTTAAAGTTCCTTAATATCTTACTTGTTATATAACCGTATTATAAATATTATAATATATTTTAAGTTCTTTTTAAATTTAAGCTTCCTGCTATTATGTTTTATATATTTATATTAGGTAGCAGTTATTTACCTTTATATTATATCTATTTAGCTAAAATAGGCCGCAAAGGATAGTCCTTATAGAATTCTTTTACTAAGGAAGGCGCGTTAGCCTTAATCCAGTTATAGGTTTCCTAAGTTTATATTTTATATCCTTCCCACTTAATAAGGAGTTTAAATTATTTAGATTATATTTTCTATTATATATTATTAATAAAGTTAATAAAGTAAGAACTGTTATTATTATTAATAATTATAAGAAGTAGCGGTAGTACTTTATAAGTTATAGGATTATCTTTTAAAGGCTATAATAAGTTTACATAAAATATTAGGTATATTTTTATCTTAGTTAGTAGTTTAAACTTATAAGCATATAGGCTTAATTTTTTCTTAATTTAGTATAGGCCTATAAACTTCCAATTAAGTTTTTTTAAGGGCCGTTAAGTCCACAGGTTCTATATATTTAGGTAAACTATATTACTTTCTTTAAAGTCCTATATAGAAGCTCGTCCTTTATTTACATGCTATTCCTATACTAATTAATTGTATATTAATTTACTTTATAATAGTTCTATTAACTGCTTTATTTAATTAGTAAAATTATATATATTAATTAACTAAATCCGTTTAATTGTGGGTCCTATTATATTAATTTTAGGTTATAATTTAAATCTAAGTTAAGGGTCTTATCTATAGGTTGCGTAGAACAGCGTTATACCTATTAATATATTTATTATATTATTTACAGTAAACTTAGCTAAAGGCGGCTATTTTTCCTAGTCGTCTTATAGGTAGAAGTAGTATATTTATAGATATTGTTCTATAATTATATTTATAATTTTAGTTTAACTATCTATTTTTAGATAAAATACAGTTAAGAGTTATATTTAAATGCTTAATTATTTATATAGGGCTTATTAAAAGTCTAAAACAAACTAGCTTCTATAATTAGATATTATTAAATTAAAAAGTCTGTGTAGCTTAAAGATATACTTAATAAAACATTTAGCTACTAATATTGCATTAATTAAGTCTATAGAAATTATATATCGCATTTTTATAAGATGGTTAATAATTACTATAATATTCTTAAACTTATTACTGCTAGGCAAGTTAACTATGAAGTTAATTAAGATATTGCGCCATCTTTATATTAAAATTAGTAGCGGTTAAAGTACTCCTTACTTCTTTATATAAGAGGTCTTTCTATATATATACATCTTATATACTTAAACATATTTTTATATATAGTTGTATATTATAAGCTAGTAATATACTTATTAAATAATCTTATAAGTCTTTATATAGCTAGGATGTCCTACTATAGGAGAGTTATATACAAATTTAAGTATCTTAAATTATAAAGGTTTTTAATTTAGAACTACTATCTTCTACTAATAGTATAATTAATTATTTTATATTTCATATTTAGCGAGTATAATATCTTTATACTGTTGTTTTCCTATTTAAATTACTTTTATTATATTTATATTCTATTGGCTTATTAATTTCCATTTCCTATTTATTAACTTTTAATTTATTTCTATTAAGTTCTATATTTAGGAATATAAAATATAGTTTTTTAAAATGTTTAGGGGGTAATAAGATTTATAATTAATTTATAATCTGTTTATCTAAAGCATTTACAGGTAAATCCTATAATTATTATATTAATATATTAGACTTTTAATCAAGTTTGCCTGATTAGTATATAATCTTAAAGTTAAATTATAAGAAGTATTTGGCCTGGTAAATTTGGTACTATATTAATTGCTTTATAGTTATAAAGTACTGCAGGTTCTTATAGTCCGTTAACATATATATTAGGAATACTAATTCTTTAAGCTTAGGACGCTACTATTTAAAGCATCTAATAATTGCAAGTAGTTCTTTATTATATATCTTATAGTTTAATTTAGTAGGGGTAAGTTTCTAAAAGAGAAAGGCTACAGAATATAGCTTGCTATTTTTATTATATTGCAATAACACTCCCCCTAGCGCATAATTAGATAAGTCTGTTTTAATAATATATTTAAGGTTAGGGTTAAAGTAGGTAAAAATTAAAGTAGTTATAAAGCGATATTTTAAGTTATTAAAAGCTTATTCGCATTTAGCGATCTATTTAAATTTTATATTCTTCTTTATTAGGTTTATTAATAGCTAGGTAATTTCTAAGAAGTAGTTAATAAATTAATAATAAAAGTTTATAAATTTTAGAAATCCTTAAATATCTTATATATTGCTAGGTCTTTCCTAGTTTACAATTATAGTAACTTTTTTAGGGTTCATTTTAATTCCATTATAGGATATAATTAAGCCTAAGTATATAACCTTAGACGCGTGGAACTTATTATTAGGTAAAACCTAAGTAGATAGTTATATAGCCGTAAGGTATAGGAAACCCTAGGGGTGACTTGCCCATAAGGTACGTGCGCTGTATATAACTAGGGAAAACCCTTCCTTACCTTGTATATAGACTCCTCCTTTTCCTTTAAGGATTTGTCTGTCTATATAATATACCCTATTATTCTATTAATTAGACTCCCTATCTATATTCTTACCTTATATTTAAATCCTTACCAATCTCCTTAGGAGGATAGCCGGTTTAATTTTTCTATAATACCTCTAAAAAGAAAACCGACGCCTATACCTAATGGTAATACGTTAACAATATAACCGCTAAACGCCTTAGGATCTAGTGTAGATAAAACCGTTAGAAATATACTAACAGAATCTAAACCACCTTTTAAACCTTAAAATAATTAGCTACCTGTAAATGCTAAAGACTAGTTTAGTCTATATACCTGGGCTTAATAGGAGCTTAGTAAGATTACTAGTGTCCTACTAAATACTGCTAATATAAAGGAGCTAGATAAGCTGGCTAAGAAAATAGCTAACTTATAGAGTATTATTGATTTAATAAAGCCCTCCTATTGCCTCTTTAGTAAAGAGTATAAGTTATATAGCGAACGCATACGCTAAATAAATCTTAACGCCCTAGTCAAGAAGTTGCCACCTAATATTGGCGGTATAACTTAATAGCATTTCAACCGTTGGATTGCCGCAGTTAAGAACCAATTTAAAGTTAATAACGCTAACTATAACTGTGAGCGACGTACGCGCTAGGCTATTAAAGGTCTTATAAAAGAGAAGACAATTACCTAACTAGTTTATTGCTGGTTAGGCACTAAAGATAAAGGTCCCTTACTATAGAATGAGTTTAAGACTATAGTCTAAGACTAGATTAGGAACCCTATAGTAAGACGCTTTAATAATGCTACTGTATATTATATAGCTATTATAAAGGAGAACTAGAGGTTTAACGTCTTCCTAGCCCATATATGTAGCTTAAAGGACCGTTTCTTATATACCCCTTTTATCAACCCTAAGTAATAGGTAGACTTTTAGTTCTTATACCTTTTAGCCTACTTATAAGCAGAGCTCTTCTACTAAAACTTTGTTAAACGGGTAAGAACTATAGAGAACCTCTTCGCTAAAATCCGCTGTGTAGAGCAACTGCTTAATACTATAAAGCTTGCGGAAGATTGCGTAGTTAGCAGCGGCAAATCCTTGCGCTTAAAGCGTGGTTATAGTATAGGCTTTATAGAGTTAAGTTTAGGGAATAGAACCTAAAAAGGGCAACCCTTTTTTAAGTAAACTCCTAGGGAGACTAGTTAAAAGCTAGATAGCTTAGAGGACCCCTTAGACGCTAGTAGTATGCATATAAGTTAAAAGAGACCCGTGGGTAACTACTATAAAGAATACTGGAAGTAAGCTAGTAAAGATAAGTTAAGCCAACTTTTGGAAAACCCGAAGCCCTAGTAGCGTATCTCTCTTAACTATAACTAGGGCCTAATATAGAGGGAGAGAAGAAACGTATTATAGTATACGTTGTAATAGATACGCCCTAGGGTAAAGTCCGCCTATATTGCTTATATAATAATAGGTGCTAAATTAACCTTATTAACTAAGATATTATCTATAGGTTTAACCTACCTATAAGCTACGCGCTATGTTTACGTAAAGCTATTATATATTTCCTTAATAGCAACCAGATAACAATCTAGGATGCCTATAATCTAGTGGTTATCACTAGCGACTCCTTGGGTACCCCTTGCACTATTAGCCCCTAGACCTTTTAGGGTGGCTTATTTAATAGTTATAATATAGTTCTTAAATAGGATTGGCTCGCGGAAGCAGATCTATTAATTAGCTTTTGTTCTAGATAATTTATCTAGGGTACTTTGGACCCTAGACGCCTCTAGATAGTTATCCTTAATACGCTCCTAGCAGATATTAAGGCTGGTAAAATAGTCTATTCGCTATAGCTAAAAGACTCCTTCTTTACGCTAGTTGTAAACATAATAAAGGACCTATTATTACTAGCAGCGAGGACCTATAGAGACCCTCCGGTGCCGGCGTAGATTACCTTAACTTAGGGGGGAGATAATTGAAACCCTAAAACTATTAAGTATACTACAGTAGAGCTGTATGCACTCTTAGTGCAAGTATACCTACGAAACGCATATTGGCTACACCCTTCTCTTTACTAGCTCCTAGAAGTATACTACTATATAATAGTTACCTTAACCTCCGTAGACCCTGGCCTACTAGATATATATAAAGAGGAGATTAATATCTTCTCTAATAAGCTAGCAAGTATACTACCTTAGAACTTTAAGTATAACTATGCGATTAACTTAGAAGAAGGCAAACCGCTACTATAGATGCCTATCTACAACCTCTTATAGAAAGAGTTGCAGATCTTATAGAAGTACCTAGAGAGTACTTTTAAGAAGGGCTGGACTAGGCCTAGTAAATTACCTACTAGAGCGCCTATTCTCTTTATACTGAAAGTAGAAGGTATAATGCGGCTATATATTGACTATAGACACCTAAATAAGATTATAATTAAGAATCGGTATCCCCTACCGCTAATCAGCAAACTCTTTAATAGGCTTAGCTATATAAAGATATTTATAAAGCTAGATCTTTGTAATATATATTATAGGATTTATATTAAAAAGGGAGATAAATGGAAGACCGTATTTAAGATACGCTATAGTCACTTTAAGTACCTAGTAATGCCCTTTAGTTTTACTAACGCCCCTATAACTTTTTAGAGCTATATTTAAAAAGCTTTAGGGACCCTAATAGATACTATCTGTGTAGTTTACCTAGATAATATTCTTATCTACTTAAATAATAAGGATAAGTATATTAAGCATATTAAGTAGGTACTATAATAGCTCCGCGCTTAGGGCCTCTACGCTAAACTATTAAAATACATCTTTTATACTAAGAATGTTAAGTTCCTAGGCTTTATTATTATACCTAAAGGTATTATAATAGATCCTACCCGCATAAAAGCTATTAAGGAATGGCCTAAGCCTAAGTCCTATAGGGACATTTAGGTCTTTTTTGGCTTTGCTAACTTCTATAGGCGATTTATCTAGAACTATTTAGATACCACATACCTCCTATATATATATTTTATATAGGCATATCGCAACCTAATATTAGATAGGGAGAAGAAGAAGTAGAAGTGTAAGAAAGGGCTTACTAAATAGTATTAACCTTAGTCCTAGCCTAATAACGCTTAGTAGGCGTTTTATAAGCTACGCGCTATATTTATATAGGCTCCTTTACTTTACCACTTTAACCTTAATCTACCCCTAATAGTAATTACTAACGCTTCTAATTATGCCTATAGCGGTATACTTTTACAGCCTTTTAGGTAGGGAGATTAACTCTATTAGCACCTAATTGCTTATTATAGTTAGAAGCTTACTAGCCTAGAAGTGCGGTATAATACGCATAATAAGGAACTACTTACTATAGTGCAATGCTTTAAGACGTGGCGCTACTACCTTAAGTACGCCGTATATATAACGCGCGTGCTCTACAATTATAATAATTTTAGGTACTTTATAACTATAAAAAGCTTATCTACTTACTAGGCCTAGTATACTAAGGAATTAGCTAAGTTTAATTTTAAGATTAAATATAAGCTAGGCGAAGTAAATCCAGCTAATACACTATCCTAGTGCCTAGATTATGCTAAAGGCTTTAAAAATAGTAGTAAGAGAATAGTCCTTAATGTTATACTGCCTATATTATAGCAAAAGTTGTAGATTATAGGCCTTATAGGCGGCCTTAGTGCTACTATACTAAACTAGTGAGTAGTATGTTTATAGTATATAAGCGACTCTTATAAATATAGCGCTAGCGGACTAGGGTATCTTACCATTCTCTTTAAGACCTCCTTAACTAGCCTAATAGCGTTTAACCCTAGTGTTACGGACACTTTAAGTACAATGTTACGACTACTTAGAGAGGAGTCGGCGGAAGCTAGTTGGTTAATACAGGCACGGTCCAGGATGGATCCGGTGGAACTATATGACAAGGAATGGTAACCGAGGTCACATAGTGTTAAACGTATTAACTGTGTTAAACAGAAGGGATGTTACGTTTAATATAGACAACACGTACCTTATATACAAGAGAGGATTTCTTAGGAGTATGGTTATGTATTTAAAGGACCTCAGTCCCTACCGTAGATAGTTCTCTCCTTATAGTGAATCTTAGAATACAATTAGAGTTAATCTATTGGGCAACCACTCCACCAGTTATTATTATATTGTTGACTTGTTATACCTATATACCTAGCCTATTAATAGAACCCACCGTAGTTTCTACTACAAGGTTCTGTTACACATTTACTACTAAAGTTATGGTATTGGAACAAACTCGGACAATATGCCACTAAGAGCAGCACCAGTCACAACGGCGTTAATGGGAGCCACAACCTTAGGTCCAGGTAATACCAGTATAGATAAGGGGGATTCTTAAGTGGTTACGCGAGGTTAGTTATAGGAAATGGTTAATCACTTATAGGATAATAATAGGATACTTGAAGAACACATTAATAGAATTAGAGCAGCAAAGATTAAGTTACCTTTAATTAAACGATTCTTGGGAGAGAAGTTAAAGCTTAAGGGATTTCTTACGCAAATACACTTCAAGGTAGTACAGGAAGGAGCGAAGTTAGTAATATTGTTAGATTAAGTAGCCTATGCAGGATTATTCCTGACGGGGAGGGCACTTAAGTGGTTTAAGCTATATCTTACGGAAATACAGGCTAATAGCATGATAACTACTAACTAGGATATATGGTATATATTTACCAGTTAAAACGGGTTTGTAGAGTAACTAACGCAAATATTTAGAGACCTAGAGGCTATAACCATAGCAGAACAAAAGCTTCAGAACTTAGTATAACGCACTTTAGTAATTAAGTATACAACATAGTTTTAAACACTAGCCACATAGGTTAAGTGGAATGATAGGGCGCTTATAGTATAGTATAAACAGGGACTTAAAGCTAAAGTCCAGGACGCAATTATCCTAATGGAAGATGCAGATACTCTAAGGGAGTTAATAAATTAGTTAATAAAGATTAATAACTAAATCTATTAAAGGGAACAAGCTAAAAGAGGGTAAGACAGAGTTCTATAGTTATATAAGGCGTAGAGTACGCAACAATAGATATAGAATTAAAAACCATAGAATGGCGCAGAGCTAATAGACCTAAGCAGTATTAAAGAAACCTAAAGGTGGGAAAAGAAACCATAGAAACCCAGAGGTTAAGGATTAAGTAATTAAAGGACTAAGGAGCAGAGGCCAAACCAGGGATCTTAATAGTAGAAGACGTTTAGGCGGACTCTATAGCAAGAAAGATGGTTTAAAGATAGAGCTTGCATAAATTGCGGAAAATAGGGTTATTTCGCCAGAGACTGTAGAGGTAGTTAGAGTAACTATATAATAAAGGGAACCAGACCAGCAGACGGCACGTATATATAGAGGGATAATAGTGCACTATAAGGAATAAAAGAGTGTTTAATTAACAGTTTTGCGTATTATTATAACAACGTATGCCAAATTTATAAGGACGCTAAGTACGGCGCAAGCTATTAGCTATAGAAGCCAGAGTTAAAAGGACTCTAAGGAACTAGAGAGTTAGATAAAGAATAAGATTAACTCTATAAGCTAGATTAAGATGTTATAGCAATATATAGACGAAGATTAGTAGTATTAATAATAGAGTTAGAGTACTTATTAATTAACAGCGATAAGGATAAAAAAGAGGCTAACTGGGAGCACTTAAACCTTAATAATGTAATAGAAGTAGAGACTGAGATTATCACTAAATAAGGTTTAGTAACGGATGTTATAACACCATTAGATACAATTTCCATCGCTTTATAAGATAATAGGAGTAACATTTAAAAGAAACTAAGTAAGCAGATAACTGCTAGTGCTAGCTTATTACTTAATAAAGGTAAAAGGCTATAGGCTTAAGATTTTTAAGAAGAGATAAAAAAAGCTTAAGATTCTTAAAACAAGATAAGACATACCTAAGAACCCACGACAGACAAAAACTAATGGGAAAGGGTAGTAACTTAGTTTAGTAACAAATAAATGAGTATAGGACGCAAGTTTAAGAACTATAAGTTTAGAGAACGAATAAAAACGTTAGCAATTTTAGGTAAACGCAGTATTCAGCCTAAAGATTAAAAAGTTAATACTAGGATTAAAAAGCAAGACGACTATAAGGATCTAGCTATAAGACGCAGAAAACAAGAAACTATAGATAAGTTCAGGACAAGAATTATCATATAGTAAGAGCAAAAGCTAAATAAGAGATTAGCTATGCCAGGTTATATAAGGGACAGAGTACCCATATAAAGAGTTACTAATAGGCCGAGTGCAGGGATACCTAGGGCAAAGTGGTTAGATAAACTAGAACAAGAAGAGGATCTAGATATTCCAACTAGGTTTAAAGAAAGACATACTAAAGGATATTATAATGCAGTAATAATAAGGTACTTTCTAATGGATAGACCATATACACTAAACCAGTTATACGGAAAGTGGTATAGGCAACGACATAATAATAAATGGGAAGATTTTTATATGTGGCTGGACGAAAAAGTTATCCAAGACCAACCTATTATAGAAAAACGTATGAGTCACATCAAAGGAGTATTAATTATAACGTTAAGGAACCTAGAAGAGAGGTCTAGGGACTAGAGAAGTAAGCGACAAATCTTAGTACCCGCAGTAGAGATACCAGTGGTTAGGTTAACTAGGTATAGGTTTAAACTTAAGGATAAAGACGAACTAAGAGTTAACCTAAAACATATAGCGCATTATACACTATTATGGATAGCTTATGTGGATGATACGTGTAACATGCATAGAGCACCTAAAGATAAGAACCGGAAGTACCTATTAAGGATATATTAGGCACTAGAGGAAAAGCGGTTTAGGAACGCTAAGTATATATATAGTTGGCACCTAGTAGAAGTACAAGGTTAAGGGGACTTAATACTTTAACTAGGAAGATTCCTTACAGAAGAATGCCTAGATAGATAATAGTGGTAGAAATGCCCAGAGAACACTTGTCTATGGCATATAGAGGAAAAGAAATAAACTAAGTATTAGCTAAAGTTGGACTAAGTATAGGTAGGATTAAGCAGCCAACAGTTAGGAAAAGGGGAGGCGTACAGGACCAGAGGGAACTAGTGTTAGAGCCTTAGACCCTTAAAGGAATTTAAGGATAATACCTAAATTTAAGAGCTAAGTAGTAAGATCAGCAGTTTAAAGCATTAGTAGATAGTAGAGTAACTAGGAACCACATATCACCAAAGGCAGTGAAAAGGATGGGGTTACTATATAGACAGAAGGAATACCTATATCCACTTACAACGATTTTAGGAGATTAGATAGCCTATAGAGAAGGCATTATTAATCTTAAAATAGGACCTATTTAGATAACTATTAAAGGGAGACCAGTTAGAATGTCTTTTAATATCCTACCGTTGGGATAGGATAAGGCGATACTAGGAATGCCTTAGTTATAGGAGTACAATCTAAAGATTAATTGGGTTATAGGTTAGGTTAATATCAAGGATATACAATGATATAAAGTGCGACAGTAAACTAAGTTGGTATAGTACTAAGTCGGAGCGACATATAAAGAGACTAAGTGAGGCTTAAGTTATATACCAAAGAGATACCACAAGTATGGTAAAAAGTTATGGTTACCAGAAAGTAAGAAGCTGTTAAAGTATATAGCTTAGGACCACGAGATAGAGTTAGAAGAGGGAATAAGTCTAAAGTTCTTTCTAATCTATAAGCTTACTGAAACAGAGTTAGTAGCGCTTAAGGAGTTTATCCAGGAGAACTTATAAAAGGGATATATCAGACCGTTATAGTTATTAATGGGATATCCAGTGTTGTTCATCCTAAAGAAAAACGGAAAACTTAGGATGTGTATAGACTATAGACAGTTAAATAGCATTACTAGGAAGGATAGGTATCCTTTACCCTTAATTAGCGAAATCCAAGATAGGATAGGCAACGCAAAGATCTTTATAAAGATAGATCTAAGGTGGGCGTACCATTAGATTAAAATCAAGAAAGGCGATAAATAAAAGGCAGCCTTTAGGTTAAAAGAAGGACTATACAAGCTATTAGTTATGCAATTTGGGCTTATAAATGCACTAGCAACGTTCTAGAAGCAAATTAATAGTGTGTTAGGAGAACACCTAGATAAATTTATTATAGTATACCTTAACGATATTATCATCTACTTAGAGAGTGAGGAAGAACACGGAGAATATATTAAGTAGGTTTTAAAGAGACTATAAGAAGAACAGATGCCAGTAGTAATTAAGAAATACGAGTTCTTTACTAGGAAGACCGATTTCGTTAGATTTATTATTAAACTAGGCCAACTTAGTATAGATCTAAAGAAGATCGAGGCTATAGTAAATTGGCAAGAACTAGAGAATGTTATACAGTTAAGATCGTTTCTAGGGTTTTACAATTACTGTAGAAGGTTTATAGCGCAATAGTCACAGAACATTAAGCCATTTACGCGGCTAACAAAAAAAGAAGAACTGTGGGCATGGGGAAAGGAGCAATAGGAACTGTTTAAGAGAGTTAAAGAGTTATTTACCTAGGAGCCAGTTCTTAAGATCTATCAACTAGGTTTAGAAACGGTTGTAGAAATAGATACATTAGACTTTACACTAGGAGCGTACTTCCTATAGAAATATTAAGATGGATAGCACCTAGTAGCATACTATAGTTAGAAGATAACACCACTAGAGTTAAACTATAATATCTACAACAAGGAGTTGCTAGGTATAGTTGCAGCACTTAAGGAATAGAGAGCATTCTTGCAAGGCACAGAAAAACCATTTATGGTTAAGATAGACTATAAGAACCTTACAGGATTCCTAACAACAAAGGAACTTAACCAAAGATAGGTTAAATGGGCGGAAATGCTTATAGAATACCATTTCGAGATTTAGTATACTAAGGGTACAGATAATACATGAGTAGACGCTTTAAGTAGAAAGGCTGAACTACAGAACAATGAAAAGCTATTAGGAGCTTTATTGCAAAAGGATCAAGACGGATTAATTAGGTACAATTATTTAAAGATTATAGCAACTAAGGAAAGTCAGATCCATAAATTACTAGAGAGTAAGTAGATATAAAAGATCTAAGAAGCATAGGTAGAGGATCTAGACTTAGAGCAATATAAAAATAGAGAAGCAATATATATACCTAAGTCTATTGCAGAAGAATTTATTAAGGAATTTTATAAGGGAATGACATAAGGACATAATAGAGCTATAGGCTTAGTGTTAAGACTTTAAGAGGAGTATATTATTTAAGGAATCTGGGGACTAGTAAGATAAGTTATAAAGGAATATCTAGATTGCCAAAGGAACAAACTGACGAGGTATAAGCTATATAGAGGGCTACAACCTATCGAGACACCAGGAAGACTATAGGAGGTTATATTATAGGACTTTGTTATTAAGTTACTAAAGTTAAGAGATCCTATTATAGGATAAGATTATAACGCGATTTTAGTAATAGTAGATAAGCTAATAAAGTGGGGATACTTTATAGCATGCACTAAAGAGATATTAGCAGAAGATATTGCTAGAATCTATATAAAAGAAGTATTTATAAGACATAGAGCACTAGATAAGATTATATTGGATAGAGATCTAAGATTTATAGCAGTATTTTAGGAAGTGTTTCTGGCAGAATAAGGGGTTCGCGTAGTAATATCTACAGCGTATTATCCGTAGACGGACGGATAAATGGAAAGACTAAACTAGACACTGGAGTAGTATCTAAGGCATTATGTTAATCACGTACAGAATAATTGGGTATTGTTACTACCAGTTATATAGTTTGCATACAATGCAACACCACAAGAAGGAATGGGGACATCACTATTTAAGGCGAATTATGGATACAAGCTAAGAACATCGTTATTGCCACATTAAGCAAAAAAGACGAGTAGCACAGCCAAGCAAAGAGTGGAGATGTTAATGAATCTTTATATAGACCTTAAAGAAACAGCTAAACTAGTATAAGAACGAATAAAAAGGTACTATAATGCTAGGAGATCTAAGGGACCAGATCTTAAGGAGGGGGATAAAGTGTGGCTACTATATAAAAACTTTAAGAGTTGATGACTAAGCAAGAAGTTAGACCACGTTAGACTAGGACCTTTTAAAGTTAAGTAAAGAATTTTATTGGTTACGTATAAGTTAAACCTACTAGCCAAAATGAAAATCTACCCTATACAGCATATCGCAATGCTAGAGCTAGCACACGGGAATATTAAGCCACCAGTCTATAAGGTAGACATGTATAGAGGACAAGAGGAAGACAAATAGCAAGTTTTAAAGATTATTAGTTATAAGGACGTAGATGACGAAACGTGGTATAAAGTAAAGTGGATAGGCTATAGTGAGACTACCTAGGAACCACTAAGCAACCTAGAGAACGCTATGGGAAAGGTATAGGAGTATTAAAAGAAAGCAGGTTAGGCAATATTAATAAAGAAGGATTACTAAAGAAAGAGTTACCTAAGGGGGACCTAAGAGGAGCAATTACTAAGCTACTTAGAGTTGTTTCCCTCGCAGGAGGAGAGCCAATCCTTTTATTACCCAGCTTAGATAAACCCTATTAAACAAGTTTCTACTCCTTAGAACGAACCTTCTCACAGACACGTTTAAGGCGTTAAAGATAAGCATGAGCCAAACGTTGAGCTTTAAGGACGCGTGCGGACTCTTCTAAGGCATGTTAAACCTTAAGTAGCATAAAGGCCAGCTTACCGTTAAGCTTTGTAGTGGTAGATTAAACACAAGACCCTATAATAAGTTACTTAGGGAACTCAAAGACTATTAAGAGTAATAGGACGCGCATACTTAGCGTTAGAGATAGAGCAAACGTCACAGGACGATTAAACGTTTGCTTTGGTGCACTTAAAGTAAAAGAAGGGTTGTTAAGATGAAGGACTTACTAGCGCAACACAGACTAACCCCTCTTTCGCGCACCTTGAGCAAGGAATCGCCATCACTTTACCAAGCAATAGTATGGAGGAAACAGTACGAAGGCGATACTCAACCTAGGAAAGAGAAGAAGAAGCTTTAGGTATAATAAGTAAGGATGTTAACTAGACTAATTAAACGGACATTACACCTTTAGTGGATGACTTGGAGATGTTAGGAATCTTTAAGGACGAAGATAAAGAGGAGGGAGATGGTGTTACGGACGCTTTAAGTATAATGTTATAACTACTTAGAGAGGAGTCGGCGGAAGCTAGTTGGTTAATATAGGCACGGTCCAGGATAGATCCAGTGGAACTATATAATGAGGAATAGTAACTGAGGTTACGTAGTGTTAAATATATTAACTGTGTTAAACGGAAGGGACGTTATATTTAATACAGACAATACGTACCTTACGTATAAGAGAGGATTTCTTAGGAGTATGGTTGTGTATTTAAAGGACCTCAGTCCCTACCGTAGATAGTTCTCTTCTTGTAGTGAATCTTAGAATACAATTAAAGTTAATCTATTGGGCAACTACTCCACTAGTTGTTATTATGTTGTCAACTTGTCGTACCTACATACCCAGCCCATTGACAGAACCTACCGTAGTTCCTGCTACAAGGTTCCGTTACACCTAGGGAAGATCCCTTAGCCTAGGTAATAGTCCCCTATAATAACCTGGTAAGTTACCTATATATTATATATTACTTTACTAGCACCGAATTTACCCAGAGTCTTATACTATAGCAAGAGGTAGTAGTAGCTACCTTAGCCAAAACGGCGTTTATAGAATACCCCCCTAAGTTACTAGTTAATTTTATTTATAGAGTATAAAAAAGGGACGCCTTTATACGCTCTATATATAATTAGTTGACCTAGGGACGAGTTTCTACTAGTAATAAGGACTATACCCTTAATAATTAAGGACTCTTAGGGCAAAATAATAAGGTCTATATGCTAAATTATATACTACTGCGATAGGAGATCCTTAAGTGGAATTATAACAATCCTATAGGTGGCTACTATGGATTTAACCGTACCTGCGAGGTAATTATATGGAAGTATACTTAGAACGGTCTTACTAAAGATCTCCGTAAATACCTAAATAACTATAATACCTACTAATGCTATAAATCGCGCCGCTATAAACCCTATAGTAAGCTATAGCCTCTCTAGGTTCCTACCTAAGCCTAGTAATATTATTTACTTAACTTTATTACGGATCTCCCTAAGTCTAAGGCTCTTAATAGCGTAGAGTGCAACTTTATCCTTGTCCTTATAGACCGTTTTATAAAGCCAGTACGCTACTATCTAGTATATAAGATAATTAATGCTATGCAACTCGCAGAACTCTTATTTAGAGTTTTTGTATAAATAGGGCCCCTAAATAATATTATCTCTAATAGGGGTAGCGTATTTATAAGCAAGTACTAGAGTACTAGATACTACTATCTCCGCGTTTAGCGTAAACTTAGTACTACATTTTATCCGTAAATAGATAGTTAGACAGAACGCCAAATCTAGGAGCTTAAGGTATACCTATGTATATTTACAAATTGGAAACAGTCTAATTAGGCCTCCCAATTTAATAAAGCAGCCTTTACCTATAACTCTAAGGTTTATACTATAACAAAGTGTTCCCCTATTAAGCTTACTTATGGCTAGCTACTAAACGTCCTAGATAGAGTTTTAGACGGCGTCTAAGACGCCTAATAAGGTGGTGAAGGGTCTAAGTTAATAAATATTAAACTTATAGAGACATATTTATAACGCCTGCGCCTTATATATAAGGCAGTAGCGGCGTTAATAATATACGCCTGACAGCTTTAGGTAAAATACTATAATCGTTACTATCTAGCTAAGTATTTCGCCGTTAGTAAACAAGTCTTGCTCTCTTCTAAGAACATCTATATAAAACGTCCCTATAAGAAACTTAATAGTAAGTTTATAGGACCGTTTTAGATCCTAGAGCGTGTAGGGTAGTAAGTATATAAGCTAGAGCTTCTACCTACTATAGTATAGCTTTACCTAGTCTTTTATATCTCCTTACTAGAGCCTTATAGGTTACGTCCTAGGTTTTAACCCCTAGTAGTAGAAGAGCTTAAGGAAGGTAGTTAGGAAGTAGAAGTAATTGTCGCCTATTAGGATCATACTAGACAACTATAGTACCTTATTAATGGCTAGAATGGCTAAATAAGTATAATAAATAGAAATACAAGATAGAACTTAAGAACTGTTAATAACTGCTAGATAAGTACTGTAAGCGGAATACCCTAGCCTCGCAGCTAAAGCGTAGGCGAAAAGCAAGCGCCGCTGCTAAGATATAACTTATATTAAAGCGGAGCAGAGAACATCCTAAGGGATTAAAGAATAAGTAATACTTATAATAAAAACTGCGGCATATATATAGGGTAAAGCGCGATTTATTAATATTCTATATAAGCCACACTTTAACGTAACCTATCTATGCTAGCGACTTATAGGCGACTTATAGGTAAAGCTATAGCGCACGCCAATAAAGCTTAATTTAGAAAGCACCCTTCCTAAACCTAGTCCGTTACTCTATGCTAGCTTAGTAGATTATTATATTAGAGAATAGGTCTACTTAACTAGGGTCTAAGACCTACTGGTAACCCGCTGGTAGTAACCTATACTAATAACTTATATACTATTTTATATATATGCTATATAGATAACGTATAAGGCTAAAGTATAGGTTAGAAGCGGATTTAATGGGTATATAGCCTTGCCGTCTATAAATCTGGCCATATATAAGTAATCTATAACCTACTCATAAAGTATATACGCCGCTACGCCGGTATAGTATAAGGCCAAAGTATAGGGTTAGTGGTGGATTTAACGGATATACTGCCTTACCACCTATAAGTCTAGCTATATATAAATAACTTATAACCTGCAAGGTACTAGCGACCTGCCCATATAAGCGATTTTTTGGAATATTTTTAATGGTCTACTAAATTTAGGTAAGCCCTAAACAGACTAATTAGGATTTTCCATTTTAGGGATAGAAAATCGCTACTAGCTTGGTTAAATATAGGGAGTCTTAGCAAGGCAAATCTAACTAATTAGATAACCTTAACCAGTGGTTAAAGTTCCTTAACATCCTCGCGCCGCGTATATATACTACCTGTCTCTCTATATATAAAATTAAAACGCTCTTTCCCCTCCAATTTTTTTTCCTTATTAAGGTTTTTATGGGGTTTTATTAAGGCTTACGTATATAAAGGATTGGGGACAATCCTTTTTAAAGGGGGGGGGGGCATTGTTAGCTAAAACCTAAGTAGATAGTTATATAGCTATAAGGTATAGGCGACCCTGGAGTAACCTAGGGGTAACTCGCCTATAAGGTACGTACGCTATATATAACTAGGGAAAATCCTTCCTTACCTTGTATATAGACTCCTCTTTTTCCTTTAAGGATTTGTCTATCTATATAATATACCCTATTATTTTATTAATTGGACTCCCTATCTATATCCTTACCTTACACTTATATTTCTTAATATTATATTATAAGCCCGCATTTTATAAGTATTTAAGAACCATTTTAATATATTTCTAATATTTAAAAAGCAAGAATAAGTAGATTAAGATATTATTAATATATGCGGTAATAAATATATTAAGGAATTTATAAGGCATATTATTAATATATTGCTAAAATATACTAGAACCGTTCTTTATACTAAATAGCATTACTAGGTATTTAAAGAGTCCCTATTATATATAAAAAGCTATATACTTCTTATCTCCTTTATATATACGGATTTGATTAAAGGCAGTAACTATATTAAGCTTTATAAAGTACTATGCCTTTACTAAATAGTTAAGCGTCTCTTAAATTAGGGGAATTGGATATTAGTTTTAAATTATAATTATATTTAGAGCTTAATAATTAATATAGAATATTAAGCCTCCTCCTAGCTTTTTAGTAAATAGTATAGGTAAGGTAAATAGAGATTAACTAGGGCAAATAAATTCTTTTCCAGATATTTGTTAAGGTATTATTATATTATAAGTAGTTCTTCTTATAATATACCATATAGCAGACCAAATTTTAGTATTATACTGGGCTTAAGTTCTATCTTAAAATTATACTTATTTTAGTGCGGGGCTAGTTGGTCTATAAATTATTTTTTAAACTTATTAATTAGATTATAGTACTCTTTAGGTATAAAAGGTTAAGGATTAGTATATTATTTTAGTTCTAGTGCTTTCTTAATATCTTCCATAGTTATAGCAAAGATTTTATAATCTTGTCTTTTTACTAATAAGATAAAAGGTGCGGCCTATATTATATAAATTTTAAAAGGTTTAAACGTAACATTTTCGCATTCTTTACTATAATTAGCAGTTATAGCTTTATTCTTTTGGTTTAAGGCTTATAGTAAGGGCAATTTATATTATATTAAATTTAAATGGTTTTTTAAGCAATAACTTCAGCAGTAGGTTATATGGAACTTTAGTATTTCTTTAACCCAGCTAATTAAAGGGTTATATTATTTTAGCCATCTATGTCTAAGTATTACCTTATAATACTTTAAAGGTATTATAAATAGGGAAATATATTTAAGGTATTCGCCTATCCGCAATTTTATAAGAGCGTAGTGCGTTAATTTGCTATATATTAAGGGTTTACCGTTAAAGCCTTATAGGCCTTAGGGCTTATTAAGTTTCTTTAAATTTAGGCATTAAGTTTTTATATAGTTTATATTAATAAAGCCTATGCTAGTAGCTCCGCTATTAATAAGGATTTATACTTCCTTCTACTTTTTAAGTATTTAAATTTCACTAAGTATATTAAGGGAGTTGTGTTATATATCAGCCTTAAAAAAGCCTAGATACTTATATTCTTCTACTTCTTATCTTAAGGCGCAACTTGGCCCTAAGATAATTTGTTTTCTAAGTTAATCAAAGGTAAGGTACTTTATAGCAACTAAGTATAATTTATAGAATAAGTATAATTATAAGAGTGTATATATTAGGTTCAGCCGCGCTTGTAACAAGTTTGCAAGCACTTTTAGTCTTTTTGGCTGTTGGCGACGTGGAGGCGGGCCACGTTACAATAATTTAAGGACTAAGAGAAACTGCAGCGGACCTTTTTAAAAGGGTAAGTTTGGCAATTTCTTTAAATATATCTTTTTTTACTATATCTAAAGCATTCTCCATTTACGGCTTAAGTTCTTTATTTATTGGTTCCTAGGGGTATATAGGATTAAGTAGCATTAAGATCTATAGGGTTATATATAGGGCTTTTAGGTCTTAGAGAAGGATTGCGCTTTAAGGCATATACTAGTTTTGTGAAGTTTTAAACGCAAGGTGTAAATAGCTTTAGAGAATAAGTCTATTTATTATATTAAAGGTCCTTATTAATTTGTTAATATATTATAGCAAATTCGGATAGGTCTTTTAGCAGTTTCCTACCTACTAACTAAGTTCTAATTTTATCTAAAATAGCTTATTAAAAGGCAGTAACTTTAGCGGCTTTATTTTAATCTAGTTTGCTAATAAAGCCTAAAAATTCTAAAAAGAAGCTAGTAAAGTCCTAGTTCCGTTATTATAGGTTTTTAGGTTTAGTAATAGCTGTATATTTACAGCTAGCGTTATTATATATTTATTCTAATAGGGAGATAAAAGTTTTAAAATTAATAAAGGTATTGTTATAGAAGAATAGATCTATAGTTTATATAGTATCTTTGCTTAAATAAGATATTCTATAGCTAACCTTACTAGCTTTAGTAGGGTATTAATTATAGCTTATTAAAAGTTTAAAACAGAGCTTGGTTATAAAGGGGCGTAAATTATTTTAATTTCTATTAAATATTAGAGGGTTAGGAAGCTTTTTAGATTTTATAATAAATACTAAATTTATTATATATATAGGTTAAGCTACTATTACTAGTTTAGTATTTATATTTAACGGGTCGGGTTTAAATATAGTTATTTTAATCTTATTTATAGGTATTGTTATTAGGGTTTTTAATAAAAGTACCTTAATATTATGGGGTTCTTTATAGAGTGCTTCTATTAATTGCTAATATTAGGCTTTTAGTGCAGCCCGCTATTAAGCTAAGGCATTTATAAAGGATTGTTGCATTATAGTTAACTATTCCCTAACTAGAGATATAATACTTATAGTTATTAAAAGGGATTTGGGTTCGTTTGCTATTTTTAATAGTTATTATTTTAATATAACGTAGTATAAAGGCGCAAAGAGGCTTTAGGGAAGATTTAAAGGAATAATATAAATTCTATCTAAATCTAAGGGTATATAGCTCTTAAAGAGAATAAGATATTATATAGAGAAGAGAAAGGAATATAGGAAGATTATAACTAAATATTTAAGGGTCTTGGCAGTAGACATATAGGTATAGGCGCACGTAGGTTTAATAGGTTTTAACCAAATTCTATTACGTTAATAGAATTTAGTGGAATTTAATTAAGTCGGCAGAATTTAGCAGAATTTAATTAACTTAGTAGAATTTGGCAGAATTTAATTAAAGCGTTAAAACTTATCTATTAAGTGTTTCTATTGGGAACGAGGCATGTTGCCGTCACGTGTTAATGTGGCCCTAGCGTAGTAAGAAACCTTAAGTTCCTCACCCCTTTCCTTATTCCTATTAACAAGAAGAACAATTATTATACTATCTACGAACCGTAGCTACGTAATATCCCCTTGTGTAACCAATACTAATTAGTGGTTAACTTTACTGTTATACCACAGAGTAGCTAGGTATCACTAAGAAGAGACGAGCCACTGTACCAGTGCTACTTATGCTAAAGAAAGCTGTCTTTTGAGGTCAGAACTAGTCCTAAATCTTAAATAGAACTCTTCCACAAATCTAAGAATTTAAAGGCCAGAACTAGTCCTAAGCCTTTCCAAGATTATAGATTCTTGCGTCCATTATACAGAATAACACGCTTTACGAGTCTTTGCGATTTAAGGCCAGAACTGGTTCTAAGCCCTATAACCGCAAATATACGTCACAAACGCGTACCAAACGACAATCCCTACACCAATAACACTTCCCTCCCTCTAAAAACATGGCTACGCCTACTTTAAATAACTGGAAAGACTCCTTACCACTAGGGGTAACTAAGCACGCGAAACTTATTAATAAAGATTAGGATAAATTCGCCTTTAATATAATAACTTGTACTATAAAACAAGTTAACAGCTTTCTCCTACACTATATTATATTCTACCAAAATAGATGCTACGCCGATTTACAACTATAGGAGTATTTTAGGGAGGATTTTATAGGATGGACTGTTAATACCTAGGCACTTAGTAACGTTAATATTGTTTAGGATTTTCGAGACTTTCTCTGTAGGAATGGGGTATATATTGCTAAGAACAGTAACCCAATTGCTAGTAATATTTAGGCCGTTATTACTAGTATAGAAGAACTAATATGGACGGAAGCTGAGATTATACATTAACTATGGAAACCTAAAAACAACCCATATTCTTTAGAAGGCAACTTTAATTTGTATTAAAACCCCTAGAACGCTAACCCCCTACCTAGAGCTACTCTTCTACCTAGAGGTGCCCTCCTACTTAAAGTTACTCCGCCTCTACCTCCTCTACTCTAGCTAACCGGTGAGCCTTTACCACGAGAAGTTACGAATCTGATAAAGGTATATTTAGACAAAGAAAAGAAGTTTAGAGGAGAACTATATAACATACTTAAAGTAAAACTATAGGTCTTCTATAACTGTTGTAATAAGGTTAGAATTTAACACTACTAGTACCACTACGCTTTCTCCATTATGTTAAAGGGACGGGCAGCGACATTCTATTATAACTATATTGCGGGTAAAAACTATAGCTTTAATATAATGCTTTAGCTTACTAGAGCTTACTTTAAG
>Ga0307507_10003449_pt1 | contig 30631 bp, 8 predicted proteins | sample 7_EM_MG_FD_207223 | JGI IMG/M metagenome (GOLD analysis project Ga0307507, IMG submission 207223) | Populus trichocarpa ectomycorrhiza microbial communities from riparian zone in the Pacific Northwest, United States - 7_EM | ecosystem: Host-associated > Plants > Roots > Unclassified | place... | reverse complement strand
CGTCTCTGCGCGTCTTTGACGTTCTTGACCCGTGCTCACGTTCGTCCCGAGACACCTACGCACGTTCCCCTACAACCCCTATTTATACCCGTACCTGGCACACGAAGACTCTTCTTCTTCATCCAATATCTTTGTATCAACCACGCATAGTTACGTGTACGTAGCCTTCTCAATTACTACCTCGTTTAGTGCATTGTATCCCGGCTCGTGCCTACTCCGTGACAGTAGGAATTTATAATTATTATATTAAAGAGAAAGTAGAATAGAGCCTTCTAAGTCTTCCTATATACTCTCTAAGTATTAAAATACGACTATAGCCAATCCGTAATATCTATACCTCCTATATAGTAATTACAGTACTAAACCCATATAGAAATATCTAGTTTTTTTATTATATTGTCGCCAAAGACTTTCTAAGTTATTTTAGCACCAGTTTAGATAAGAGGAGGACGTTTTCTGTTAATAAGCTTAATATAGCGACCTAGTAATATATAACGTTATTTATTATAAAAGTAGGTATTAAGGCTAAAATCTTACTATTATTAATAGTAGATATAAATAAAACTATATTAGCGTCCTTTTAAGCAAACTCTATTACTTAGTAATCCTTTAAGGTAGTTCTATAAAGCGTCCCCTATTATATTTAAGTTATATAAGTTAATTTAAGCTTAGTGTCGGGAATATATCACGTGTGGTTACGTGGTCACGTGTCGCCGCGACACTAGCGTGGCGAGGAGCCTTAAGCTCCTCGCCCTTCCTCATCAAAAAGAATCGAACAAAAAACATCATACTAGCTACAACCTGCAGCTACGTGATATCACCTTGTGAAACCAACACTTAGCAAGCTTATGGTTAATCTACTTAGCTAGAACTTTAACCTTTTTTCTACCGCCTCCCTTATAAATATTAATCCAAATATTACCCTCGCCCTTACTCTTTTGCTTACACTCTATTTTGGTAGTTTAAATAGTTTCTATACCTCTAATTCCTAGCTCTTATAGTTGGGTAGGGGGCTTAGCGCTAATAGGGAGGTTATTAAACCAAACCATCTACTTTTCTGGAGCGTAAAGGCGCTTATACGTTTTGGGGTTCTCCTATATTAAAAGGTTAAGGACAACGGCCTACGTTAGTAAAAAGCCTTTGTCCTTTATAAACGTCTTATCTAGATTAACAGGGCCTTTACCATCGCCTCTGGCGTGCCACATAAAGTCCAATATATAGCTCTCGTTTGCTAAGACCTATATTTTAAAGCCCTTGGGCATTAGTTTAGTTAGAATATTAACAATTTCTAATGCCTGGCCCGTAAAGCGTTAGATCGTCTTATTAACAGCAAGGTATATTTCTAGGATATAGAGCTCTCTATATTAAAGCCTAATATATTTACTAAAGTTATAATCTTAATTAAATGTAGTTCTTGGCGTTATATCATCCTTTAGCCACGATTTAGTGTATTAAAAATTGCGGTCAAGTTGCTTAAACCTTAAGCAGCTTATATATTTTTAGATAGGATAGGACGTATTATTTAGGTCTAAAACGCCCTAGTAGTCCTTAGTGGCGCCTTTAGTAGTAATTTCTATATAAATAAGCACTACTAAGTACGCCTAGAGTTCTTCCTGTATAGTAGGATGCCATATATATTTATAGTGTTTTAGTGCCTTTTACTCTAGCGTTAGGTTTTTATTTATATATTAATTCGTCTACTCTACTAGCTTATATATAATTTTATCTATAAAGAAGAGCCTAATTATAGCTAGAGAATTATGTGGATCGAGCTTAGGAGGAAGGTTTGGGCGTTGTCACGGGACTGCCCATTACATACACTACGCAGTACGCGTAGCTTGCGTCATAGAATTCCTTTATTTGTTTACTTCCTCCCTTATTTAATATCGCTCGGCAGCTAGTTTGTCCGCCCCGATTGCCCCTATATAGATTCGCCCGCAGCTGCGTTCTTGTTAAGCTCTCTAGCAATCCTTTTAAGCCTCTACAACAGCCGTATATAGCTATCAATTCTACGAATCTGATGCTTGTTTATCTAGCGTTTGCATGTAATACATCGTCATCGTGACAGGCGTCCTGGGGTGTTAAAATATTCTACCTAAAGTGGCGTAAAATTAGGCCGAGGCTACGGCTTTAGGGATAGCTTTTTGGCTTCCTTAGTAGGCTTAACCTTATATTAGGTCGGTTAAATAAGATTAACGTTAGTTGCAGTTCGTTTATAAGGCATAATTTATAGATATATTAGTTGATTATTTCTGTTATAGAACCCTACTGCAGGGGCCTCTATAGGAGAGCCCCGTGCTCTTGCGTATTATCTTAGTCCCAGACAATAACCTAATTATAAGCTGCTTACATAACAGATTAATTATCTTATATTATTATCATCTGGTATATAGTTTGGAAATTTATTAGTCCTATACGCTAATTTATATATAATCCTTATACAAACTTGCGCACTATACTAATTTTTTAGCTATTAATCAACAATAAACCAACGTCTTTATAAATAATTGGCTAATGTTACGTTCTAGATCTTTATAGGGCGATTCTAACGCTACCAAAATTATTGCGAACGGCCTAGTGGTTACTGCTACATTTTACCTTAAATATTACTGCTAAAATAGTAAACATTTAGCCAGAGCTATTAACCATTACCAATTCTTAACGTTTGACCTCATATATTAATATTTATAGTAGATAAACACCTAAATTGCTAATATATTGTATCTAGATTAATTCTGTGCCTTATTGCCTGCTTTATTGCTTCTCTACTACCTATACTACCTAAATATTAACCTGCGAACCCCCTACCGACTCTATGTTTACTAATAATGTTATGGGACACCTCCGTGACACCTTACATACGTCCACCTGTTTCCACTGTCTCAACCTCTATGTTAACGACTCAGTTAATTAAGACACATGACGGCAATCTGAGGCAATTTGCTATCACGTGACGGCAATCTACGGCAATTTGCCGTCCTCCACTATATTCCGCCATATTCCGCCAAGATCCGCTAGGACTATAACCCAAAGCCTATTCCGCCCCGTGTACGTGTTAACTAAGCAACTAAGTTAACAATATATACCCCTTTCCTCCCGTTTCCTTACCTTCTTTCCTTACGCAACGTCTTGACTTTATTACACAGTTTATATACATAGCTTAATAATATCTACTTCGCTATATATTATTATCGCTTGTGCTTACTCCGTAATACTACGTTGCGTTAACCCTATATACCACCCTCCGAAATGCAAAACGACCCCAAAGCCCCCGTAATAGCCGTTGGTATTATATCCGCACTCTAAGGACAATTGGCAGAAATATAGAAGTCCTTTATAGACGCCCTCGCACAGAACCAAGCCACTTTAACTTAATAATAAGCCAAACAAGAAGCATGATACTGGCAATTAATTAAAGACCTTTAAGAAGAAATCCGCACCCTTAAGATACCTATATTAGGGCCCTAAGACCGAACACTATCTCTAGAGATAAACACGCGGAACGAGAGCCCTAAACCTATAGTAGTTACTTACCCCAAACCAACTACTGCACCGCAACGATCTGAACGACTACCAGACCCCCCAATATTCACTAGTAAACAATAAGAACTCTAATTATTCCTAAGCCGGCTTAAAAATAAGCTAACTAGTAACGCTAACCGCTACCTAACTAAAGCTAACTAACTCTGCTACGCCCTAAGTTAATTAGGAGGAGATGTAGCTGACCTTATTAAACCTCTTTAACTGAACTTAGTACTAAGCCTAATTATACTTCTTAAAGCTATGTATGGTAACCTAAACCGCCAAGTTACTGCTTAGAGAAAGATAAACCATATAACTTAAGGAATAAAAAGCTTCCTAGTATACTTCTCTGAATTTAACCGTTACGTAAAAGAAATAGGCTGGAACAACTCTGTACTAATTAACAGCCTTATTAAATCCCTAAGCCCTAAACTGAAAACCTCCCTAATAGGTATAGACCTACTAGGAGCTCTTAACGCCTGCGCAAATGTTATTAATAAATGATATAATAATATACTACGCCTAATACCGAAGTCCGCTCCTTAATACAATATAATAAACCTATAAACGTCTACTAAGTTATTGTCTCAGCCTAAACACCCCGACGCTATGGATATTAATACTGGAACCCTAGGATACGCCCCACTAGGGTCCTCTAAATAAGAACGACGCACTAAGCTAGGCCTCTATTTTAAGTATGGAAGTAGCTTCTATCTCTCTAACCACTGCTCCGTCCCTATGCCCTAACGTAAATTATAAATGGCTAATACCAGCAGCCGTTTACCGTATTAATCCTCTAGTTACTGTCCCTAATCTCCACCTAGTTCCAGCCCTATATCCAGTAAGCACTACTTATAAGGACAAAGCTACAACCAACACGCTATAAGAACTCCACCCTAATCGCCTCTAAAAGGAAGGTCCTAGAGCTAAGTTGCTCTCTAGAATGGCGCTGCCTTAGGATCTTATTAAATGCTTTGGATGTTACGAACTCTAACTCTTAGGATTATAGTATAACCGTTAACTGTTGTCTTCGGCAGAATAATTAATAGGTTAATGCTTAAGTCCTAATTAATATAGGAGCTAGTAGCATAGGATTCATTAACAAGATCTTTATATAAGATAATAGTTTTACTCTAACCCCCCTTAACCGGCATATTAACGTATTTAGATTTGATGGTAAACGCACTATCTTAGGCTATATTACCCACGTAGTATTCCTAAGACTTTAATACCTGAACCATAAAGAACTGATTAAGCTTTTTATTACTACTCTAGGTCACTTAGTAATCCTTAGACAACCCTAGATAAAGCTATATAAGGTAACTATTAATTAGGACAACCTTAAGCTTCTATTTACCGCCTCCTGTTATAAGCAGAAGTGTCTTATAACTCGCTGCTTAGACCCTAAACTGAAATCTAGAAAATCTACTAAGATCTATTAGTCTAAAATTTCTACTAATATCCACCCTGTACCTAAAAAGTCCACCCGATTCCACCTACCCGAGAATTCTACTGAATTCCACCAATATGAGATTTCTACCAACATCCACTAAGAACCCGGAAATTATACTAGACTATATAAACTGACTTTAACTACTATACCCCGAACCAAGTAGAAGCTTAAGCTTAATATACAAAAGTACCAGAAGAACTGGTATTCTACTATAAAAAGGATACTTAAAGAACCTAAACCTAAATCTAACACTGACTCTGTATCTAACACTAAGCTTAAACCCGAATAAGAAACTATATAAGAAACTAAGGACAATCTGAGCTCGCTTAATACCTTAGATATCTATATAATTGGAGCTACCCTATTAGTATAACTTGCTAAGAAACCTAAATATACGATCTTCGCTGTTATAATGGCCGATATTAAAAAGGCCTTAACACTAAAGAAATACACTAACCCTGCCACGAAAGTACTAGTATGCCACCATAATAACCTAGAAGTATTTTTATAAAAGGAAGCCGATAAGCTAGCAGAACACTAACTATACGACCATAAGATCGTACTTAAAGAAGGAAAATAGCTAGGATTTAGACCCTTATACAGAATGTCCTAAAACGAACTCTAAGTGTTGCGGAAGTACTTGGACGAATACCTAAGTAAAGGATTTATTAGAGCAAGCTCTTCGCCTATAGCTGTACCTATAATCTTTGTTAAGAAACCTGGCGGCGGTCTGCGCTTCTATGTAGACTATTAAGCTCTTAACGCTATTACTATTAAGAATTGGTACCCGCTCCTGTTAATTTAAGAGACACTAAACTAATTAAGTAAGGCTCGCTACTATACAAAACTTAACCTTATCCACGCATTTAACCGCCTCTATATTATAAAAGGAGATGAATGGCTTACCGCATTCCATACTAGATACGGACTATTTAAATACTTAATAACGCTGTTTGGCCTTGCGAATGCCCCAAGTTTATTCTAATACTTTGTAAATAATACCTTATAACCTTACCTGGACGTTTTCTGTACTGCTTATATCAACGACATCCTGGTATACAGTAATAACCTAGCTAAATATAAGAAACACATTAACCTTGTCTTGGAAGCCCTACGTAGAGCTAGACTATAATTAGATGTAGATAAATACAAGTTCTATAAAACGGAAGTTCTATACCTCGGACTTATTATCTCTATAGACGGCATATAAATAGACCTAAAGAAGATTAAAGTAATTATAAACTGGCAAGAACCCAAGAACGTTAAGGACGTAAGAGCCTTTATAGGATTTGCTAATTTCTATTAACGGTTTATTAATAACTTCTCTGCCCTAGTTTTACCTCTTATGGCTCTAACCTAAAAGAATAAAGCCTTTATCTTTGACAAGGAATGCAAGAAGGCCTTTACCTATCTAAAAGTCATGTTTACTACCGCACCCTTACTCTAACACTTTAACCTGAACTGAAAGAGTGTTATAGAAGCTGACTTATCTAACTATATTACTAGAGGCATTCTGTCTTAGTATAACGAAGAAGGGGTACTGTACCCTATAGTATACTTCTTAAAACGACTAAGTCTAGCTAAATATAACTACAAGATCTATAATAAAGAATTATTGGCCATTATTAAATATTTTAAATAATAGCGACCCAAACTAGAAGGCGCTGGATTTCTAATTAAGGTCCTTAATAACTATAGGAATCTATAGTACTTTACAACTATAAAATAGCTGAGTTATTATTAAGCCCGCTGGTTAGAATATCTATCTTGTTTCCAATTCTTAATCATATACCGCCTAGGCGTTTAAGGTTAAAAACCTAATGCCCTAACTCGACGTTTACAAGATATAATAGCATAGGAAGAAGCGCGCGCCTACTATAATCAAACCCTGCTTTGTCCTAAATTATTTAATCCCCTAGCTAAAGACCTTATGGTATACATCCTTAAAATAACTAATTGATCGATTAAACAGATTATAATTAATAAATACCTAAACAACAAGTTTATCTAAGAGACACTTAAGCTAATTTAAGATGGTGTTAGACGCTTTAAAAAGATCTCTCTAAATAAATATAAAGTTTGCGGAGACCGCTTATACTACTAGAACCGCCTAGTTGTCCCTAATCATGATAAGCTTAAGCTTAAGCTCCTTAAACACGTACACAACCTACTAGTAGCCGGCCACCTAGGCCAAGGAAAAACCCTAGAACTACTCTAATAGGAGTACTACTGGCCGAATATATATAACACGACACGAAGGTACGTCTCTAGCTGCTATACCTGCCGACGAGCCAAAGCTTTGTATAAGACGTATAATGGCTTTCTAAAGCCACTGCCTGTTCCGGACTGAAGATGGAAGGATATCTTAATTAACTTTATTGTTGATCTCCCTGAAAGTAAAGGCTGTATAAACATTATAGTAGTTATAGACTAACTATTTAAGATAAGACACTTGATTGCCTGCCCTAATATATTAGCACCTGCCGTTGCCTAACTATTCCTAGATTATATATGGAAACTCCACGGACTCCCTAAAATAATTGTCTCTAATAGAGGCCGCTAGTTTGTCTTGGTGTTTTGGAAAGAACTGACTACCCAACTCTATATTAAAGCACTATTGTCTACAGCATATTACCTAGAAACGGATGGTCAAACGGAATGTGTAAATACTATAATGGAATAGTATATTCGGATATACACGTTGTATCTACAGGACAACTAGATGGACTGGCTTACATTTGCCGAGTTTACTGTAAATAACTCCATCTTAGAAACTATAAAGGTCTCCCTATTCCTGGCTAATTATGGCTAGCACCTATAAATAGGTTTTAAACCCTTTAGTAATGTTCCTTATCTAGCTTATTAGGCCTTATAAGTTACAGAAGCAAACGAATTTGTAAAGAAAATAGAAGAACTATAGGAGTTTCTTGCTAACGAAATAACATAGGCCTAGTCTGTCTATAAAGCCGCAGCAAATAAGAACCGAACCCTAGCACTAGCTTACCAAATTAGTAACTTTGTCTGGCTAGACGCAAGAAATCTGAACATAAAACGACCTACTAAGAAACTTAATTGGAAGAACGCCGGCCCTTATAAGGTTGAAAAAGTTGTCTCTTCTTATACCTACTAACTGAAGCTCCTTAATACGGTTAAAATCTACCCTGTATTCTATACGTCAGTCCTCTGCCCTGCTGCCCCTATATTGGATACCCTGCCTGGATAGATCTAGGACCCTCCCCCACCAGTTAAGGTGGATAGTAAGAATAAGTACTTTATTAAAAGAATTAATAACATTAAGTACGATAAACGGAAACGCCAGTATATGTACCTTATAAAGTAGAGAGGCTTTACTAAACCCTTATAGAAACCTATCGACTCCGTAGGACTTATACAAGCCGTAGAAGACTTTCACGAACTCTACCTAGAACTACTATAGCCCTATCTCGCAGAAGCTCGAGTTTAAAGGGGGGGTACTATTATGGGATACCTCTATAACACCTTATACATGTCCACCTGTTTCCACCGTCTTAACCTCTATATTAACGACTTAGTTAATTAAGACATATAACGGCAATCTAAGGCAATTTGCCATCACATGACGGCAATCTACGGCAATTTGCCGTCCTCCACTATATTCCGCCATATTCTGTTAAGATCCGCTAGGACTATAACCCGAAGCCTATTCCGCCCCATGCACGTGTTAACTAAGCAACTAAGTTAACAATATATACCCCTTTCCTTCTGTTTCCTTACCTTCTTTCCTTACGCAACGTCTTGACTTTATTATACAGTTTATGTACATAGCTTAATAATATCTACTTCGCTATATATTATTATTGCTTGTGCTCACTCCGTGACAAATAAGCTATATAGCGCCGTTTAGTATAAAGAAATGCTTAAAGGTCTTACTAAGGAGACTAAAAGTTAGAAATACGCCCAGTATAGTACATAACTGTCCTTATACTACTAACAAGGTAGTAGATAATACTGTCACAGTGCTATAATGCAAGTAGGCTAAATAACTACATTGTGGTATAAAGAGGAGAAGAAGATGGAAAGGGGGTATTATATATAAATAGTAGGGCCAGCCCGCCAAGGCGCTAATGGTGGGCTAGCCAACAGTAGGAAACAGTACGAGATAGTGTATAACAGGTCAGTGCCGTGATAGTACTCCCCTCCCCTAGAAGGTTTGGTCCCCAAACCAAACAAATAACTCTAAAAACAGGTAATGCGCGGGGGCTGGTTTTTGTCGCGAAGATATTAGTTCTGCTTACCGCCCTTAGCTAAGCCAATAGCGATTTTCTATCCCGGGGATAGAAAATCCTAATTGGTTAGTTTAGTGAATAAAGTTAGCAGAACTCTACACCGCCACTAGAATTAATCTGCGTGGCGTTTTATAGCGTTCCTTAGCAAGAATCTAGCTAATTAGATAACTTTAACTGGCGGTTAAAGTTCTATAACATCTTAACCACCACAAATTAACATTGTGGTTGGCTATAACCTTGGCGTAACTTTTCCTTATCTTATACCCAGTCTGGGGGTCTGGGCTTCTTAGGGTATTATTTATAGAACTTATATAGTGCGCGCTCGCACCCTTTTAGGGACTTCTCAGGTTCCCAGGTTTCTTTATTATAATACTTCCACTTAATATAATATGTTAGGCCGTGCTTATCTATTTGTTTATTATATACATTAAGGATCTTTTTAAATTCCCACTTATCTGTGATGTTGCCATTATTATCTCTTTTGGCTATCCTTCCTGTAATATTACAACGTTCCTCTTTGTTAATGCGTACTTAACTAGAGATCTCTTTAGGGAACTAGAGGCGGACTTTTAAAGTATAGAAAGACTTGTTAACGCGGATATAATCTAGGAGGTTAACTATAACTGCTTCTCTATAGGCAGCTAGGATGGGCTAGGGTCCATTTCAGTTATTATCCTACTTCCTCTTAGGCTGGTTAGTCTTTATATTTTTAAGGCTAACTATAACTATATTATCCTTTTTGAATATTATACCTTCGTCTTGTTTTATATTAGCGTTATCTTTATAGCGTCGCTGGGAGATACGAGCTAGGGCTTTAAGCTAGGTTAAGATGCGCTTAAAGCGGTTAGCAATAGTATTAGCTTATAGGTACTCCTTCTTTATATATATAGATAGGGCTGATGGCTAGGGGCCCGCTGGTTTGATACCTAGACGTAGGTTATAGCCATAGTTGGTAAAGAATGGTGAGATTCCCGTAGTCTTATTAATCTGGTTATTTGTGGCAAACTTAGTAAGGGGGAGCCAATCTACTTAGTTGTCTTGGGTGAAGCTTATAAAGGCGCGTAGGTACTTATTTATTACTATATTAATAATCTTAGTTTGGCTATCTATTTTAGGGTGCCATGCGGAACTAGGGCTTAGGGTTACCTTTAGGCGCTAGTTTAGGTAATACTAGAAGTTAGAAACGAATAAAGAGCCTTTATTAGAAATAATAGTATTCGGAGCGCCGTGTAACTTATAGATAATATAGATAAATGCTTTAACAAGCTCTTTAGTATCTAGGCTAATAACAGGAATAAAGTATCTTATCTTTATTAGGCGGTTAATAACAACAAAGATATATTTATATGTTTTGCCATTACGAAGGCACTTAGGTAGGTCAACGACGTGGTTAATAGAGATATTGGTCTATGGGCGGACTGGTAGTTCTAGTGGTTTTAGAAAACCGGGCGGTACTAAGCATAGGGTCTTTATGCGGAAGCAGAGAGCGCAGTCTTTTATAAAGGTAGCTGTGAACTGTGAAATACCTAGCCACTAATAGGTTTGATTAAGGAGGTCTAGCGTCTTAACGCGGCCTAGGTGGCCCGCAGGACCCAAACTATACGTGCGGTGTACGACTTCTAGTTGGAGTTTAGGTGAATTAGGGATAAATACTTAATTCCTATAGTAGATCAGGCCGTCGACAATTAAATATTTAGATTTATTATAGCGGAGTAACTTCCTAATCTGCTTAGGCTAGTGACGTGCTTTACGGCCTTCCTGTTCGCGTAGCGCAGCCAATATATCCCTAGCGAGTTTATTCTCCTTGTAGGCATTCTTAATAAGCTCCTTAAGGGTTTTTTTTTTAGGCTTTGGGTTTATTACTATAATAAAGTCTTTAATGCTCTAGTCTTGGGATTTGCTTAGCAGCTCTTCTAGGATAGTAGGGTTGACTTTTTTTTATAGTAAGACAACGCGGTCTTGGTGTTATAGACGTTTGTTACTAGTATTAGTAGGTGCTACGCCTGGGAGACGGCTAAGAGCGTCTAGGATTGTGGCTTTAGTGCTAGGCCTATAGATAATAATAAAGTTAAACTAAGAGAGGAACTTAGCCTATCGGACTTAGCGCTGGTTTAGTTGTTTTGTTATTATAAAGGTCTAGAGGTTCTTATGGTCCGTAATAATCTTAAATGGTTACTTGGTTCCTTATAGTTTAGGGCGCTATTCTTCTAGTGCTTTTATAATTGCTAGGAGCTCCTTATTGTATATCTTATAGTTATATTCTGGGGCGGAGTGCTTGGTAGAGAAGAATGTGACTGGCTTAAGTTTGCTATCTTTGCCAGCTTAGTAAAGCACTCCTCCTAAAGCCTAGTTTAAGGCGTCTGTCTCTACTACGGTTTTCTTTGTGTAGTTATAGTATGCTAGGACCGGTGCTGTGGTAAACGCTGTCTTTAGTATCTAAAAGGCTTGTGCTTAATTAGGGCCCTATAACTAATTAGTACTCTTCTTTAGTAGCCTAGTTATAGGTTTAATAACTACGGAGTAGCTTTGGATAAATTGTTAGTAAAAGTTCGCGAAGCTAAGAAATTGCTATAGTTCTTTAATTAATATTGGGTCCTTTTATTCCTATAAGGCCTGCACCTTCTTAGGGTTTATAGTTATGCCATTAGTTAAGATAATTAAGCCAAGATATTTTGTTTTAGTAGTATAAAACTTAGACTTATTAATATTAATCTGTAGTCTGGCGTTGCTAAGTCTCTGGATAACTTTATTTATATATTTAATATACTCAGTGCGTGTTTTAGAGAAGATAAGGACATTATTAAGGTAGGTAGTGCAGTAGTCATTAAGGGCGTTGTATAAAATATAGTTAATGTAGTTCTGGAATATGGTGGGCGTATTATAGAGACTAAATAGTGTAACTAATATCTTATAGAGTCCGAACCGGGTGATAAATACTATAAGCCACTTATAACCTTCCGCAATCCGGATCTAGTTAAACGCAGCAATTATGTTAAGCTTAGTAAAGTACTTGGCACTATAAAGTGCATTAAGTGTCTTGTAGATTAGTAGTAATGGGTACCAATTCTTAATAGTAACTATATTTAGGCCTCGGTAGTTATAGTAGATTTGCACGCCACCACTAGGTTTCGCAGTAAGGAGGAGTAGTATAGTAGCTAGTAAAGTTAATTCGCGGATAAAACCCTTATCTAGTATCTTGTTAATCCATTTCTTTACACAACTGAGTTTAGTGGGTAAGAGTGGTCTATTCTTATAATATAGGGCCTGCTTTCTAGGCATAATCTCAATTTTATAATCCCATAGTCGGTAAGGGGGCAGCTTGTCTGCATTCTTAGGGAGGAAGTGTTTAATATATTTGCGAAACTCTTTTAGTAAGCGTTATAGAATATCTTTATAGGTTAATCCTAGTTTGCCTTTTAGGAATTTCTTAACATTAGTGTTAACTATCTTTTAGCGTAGAAACTTAGGCTTGGTTTTTAGGTTTGTCTTAAAGAAGTTATAAAAATAAGGGGGTAGCGCTTTGCGGGCTTTCTCTATTATATAGTTGCCTTCTACTAGCTAGCGGAAAGATCTTTCTAATAGGTTTGGTACTTCTATTAGGCCTATAGGCAGCTCTTTAAGTAGCTGTTGGTGTTTTTCTTGTTTAACTAGTTCTACTAGCTCCGCTATATGGATCCTTATTACCTTTACGTCTTTTTATTTATAGAACTGGGTGAAATTAACGGTATAAGTGCATCTAATGTTGTTTAGGTTGGGGCGTATCTAGTTCTCCAGTGCTATGGCTGGGCTGGTACGGCTTGGTTGGCCTAGGGGGGCGGAAACGAGGCGGCGGCCCTACACGGTACGCGCAGGAGACGGGTGTGAGGTTAGGTGTTATAGGGGGGAGGTCTTAATTGCTCTGGTTTTGGTTTTGGCTGTAACATCTTTGGCTGTTATACATGCGGTCGCATGTGCGTATGGTAAATAACTTAAAGTTAGGTGTCTTGTTAGCTAACCTAGGTTAAGCGGGTATATATAGGGGACTTATAGTTCTAGTGGTGTTTGTTTTTTTGGGGATAGGGTAGTAGTCTAGTCTTCCAGGATCTCTGCTTTATTTATTGCGTATATTAGGTTACTAGTGTTAGGCACCTCTTCTACTATTAGCTAACGGTATCTGAGCGTTGGCCTTGTAATGCGTCCGCATAGTGCTACTTGGTTATAATTGGGAATGTGCCATAAGAGACAGTTGTAGGTATAGTAATTAGAGTTAAACTTAAGCTCTAGAGCGGGGAAGTCTGCCCTTAGGTTATGTTTTTTAAGCTAGGGCATTCCAAGAATTACTAGTATAAAGGGTAATAATTTCGTGATATAGAAAAGTATAGATTCTGTATAGTGGCCGATTGTTATTTTTGCTATAAAGTAGTGGGTAATAAAGCTGGATGGGAGTCCATTAGTAAGGCGGAGTGGTTTTGGGACTAGGAGTCTTTTTGTTATAATATTATGCTTTTTTATAAGTAAGTTTTCGTCTGTAAATGCTAGTGCTATACTACTGGTGTTAATGAGGCTTACTATTTTAATAAAAACTTATAGGAGTGGGTTGCGTAGTAAGGAGAGGTAGGTTTAAATAAGAATAGTATTTCTATTATTATTTACTATTCTAAGGTTAAGTAGTAGTTAATTTAGAATAAGGTCTAACTAATCTAGTAGCATAGATCTAATTCTTTTATCCTCCTCCCTATATAGTTCTAACCCTTAGAGGCGACTTAGTCCAAGGGTTGGCCTTTTAATAACTGACTTATAGGGCTTGGCTGGTGGCTATGGTCTTAGCTAATATGTTCTAACGTATCGGTCTCCGACGGTGTATATATACTAGAGGGTACTTTACCAATAATATAGCCGGTCTTATAATTGGTAGCGATATAGAGCACTTATCTATAGTTCGCGTATGGGACCATTAGCTGGGGCTGTATTGGGGAAGGCCATTATAGGGGCGGGTTTCTATGTCCGAACTTACGTCCTTATCCGCGGTTACCGTTTTGGTTGCTATCCCCTCTGCTAAAGAATCTGCTGCGGCTAGGAGGGGGTTGGCGCGGTAGCATTAAAAGGGGATTTAGGTTTGTCCTAAGGTTGTAAGTATCTTTCTAGTAGCCAGGTTAACCATATACTATATAAAGTCTGTTATCCATGCGGTGTCTTTAGACGTTGTTAGGGAGGCTACTACTACCGCTACCAAATTTAACGGCGTTAAGGTCTATTAGGTCATTCTATAGTGCCAGTACTAAGGTGTTGTTATTAGGTAATATAGGTTAATAGCCGCTAGCGGTACTTAGCTTAGCGGTATTTAGCTTTATATAGTGGGCATAGTTCTGTAGGTTATAAGCAAACACGTCCATCTACTTACTCTAGCCTTTATAGTCAGCATCGCCGATCTTATAGCTAAGGGTAAGGGCTAGGTCTTTTATCTTTAGTAAAATATTCTTCTTAAGTAAGTCCACTTTTTGTTTCTTAGTCTTGTTTGCTTTAATTATTAACTTATTAAGCTCTGCTTTCTAGGACCAGTAGTTACGCTCGCCCTGGCTTAAAATATCCAACTTATTTTTGGCCGCTTGGGTTATATTAATGGTCTTATAGTGCTTCCTTATATATACAAGCATAGACTCTTAGTTAGAGAAGGTCCATTTACTTAAGTTGTTTGGGTATATGCGTAGTATATTAAGGCTATGCTTAATATAGTTATAGGCCTTATCTATTAGCATGTCTAACATGTAGAGGATTTTGTCTATTGGAGTCTTAAAGCACTTTACATCTCTTTAGAAAACGCCTTAGATCTTTGTTTCCTATATCTTAAATTTGTCTTATTTTTTAATTGGTGATCCCTTGCCATTAAATAGGGTTAGATCTTTTGCTTTACGCTTTTTTCTACAGGGCTTAGTTAGAAGAGGGGAGCCAGTAGCTATATTCTTCTCGGTAATAGTCTAGGTAAGTATAGTAATCTAAGAGCTTAGACTTTGTATGGTCTTAGTATATATAAGAGCTTGTTATTCGTTTTATTATATACATAGTTTAAGTGTCTTAAGGGAGTTAATTCTGTGCTGAGCTTCTTTAAGTTAAGACTTTATAGTTCGGCCTTCGTCGTAGACGGCTTAGAGGCCGTTCTCGACGCTAGTCAAAAAGGTTGTATATATAGAAAGGTGCTAGAAGGTTCCTACCACATTAAGGTCCTTAGGGTACTCTAGGCCATTCCTAATTACCTAGGCAATGTGGGTGTGGGAGGTATCGAAAAGGCAGGCAAGCGCTTCGCGTAGGTTCGTTAACGGGGTATTATCCATGTTATGGTCGCCCATTTTAAGGGATCTAGGTAAGGCAATTAAAATCTATAAGGCTGGCTGTGATGCTAAGATTGTTTATAACTGTACTAAGATTATCTAAGATTATACTAAGATTGTCTGGGACTGTGCTAGGGTTGTCTGGGACTATGGTACGGTATTGTCGGTCGCGCCGGGTCGCGATTACACTAGGAAAACGGAGACAGTATACTTAGGAAGAGGGAAAAAACAAAGATCGCGATAGGGCGCAATTAGAGATACCACAAACTATCATAGTGCTGTAATGCAAGTAGGCTAAATAACTACATTGTGGTATGAAGAGGAGAAGAAGATGGAAAGGGGGTATTGTATATAAATAGTAGGGCCAGCCCGCTAAGGCGCTAATAGTAGGCCAGCCAACAGTAGGAAACAGTACGAGACAGTGTACAACAGGTCAGTGCCGTGACAAATACTATTAATGCAGTAAACATTTTTAAAAAGCAACGCTTTAATAGCAAGGCGTCTTAGTTACTAGTAGCAGATGGCGAAGTTCCTTAGTTACTGCGGATAAACCTATAAATATCTTAACTCTCCACTAGCTTAGCTAGCTAGGATACACCTTAACTCTCTACTAGCTTAGCCAGTTAGGATATACTAAAGATACGGGTAGCTAAAGCTTAGAGAAAGATCTAAGATAAAAAGAAGCCTAATATAACAGGTTTTATATGGAGCTCTATAATGGTTTATTATAAAGTTGGCGGAAGAGCGATTGTGCTTATAGGTGGTGCAAAGTAGACAATTAGAAGGCATTTAGGCAGTAAATAGGGAGTAGTAACTAGGGTAGAAGGTAGAGAGCAGTGAAGGGTAAGGGAGAGGTTGCGAGGTAAGGAATTTCATGGGATAAGTACGGTCTATTATTAGGTAATCCTAACAAATTTTTAACTAATTAGAAACTTAGGTTCAACCTAAACTTAGTATAATGAAGACAAGAAATAAGCAAATTGCCGACTTATAGCCGGCAATTTGCAGTTCCTTGGAAAAGTTTACTTATTTCTCGTGCCTGCGGCGGGCTTTTGTCCTTTTGGGACTAAGTACTACCTTATTATTATAGTATTTATATTAACGTTTATATAGCCGTTTATAAAGCTATTCTTAGAACTATTTATATAGACAATTATATAGATAAATATAGAACTAAATATAGAACTGTTATAGAGCTGTTATAGAGCCGTTTATATAGATAATTATATAAGTAATAGTATAACTGTAGCTAGAATATATTATATTGCAATAGTGGACATATTATGAGGGCGGCTAAGCCGCTAGTGGTAAGCGAGCCAATGGCGATTTTCCATCCCGGGGATGGAAAATCGTGATTGGTTAATAGAAGTCACGGGAGAACACGCGAAGAGCTTTATCCTTTATAATACGTAGAACTTAGAGAATTAAGATCTACCTATAATACCGTATAGTACATATCATCGTAATATATGTATTCTGCACGTTGTTAAAGCATACTAATACTGATTAGTGAGCGCGCACAGATTAGGAAACACGTAGATAGCTTGGAAGACAGTTATACTGTCCACCTTGTAATAGATTAGAAGATAGTTATACTTATCCACCTTTTATATTAGCCTATTTTAGTTAAAGAGAAGAAGAGAAACTACCTAGGAGTACTTGTCTAGTATCCATAACAACTTCTAGATATCTTATTCTATCTATTCCAGAAGATTACTGCGTAGAATACCTTACCCTTTACCCTATTAACCGCCTCCTTAACCGCCTCCTTAACCGCCCCTTTAACCGTCCCCCTACTTTTACCTTATAAATTAAAACACCTTATCCTACTTAACGGCCTCTTTGAACCACCCCTTAATGGCCTCCTTAACCGTCCCCCTACCTTTACCCTAAAATATAAGATGTTAGGAATAGAGAAAGACTGGGAGGAAGAAGCAGCTAAATAGGAAGATAGAATTAACCTAATAGAAGTTACTAAGGATGAGCTGACCGACTATATACGATGCAAAATGTATATATATACGGAGATATATAACTAGCTAGACTTAACACTCTGGGAATCGTTTTAGGGAGATTTTAAGGACTTTACGGTTAATACCTTTACAAAAATCCCCTTATACTGGCTTTAGCACTTATATAATTGTCTAAATATTAGAGGAGTATGGGTTAACACCAACTATAAATAAGGCAAATCACTCCCTTAATCTCTATATAATATAGCACAAGAAGAGGACTAAACGGAATAGATTAGTAAAGAGATAAACGCACTTAAGAAAAAGTTTGGCACTAATATTAAGTTAAGAAGTATTGAGTATTATAAGACACATAGAACCTTAGAGGAGCAACAAGCAAGACGTTCCTTAGTGCCTATACTTTCTACTATACCTTAATCTATAATTACCTCTACCTTTACACTATCTATTACGCCTTAGCCTGCAATAATAACATAGCAACTTTATAGACAACCTACGGACAAGGAGAACCGCCCCGTTACTATAACTGGCTATAGTAAAGAAATTGCAAATGCAGCCAAGATATATATAGAAGAGCAGAAATATAGTGGCACAAACGAAAGCCTTAACTATAAATTAATAATATTTTACAATATTTATAATTGAGCGGACGTACCCTAAGAAGCTTACCTTAAGGCATTCCCCACTATACTAAAAGGACTAGCTTTAGATCACTTTTATATAAACCAACTGTCCTGCCTACTATTTGCTAAAGCTTGCGAACACCTTTGGAATTTCTTTAAAGGACTAGGATTTTAACGCAAGAATCTAGATAAATGGAATACCATTACACTTATAATAGTAATGGCAGGAAATACAGACAAGCCTATAAGTAAATATCTCCAATTGTTAATTTACAGACTTTATTAACTACAGCATAGCCTTAGACCTACCTTATAAACTATAGACTTTCTCCATAACAAAATTGTCACTTCTTGCCAGGGAATACTAGTATATAGATATGCAGTCTCTAACCCACTGGATAACCTTAGAGCCCTTATTAACAAACTTTAATTGTCTATTACAGCATATAAGAAAGAGCATGCGGAGAAGACATAAGCTTTCTTTATAGACTGACGATTCTATAGAAGAGATAATAACTATAACTGTTATAACCGTAATAACCGCAGCAACCGACAAAGACCATGTTGCTTTATATATAATAGGGAAGGATGTTACTTATAAAAACATACTAAGGAGGAACAAGAAGAGTCTAAAGCTAAGTTTAGGACTACTAACAGAAACAAGTTTAGTAAATTTAATAACCAATTTAACAAACGACTTAATTAATATATTATGGACTATAAAGATGATAATATTAATTTAGAAGAAGAACTTAAGGAAGCTTTTTAAGCACTGGCTATTAATATAAGTCCTGAGATGACTGATAAGAATACACAACTTAATATTAATTACTACTATACCTCCTTTGGCCAAGTAGAATAACATAAAGCAATTTCCATAGCTGCTACTTTAGCTAATAAAGCCTTTAGCCATTTGGTTACAACCATAGATAATACAGTACCTTTTATAACCGACTAGGACCCCTTTACCTATAATATAACTATATCTACGTCCCGCTATACCGCAGACAACTTTATAGGTATAATAATTGACATAGGAGCATCTAAACAATCTACAGCAGGATATGGCCAATTCTTGGCATTCCAGAGACTTGATACTAGTATACAGCTTAATACTACCACACAAGGCATAGTTAATATACAGTTCGGCATCAGATCAACCTTATTAATTAGATCAGCCAAAGTAACTACCCTAATTGGTATAATTGAGTTTCACATTATTAAGGTTAACACCCCATTTTTGCTTTGCTTAGCAGACATAGATTACCTATAAGTATACTTTAATAACTTAAAAAATATGCTAATTACCTCTTGGAGTGAAGTACCGGTTATACATTACTTTGGCTACCCTTTTCTACTTTAGAATACATCCCTGTGTACTTATTTAACTAAATTATTTAAACAAAACCCCTACTACCTTACCGACGTGGAATTGAAGCGACTATATTGCTGTTTTGGCCACCCTTTAGTTAAACATCTTGCACGAATACTTGAACGCTTAGGGCATAATATTAATAGTAAGACTTTAGACTATCTCACACGCTACTACCACCATTATTGAAAATATGGAAAGTCGCCTGGTGGATTCAGATTTACCTTAAATAATAATATTAACTTCAACTATTCAATTGTGGTTAATATTATGTATATTAATGGCACACCCCTTTTATATATTGTTAATGAAGGAATACAATTTTAAGCTAGCAGATGGCTGCAAAGCATCAGTACTAAGCATATATGGGATGTATTATAAATGTGTTAGATTAACATATACTTAGGACCCCCTAATATTATTACATATGATATAGGCAAGAACTTTATAAGTAAGGAATTTAAACAATACGCTATAATACTTGGAATAACTATAAGAAGCGTACCTATTAAAGCCTATAATTTAGTTGGAATGGTAGAACGCTATTATAGCCCCCTCCGTCGTATATACTGCATTATTACTACAGAGCTGCCAGATATTAGCAAGGACATGGCCCTGCAAATAGCATTTAAAGCAATTAATGATTCCGTAGGCCCTAACGGTCTTATACCCACCTTACTAGTATTTGGAGCTTACCTATATATGGTGGAATCTGACGCACCTAATCCCATAGTTGTATAACGAGCAGCAGCTCTTAAAAAGGCTATAGAAGAAGTTAAGAAGCTTAGAGCTAAGCGCCAAGTGGCAGATACCCTTAATATGCGCAATAGACCTAAAATAACTGCGATTTATAACCTACCACTTAACTTACCTGTATTGGTATGGAGAGAAGGACCTATAGGCTAACCTGGCTACTAGTCTGGCCCGTTTAACCTACTTAGCATTAAAAATGAAACCTGCACTGTATAACTCCCCTATGGACCCACCGACTTTCGCAGCACGGCCATAAAACCATATTTAGTACACCCTGAAATTACAGAAGATATACAGCCAGAAGATAATAAGAGTGAACTACCTTTACCTTAAACTAAGCCTAAACCTTAACCTGTTAAGCGTGGAAGAGGTAGATTACGCAAGTACCCTATTAAAGCTAATACTGCAAACATTTTAATATATTTATAGGATGAGGATAATAATTAACCTACAAACCTTAATTAGTTTATAGCATTACGCTAAAAGGAAATTAAGGGATTACTTAAGAAAGGAGTTTTTAAACCAGTTAACCCTAAAGATGTACTATAAGGCAATAGAGTATTTAACTCTAGATTTATTAATAAGATTAAGAACCCTGGTACTAATAAAGCCTTTAAGAAGTTAAGACTAGTTATATAGGCCTATAATAACCTAGAAAAAGACCTCGTACTAACCTAATTACCTATAATTTAACGAGTTAGCCAACGCCTTATTATCTGCATTACAGCTATAACTTAGAATAATGGTATATATCTCTATCTATGAGATATTTTACAGGCCTATATATAATTAACTATAAGATTAAATTGAGACTTTTATATTAGAGCACCTCTTGAACTTAGTATAGCACTTAGAGCCTTACAAGGCACAATTCTAAAGGTTGTTAGACCTTTATACGGCATTCCTAAGGCAGGCAATTATTGGTTTAAAACTTACTATAACCACTATATTAAAGAACTAAATATAAGCCAATCTACTTATAACCCCTGCCTACTTTACCTTAATAACCCTACAAATTTTGGAATAGTTGGTCTATAGACTAATAACACCCTCCTATTAGCTAATTTAGTTTTTATAGCTTTGGAATAGGAGAAAATTAAGAAAGCTAAGTTCCTAACTAAGGAATGTAAGTAACTTACGCTAGAGTACCCAATTAAGTTTAACGGAGGCATTATCTAATAACAGGATTATATAATTACGCTTATATAGGAGCACTAGTGCAAGAACTTAACCCTTATTAATACTAAGGAAACTGTCACAATAACTAGTTCTAGAGGCGCTATTTGCACAGCACTTACACCTAAGGACTAATATATCGCCCAACAAGCAAGAGGGGCTTATATTGCGTCTATATGCCAGCCTAAAGCCTCTTTTGATTTATTCTACGCTGCCTAGGTGATTAACCCTAATGAGAAAGACATAAAACTGCTTAACAGGAGAATTTAGTGGCAAATTAAGAACTTAACAAGAGGTTTAAGTTTTGTTAAGCTTAATATAGAGACACTTTAACTGCTTGTATTTACTAATTCCTTATTCGCAAATAACAAAGACCTCTTATTACAGATTAGATATATCTTAGTACTAGTAAACTTATTAAATAAGGCGAATATCGTCTACTGGTTCTTGGTTAAGTGTAAGAGAATTACTAGAAGCGTACTAGCCTCCAAACTATACGCTATGGCCTATAGTTTTAATATTGGCGCTATAATTAAGGCCATAGTTAAATTGTAATTTAATATTAGCCTGCCGCTTATCTTTTGCACTAATTCTAAGTTAATCTATAAATGCCTTGTCAAGCTGGGAACTACATAGGAGAAGAGACTTATAATTGATATTATATGCCTACGCTAGTTATACGAAAGACGCAAAATAGCTAAAGTTAAGTAGATTAATGGAGATAGTAATCCTGCGGACGTTATGACTAAAAGTAAACCGTTATTAGCTCTTAAATAACTTATTAATATAAACCGAATCGAGTTAAAGATAGTAGAATGGGTAGAATATACTACTAACAATAGCACTAATTTAAAGGCATAAGGGCAAAGAAGGGAGGAAGGAAGAAAGGAAAGAGAAGTATAAATATGGATTTTTGAACTACATAGTTGCAGGATACTGGTTCTTCGCATTTTCTAAAGTACTCCCAGTGTAGCTAGAATATATTATATTGCAATAGTGGACATATTATAAGGGCGGCTAAGCCGCTAGTGGTAAGTAAGCCAATGGCGATTTTCTATCCTAGGGATGGAAAATCGTGATTAGTTGACGGAAGTCATGGGAGAATACGTAAAGAGCTTTATCCTTTATAACGCGTAGAACTTAGAGAATTAAGATCCACCTACAACACCGCAAAGTACATATTATCGTGATATATGTATTCTGCACGTTGTTAAAGCATACCAACAATAACTATTATAGAGACAATATAAAGCCGTAAATTAATATTCTTTATATAATTTTATAATTTTATAACTTAATTACCTCTACTTTTAATACTATTTTTCCTTTTCTTATTTTACTTTTACTAATACTTTTACTACTACTATAGCTGATATTTTAATTTCTTTTTTATTTACTAATTTATACCTACCTTTATTACTACTTATATATATATATTAGTTACTAAGCTCGTTATACTATTCTGTTTAATATTATAGCTTTTAAATAGAATCTTATTTATTTCGCTTAGTAGGCAAATATTATAACTATAATTGTTACCTTTATTATTATCTTATTACTACCTTTTTACTACTACTTTTACTACTTTTACTATTTCTAATTTAGTTCCCCCTTTATTATTACTTTCTTTATTACTTTTATAACCGTTTTAATTTTTATCTTTATCTTTATCTTTATTTATATTATTAGTACTATTACTATTATCTTTTATATATTATATTAGAGAGTTAGTATGCTTTTATACGGCTTAGGAGCCTTCTATAGCCTCTAGTTTTACACCTTTCTTTATTATTTCTGCTGGCATAGGCATAAGCTGCCGCTTTTAGGGGTTATAACTCCCTTCTTATATACCTACTGGCATCTTTATTATTATACTCGATTTTTCCTTAACTTTTGGAGCTCTTGCTGCACCCGGCCCAAAAAGACCAAACCAACCAAAAGAACCCTAAAAAACACCTTGATAATCCCCTAAGATGCATGCATTACAGGGAAGGCACAGGTGGAACGACGGTGGTACGCAGTCGCGCGCGACCGCCAGACCTATACCCAATAATAGCCCCCCACAACAATAATAAGGACGGGCAAATACCACACCAGAAAGCGGAAATACCCTAATTAAGAAGGCATCTAACAAAATATAAAGCCTATTAGACGCGTCTAATATCTAGAACTATAGGGGAGTATCTATTAGCTATTATAAACTAATATAGCTAGCAGAATAGCTCCAGTCCAGCGAACCTTAGGCGCCCCTCTAGTAAACCCTTAATTAAATCCTCTAACGGCTAAATAAAATTAAAGATAAACAAAACCCCCCCTAACAGGCGAACCGTATCTAGGCCACTATAGCTGCGCTTTTACAGCATAGGGAACCTACCCCCCTAAAGATAATAACCGGGTATATAATCACAATATAACTAAATATAGAAAAGGCAGAGGAACTTAGGGGATAATTAAAAATAGAAGTTCTTATAGAGATTCGCAAAGAGGTCTATAATACCGTTACAGTCCGACACCTTAGGAGTGGAGATATTAGAGTTACCCTAAAGAACCAATAGGCAAAGGAATGGGCTGTAAGGGTAGAGGACAGGCTAGGAGAGCGTATTAGCATAAAAGTGCTTTGTGAAGATTACCCAGTTAAAGTCCTGTTAGTTCCTATAAGCCTTAGGGTAAAAAGGGGACGCTAGGCGGACAATACAGTAACTATATAGGAGATAGTAAAACAAATAGAACGCCTTATACTAGAACTTGTAATTACCTAGATCTAATAGCTTTAACAGGAAAATATAAACCAAGTATATAATAAGAATAATAAGAGGATATAAGGGGCGCTAAAGACTCGCTAGGGAAATAATAGATAAATACATGGCTCCCTTATCGTCAGCATATATATACTAGGAATATAAAAACTCCTTATCTAAAAAGGAATAATTATAAATGGCCTTATATATAACACAAGCCTCTATAACCACAGATTATACCTAGAACGATATTATCGCTATATATAATAGGGACACACCTAATCCACATACATAGTACAGGTGTGCTGCGGCCACTGTGCAGGCCCCTATGATACAAGATAATATACAAATTAAGACTAAATAAAATGCGTAAACTGTTACTAAAGCACACATAAGGCGTAGGAGAGAGAAAACTGCATTAAATATAGGAGACAGAAGGAAAGGGCTTAATAGCTATAGGAATAACTGCACGCTAGGTTATACAAATGGAAACAACAGGCGATAAGCTAGGGGGACGTAGGTGTCTTCCTAGCGTTTCCTACCTTTAATACTAAGGGGCTAAGCCAGCCATCCCAAGCCTTAATGGGCTAAAAGCAACGCCGTATAACATTACTAGACTAAACAGGGACATAAGGGATATATAGGATACAAGAAAGAGGACGCCTAGTAGGAAGACCCCTATGGATAGCTATAGCAAGTTTAAGGCCAGGACAATTAAGAATTAGATTTAACGCGGTAAATATAATACACGCAGCTAGCTTATAAGGGGTATATAGCCAACCGGCGAGAACGGGGGAAGAACCGGAGGCAATAATAGACTTAGATTTAGAAAGGCTAGTAGGAATATAAGATATAGAAATAGAAAGCTCTATATAAAATAAGTAGTAGCTAGGGAGTAAATACAGGAAACGGAAGTTCTAAATATTTTAGAGAAAGTGGAAACGGAAGAAGTAAGGAGTAAAGGAAAGGCAAAGGACCCCCACTAGGGGTCCGCCACTTAACCATTATATAGTATAACTATGGCAATATAAACCACCGTCTAGCAAGGCCCCTACTAGATAGTCTAGACCCAGAGAAACACTATATTCTTGCTATATAAGAGCCGTATTATAATACCTATATATAATTAATATACTGCCCCTAAGAATTCCAGCTCCTATATAAACCAAAAGCAGCTACACACATATACTTTATAATTAGTAAAAATATCAGCCTTGCCTTATAGTTATAGTAGGCAGTTAACCTAGATATTGCAGTTATAACTATCCAGATATATAGGGGACTAGTATAAATTATTAATGTCTATAACCCTAGGGTTAAAGGGGTAGCATAGATAGAGAACATTATATCTATAATAAGCTTGCTAGAAACTGAACACGTGGAGTCCATTTTATTAGGAGATATAAACCTCCACTACCTATAGTGGGGGGGCATCCATGTTGCTGCCAATTAATAGGTAGAGTGCCTACTAAGAGCTATAGACAACGGGGGCCTTAAGCTAGCTACCCCCCTAGGTGCAATTATATGGCAATGGGGTACCGCCAAAAGTATAATTAACTTCATGATTATGGACGAAAACCTATACTAGAGACTTAAAAGGTGCTCCCCTAAAGAAGAATAGGCACTTACCTTAGACTATATCCCTATCTAGATATAACTAGATCTAGACATTAAGGCGCAACTAAATAGCAAAAGATACGCAATAAGGAAGCTTAATATAGATAGCTTCCTTAATATAATTAAATAACAACTCTAAGACCTAGAAGAAATCCACCTAATACTAAACAAGTGAGGCTTATTAGCTACCCCTAAGGAAATTAATTAAAGACTAGAAAGAATCTAGGCAGTAATTAAAAGTAGGCTAAAAGAGCACTGCCTAGTTTTAAAACCAGGCCCCTATATACAACACGCATAGTCCACACAGTGCGCGGCCCTTATAGCCAGCTAATGATAAGTAAGGAGGAAATACATAAGCAGCTATAATTCTAAGGACAAGAGATAATATAAAGACACAAGAAACCAGCTAAAGAATACCCTAAGAAAAGAAGTAAGGAATAACTGGAGACGGTTTATAAATAAACATACTACTAACCTAAGTCTCCCCTATAACAAGGGCCTTTAGACCATAGTAAAATAGGTAAAGAAAAAGGCGGGACGCCTAGTAGAAGATCTATACCTACTACCCCTATAAAGAGTAGGCGAACCACAGGCTATAAGTAATAATAATAAGAAAGTAAAGATCCTTATAGAAAGATTTTTCCCTTAACTAGCTCTAGTAGACCTTAGTAATATTACTAGTAAAACACTAGTAACTCGCCTAAGGGTTAACAGCAATATAATAACTAAAGAAATGGCCAGAACTATTAGCCGCCTCTTAAATAACATAGTACTAGGACCAGATGGAATCCTAAATAAAGCCCTAAAGACCTATAGACTACTTATAGCACCTTAGCTTATAGATGTAGCCAGAGCATGCTTTGTAATAGGCTACTACCCATAACTTGGAAGATCCATAATAATAGTTATCTTATAAAAAGAAGGTAAAGTAGACTACTTAATCCTAGGAAGCTACCGCCCTATTACCTTAGAAAACACCCTAAGCAAGATCTTAGAAAAGGTTATAGCGAACTATATAGTAGACACGGCAGAGGAACACGCCCTACTACTACAAAGCTAAATAGGGGTAAGAAAGAATTGCTTAACGCTATTAGCACTTACACTACTTACTACTACCATTAAAACTATATAGGCTATGCGAAAGGACTTTATAGTATTAATACTTAGCCTAGATATTAGTGGCGCCTACAATAATATACCCTATAAGCATCTTCTATATATCCTTAGGGCAAAGGGCTTCCTAGAATGGATTATTTAATTTGTTTAAGAATTTATAGGCCAGAAAGAAATATTACTGGTCTTTAGTAGATACCAGAGCCCCCCTATTACAGTTATAATAGGAATACTATAAGAATTACCTCTGTTGCTTATACTCTTCCTCTTCTTTATAAGCAACCTGCTTAACACCTTTAAAAAAGGGGCAACCTAGGGGATAGGCTTTGTTAATAATATAAACCTAATTATATATGGGCCAATAGCCGCAGAGAACTGCAGGACACTAGAGAAAGCCTACAATACCTATATAGAATGGGCAAGACAATATAGAGTCTAATTCTTACTAGAGAAATACCAGCTAATCTATTTTATAAGAAAACGTAACTAATCTGCAGATCTTTAGTATATAATCTATATTTAAGGCTTTAGGGGTTAACCAGTTTAAGGCCTAAGGGTATTAGGAGTATAGGTAGACAGCAAGCTCTAGTAGAGCGCATATATAGCATAAGCGGCCTATAAGGGCCAAGTATAGTATATTATTATATCCAGGATTGTTAATTCTATATAGGGTCTATGCTTCTAGAGGTCACGCCTACTATATATAGCAGTTGTCCGGCTAACCATAATGTATAGATCTAGTATTTAGGCCACTGGAGAAACTAAAAAAGGCCCCCCTAAATCACTCCTTAAACCACTCCAAAAGGTCCAAATAGCCTGCCTTAGGAGTATAATAGGCGGGTATAAGTAAACGGCTACAGTACTGCTTAAGAAGGAAGCCAATATTCCCCCTCTATAACTATATATTAAAGCTAATGCAATATAAAGGGTGTAAAAGGAACGTAACTCTAACGTTATAAAGTATATTAAGACACGCCTAAACAAACTATAAAGGGACCCTAGGGTGCCCTATAGGAGAAGGAACCAACAACCCTAAAGTAGGGAAGATATATTAGGAAAATAAGTAGAGAAAGTAGAAGAAAAATGGTGTGGCGCTAGGGCCTAGGCCTATATAAAGGAGGAAGGGAGACGCGTAAGAGGCTAGTAAAAATAATAGTAAGGGAGAGAAAGGAGCCAAAGTAGAGCATAAAAGAGTACTGGAAAACCATCTACTGCAATATAATACTGGTTGGACTAATGCTGGAGAGATAAATGGGAGTTAAAGGTATAGAGGTAGACTTAGGTAAGGGGAACCTAAGCTATAGTATAGGTAATGCTATAGGGGGTAAATACCTAAGGGCTCTAAGAGGGCCTAACAAAGGCGGAAAATATAATAGTAACACTCTTAAGAACAGGAATAATAGGACTAAAAGATTGGCTTTACTAGGTAGGTATCCTAGTGGGTAGCCTAAGGTGCAAATATGGCTGGCTAAGATAGACACCAAAACACGTAATACTGTTATGCCCCTTATATACTAGCTAAGAAGCAATGCTCTTAGCAGCTGGTATAGAAAACTATAATACACTACTCTTAATATAGAAAGGCCTTAAGGCGGCTACCTAGTGGCTTATTAGCTAAAATGTGCTAGACCAGTTCTGGGTTGTAAAGGAAATAGCAATAGAAGGCAAAGGGGTGAGTAATAGGCGCCCCCTAATAACTCTACAGGAGTAGAGTACAGTATATAATACTAGCGCGTCCATAGGTTTGTTACAGTAGCAGTGGTTCCCAAGGAGGTTAAAAAGTAAGGTAGTAGAGCACCACTGGTAACTTGCAGGCGACTTATAAGCGAGCCCTAAAAGGCGGGGAGACGGATTATAGGGTTTTCTTAAATAGAGTTTTCTCCCTATATGTATATAAGGAGTAGTCCGCGTGGGCCCAACAGGGATCTGAATCGGATGTTAAGCAATGAATAATAATTATTAATTAATATAATATATAAAAGAAGATACTTATAAATATACTAAAGAGCCTACTATAAAGGCTACTAATAAAGTCATTATAAAGACTATTATAAAGGCTATTATAAAGGCTATTAATATTTCTATATATAATATCTATATAAAGTAGAAATAAGAATAATATATAATAGATATAATAGAACTTTATATAGACGTTTATTATTAATTAAAAGACTAAAAGATAATAAATTTAGCATATTTCTCGCGCCTATAGTAGGCTTTTATCCTTTTAAAACTAAGTACTGCTATACTACTACTCTACTACCGTACTACTGCCGTACTACTGCCACTGCTGTCACTGCTACTACTGCTGCCACTGCTACTACTGCTGCTACTGCCCTGCTACTACCACTGCTGCCACCACTACTACTACCCTACTACTACCACTGCTGCCACTACTACTACTACCACTGCCACCGCTGCTACTACTGCCTATCCATATCTGTTCCCGTATCTGTTTATATAGCTACTGCCGTAGCTACTGCTCCAGCTATTGCTCTAGCTACTTTGGCCACTACCATCTAGGCTACCAGCGACCGTCCCAGCCACTATTATCTCAGTAATTAACATCCTGCTACTAGTGATCCTCCTCCTCCTCCTGCTACTGCCCCTCCCATAATTCCGGATATTGCTATCGCTACTCTTTATACTGCCAATCCCGCTCTTGTTGCTCCTACTCTAGCCTTTCCTGTATAGCCTATAACCGCTACTGGCAATCCTATACCTGCTGCTAATAAAGCTACTAGCGCTGCTTCTAACGTTGCTTACGCTATTTATACTGCTCCTGCTGTTATAGTTGTTCCTATGGCTTAATCTCCTAAAGGTAATTATCTATAGTTAATAGCCGCTGCTTAAACCAAAGAAACGGTTTCCAGCCATTAGATAGCCGTGTAGTAGTATAAACCTCTTTACCAGCCTACTGTACCCATTGCTATAAATATGTCTACGCTAACTCCCGTAATGGAGGTCGGTGGTAATTTTATAGGCTATTTAACCACATCTGCTTAGACCTTTGGCGTACAGCTTTTTTATTTATACGGCAGATCTCGCAAGTTTTAAACCAATTAAATTGGAATGGTTAGCGTGGCTGGTTACAACCGGAGTAGTAGCGTAGAGGCTGCTGCGGAGACTGTTGCGGAGACTGTTATAGAGGCTGTTGCGGAGGCTGTTGCGGAGGCTGTTGCGGAGATTACTGCGGAGACTGCTGCGGAGACTACTATAGAGGCTGTTGCGGAAACTGCTGCAGAGGCTGCCGCAGAGGCCGCTGTCAGGCCTACTTCTTCTCCTTCTGCCTATACTGGCAGTAAACACATATAGTATAGCGGAGGCCGTTAGAATTAGAGGGATATTTAGAAATAGACCTAGCGCAATGGTAACAGGAACAAAATAGCCGGTTAAGTGGGAGATCTATAGAGCAGTGGTGGTAATAGGGGTTGTATACGCGGTGGTTGTATACGTGGTGGTTGTATACGCGGTGGTTGTGTACGCGATGGTTGTGTACGCGTGGTTGGTACGCACGTGACAGTTTCTGGAAGAGCTCCGTGTACGGCTCCCCCTGGGCCGTTGGAGAGCCGTTTGTACAGACGATTGTATGGGTGTCGACCGGATATCCGTGCACCGGTCATAGGAATTGAATGAGGACTCTGTCTATTGAAATGTGGTTCTAAGACCTCTATATATACACAAGGAAAGGTGTAGGAAAGGAAAGAGAAGGAGGGTAAGG
>Ga0307507_10003448_pt1 | contig 30632 bp, 5 predicted proteins | sample 7_EM_MG_FD_207223 | JGI IMG/M metagenome (GOLD analysis project Ga0307507, IMG submission 207223) | Populus trichocarpa ectomycorrhiza microbial communities from riparian zone in the Pacific Northwest, United States - 7_EM | ecosystem: Host-associated > Plants > Roots > Unclassified | place... | reverse complement strand
ACTTTTAAGTAGGTTAACTGCGTGTTATTTAACTTTTAAGTAGGTTAACTGCATGTCAAGAAATATGCAGTTAGCTTTTAAAGTTGCCAAGTAGGTTAACTGCGTGTTAAGAAATATGCAGTTAGCTTTTAAAGTTGTCAAGTAGGTTAACTGCGTGTTATTTAACTTTTAAATATATTAAGTTGGTTAATTGCGTATCAAGTTGGTCAATTGCGTGTCGAGTTGGTTAAATTGCATGTTAATTACGCGAAACGCGAAAACCAAAGTCTACTTGAATCTCATCCTGTGAATATTTTCCCGATGAACCGAGGTTACGTGGTGTTGAATGTATTAACTGTGTTAAACGGAAGGGACATTACGTTTAATATAGATAACACGTACCTTATATACAAGAGAGGATTTCTTAGGAGTACGGTTGTGTATTTAAAGGACCTTAGTCCCTACTGTAGATAGTTCTCTTCTTATAGTAAATCTTAGAATATAATTAGAGTTAATCTGTTAGGCAACTACTCCACCAGTTATTATTATATTGTTGATTTGTTCTTATCTATATACCTAGCCTAATAATAGGACCCACCATAGTTCCTACTATAAGGTTCCGTTACACATTCACTACTAAGGTTATAGTATTAAATAAGATTGAATAACATGCCACCTAAAGCACCAGTTATAACGACGTTGATAGTAGCTACAACCTTAGGGCTAGGTGATACCAGTATAGATAATAGGGATTCTTAAGTGGTTACACAAGGTTAGTTATAGGAAATAGTTAATTACTTATAAGATAATAATAGGATACTTAAAGAACGTATTAATAGAATTAGAGTAGCAAAAATTAAGCTACCTTTAATTAAACGGTTCTTGGGAGAGAAGTTAAAGCTTAAGGGATTTCTTACGTAGATGCACTTTAAGGTTATACAAAAAGGAGCGAAGTTAGCAACATTATTAGATTAAGTAGCCTATATAGAATTGTTCCTAATAGGGAGGGCACTTAAGTAGTTTAAGCTATATCTTACAGAAATATAGGCTAATGGCATAATAACTACTAACTAAGACGTGCGGTATATATTTGCCAGTTAGAACGGGTTCGCAGAATAACTAACGCAGATATTTAGAAACCTAGAGGCTATAACTATAGCAGAACAAAAGCTTCAGAACTTAGTATAACGTACTTTAGTAATTAAGTATACAACATAGTTTTAAACACTAGCTATATAGGTTGAGTGGAATAATAGGGCGCTTATAGTATAGTATAAATAGGGATTTAAGGCTAAAGTCTAGGACGCAATTATCCTAATAGAAGATGCGGATACTCTAAGAGAGTTAATAAATTAGTTAATAAAGATTAATAATAGGATCTATTAAAGGGAACAAGCTAAGAGAGGGCAAGACAGAGTTCTATAGTTATATAAGGCGCAGAGTACGTAGCAATAGATATAGAGTTAAAAACTATAGAATAGCGTAGAGCTAATAGACCTAAACGGTACTAAAGAAACCTAAAGGTAGGAAAAGAAACTATAGAAACCTAAAGGTTAAGGATTAAGTAATTAAAGGACTAAAGAGTAGAGGCTAAACTAGGGATCTTAGCAGTAGAAGACATTTAGGCGGACTCTATAGCAAAGTTAGTAGTTTAGAGATGGAGCTTATATAAATTATAGGAAATAAGGTTATTTCGCTAGAGACTATAGAGGTGGTTAAAGTAACCACGCAGTAAAGGAAACTAGACTAGCAGACGGCATATATATATAGAGGGACAATAGTATACTATAAGGAATAAAAGAGTGTTTAATTAATAGTTTTATATATTATTATAATAACACATGCCAAATTTATAAGGACGCTAAGTATAGCGCAAGCTATTAGCTATAGGAGCTATTATTATCTAAGTTTAAAGAAACCCACAAACTAGCTTATAGATTAGACATTAAAAACAATAAATTTAATAAAGACGAAGCATTTACTAATAATAAGGTAATAAAGGCAGCTTACTAGGAGCATATAAACCTTAGAGAAGTTAAAACAGAAGTAGAGACTAAGACCGTTATAAAACGAGGTTTAGTAACGGATATTATAACACTATTAGATACAATTTCCATCGCTTTATAAGATAATAGGAGTAATATTTAGAAGAAACTAAATAAGTAGATAACTGCTAGTGCTAGCTTATTACTTAATAAAGGTAAAAGGCTATAGGCTTAAGATTTTTAAGACGAGATGCAAGACGCTTAAGACTTTTAAAATAAAATAAGACACACCTAAGGACCCATAATAGACAAAAACTGATGGGAAAGGGCAGTAACTTAGTTTAGTAACAAACGAATAAGTATAGGACGCAAGTTTAAGAACTATAAGTTTAGGGAATAAATAAGAACATTAGCAATCCTAGGTAAATATAGTGTTTAGCCTAAAGATTAAGCAGTTAATACTAGAATCAAAAAGCAAAACAACTATAAAGATTTAGCTACAAGACGCAGAAAATAAGAAACTATAGATAAGTTTAGAACAAGAATTATTATATAACAAGAGCAGAAGCTAGACAAGAGGCTAGCTATACTAGGTTATATAAGGGACAGAGCACCTATACAAAGAGTTACTAATAGGCCAAGTGTAGGGATACCTAGGGTAAAATGGTTAGACGAACTAGAATAAAAAGAGAATCTAGATATTCTAACTAGGTTTAAAGAAAGACATACTAAAGGATATTATAATATAGCAATAACAAGGTATTTTTTAATAGATAGACTATATACACTAAACTAGTTATATGGAAAGTGGTATAGGTAGCGACACAACGATAAATAGGCCGATTTCTATATATAGCTAAATAAAAAAGTTATCTAAGACCAACCTATTACAGAGAAACATATAAGTTACATTAAAGGGGTATTAATTATAATGTTAAGGAACCTAGAAGAAGGATCTAGGGACTAGAGAAGTAAGCAATAAATCTTAGTACCCGTAGTAGAGATACTAGTGGTTAGGTTAACCAGGTATAGGTTTAAACTTAAGAATAAAGATAAACTAAGAGTTAACCTAAAATATATAGCGCATTATACACTATCGTGGATAGCTTATATGGATAATATGTGCAATATACATAGAGCACTAAAAGATAAGAACCAGAAGTACCTAGTAAGGATATATTAGGTACTAGAGGAAAAGCGGTTTAGGAATGCTAAGTATATACATAGATAGCACCTAGTAGAAGTATAAGGTTAAGGAGACTTAACGCTTTAACTAGAAAGATTCCTTACGGAAGAATACCTAGATAGATAATAGTAGTAGGAGTGCCTAGAGAACACTTGTCTATAGTATATAGAGGAAAAGAAATGAATTAAGTATTAGCCTAAGTTAGACTAAGTATAAACAGAATCTAGTAGCTAATAGTTAGGAAAAGGGGAGGTGTATAGAACTAAAGGGAACTAGTGTTAGAGCCTTAAACCCTTAAAGAAATTTAAGAATAATACCTAAATTTAAGAGCTAAGTGGCAAGATTAATAGTTTAAGGTATTAGTAGATAGTAAAGTAACTAGGAACCACATATTACTAAAGGTAGTAGAAAGGATAGGGTTACTATATAGATAGAAGGAACACCTATATCCACTTATAATAATTTTAGGAGATTAGATAGCCTATAGAGGAGGTATTATTAATCTTAAAATAGGACCTATTTAGTTAACTATTAAAGGGAGACTAGTTAGAGTGTCTTTTAATATCCTACCATTAGGACAGGATAAGGCGATACTAGGAATACCTTAGTTATAGGAGTATAATCTAAAGATTAATTGGGTTATATGTTAGGTTAATATTAAGGATATATAATAGTATAAAAGGCGATAGCAAACCAAGTTGGTATAGTACTAAGTTGGAGTAATATACGAAGAGACTAAGCGAGGCTTAAGTTATATACTAAAGAGATACCATAAGTATGGTAAAAAGTTATGGTTACTAGAAAGTGAAAAGCTATTAGAGTATATAGCGTAGAACCACAAGATAGAATTAAAAGAGGGAATAAGTCTAAAGTTCTTTCCAATCTATAAGCTTACTAAAACAGAGTTAGTAGCGCTTAAGGAGTTTATCTAGGAGAACTTACGCAAGGGATATATTAGACTGTTATAGTTATTAGTAGGATATCCAGTACTATTTATCCTAAAGAAAAACGGAAAACTTAGGATGTGTATAGACTATAGACAGTTAAACAGCATTACTAGGAAGGATAAATATCCTTTACCCTTAATTAGCAAAATCTAAGATAGGATAAGCAACACAAAGATCTTTACAAAGATAGATCTAAGATAGGCGTACTATTAGATTAGGATTAAGGAAGGCAATAAATAGAAGGCAGCCTTTAGGTTAAAGGAAGGACTATATAAACCATTAGTTATACAATTCGGGCTTATAAACGTACTAGTAACGTTCCAGAAGTGAATTAATAGTATATTAGGAGAACATCTAGATAAATTTGTTATGGTATGCCTTAATAACATTATTATCTACTTAGAGAATAAGGAAGAATATAGAGGACATATTAAATGGGTCTTAAAAAGACTATAAGAAAAATAGATGCTAGTAGTAATTAAAAAATGCGAGTTCTTTACCAGGAAAACCAATTTTGTTAGATTTATTATTAAACTAGGCCAACTTAGTATAGATCTAAAAAAGATCAAGGCTATAGTAAATTGGCAGGAACTAGAGAACATTATACAATTAAGGTTGTTTCTAGGGTTTTATAATTATTATAAAAGGTTCATAGCGCAGTAGTTAAAGAATATTAAGCCACTTACGCGGTTAACCAAGAAGGAAGAACCGTGGGTATAGGGAAAGAAGTAATAAGAACTATTTAAGGAAGTTAAAAGGTTGTTTATTTAGGAGCTAGTTCTTAAAATCTATTAACTAGGTCTAGAGACGGTTATAAAAACAAATACATTAGACTTTATACTAGGGGCGTACTTCCTATAGAAATATTAAGACGGATGGCACCTAGTAGTATACTATAGTTAAAAAATAACACTACTAGAGTTAAACTATGATATCTATAACAAGGAGTTGTTAGGTATAGTTATAGTACTTAAAAAATAGAGAGCATTCTTACAAGGCATAGAGAAACTATTTATAGTTAAGACGGACTATAAGAACCTTATAGGATTTCTAATAACAAAGGAACTCAACTAAAGACAGGTTAGATAGGCGGAAATGCTTATAGAATACTATTTCGAAATTTAGTATACTAAGGGTATAGACAATGCACAAGCAGACGCTCTAAGCAAAAAGGCTAAACTATAAAGTAATAAAAAGCTGTTAGGAGCTTTATTATAAAAGAATTAAGACAGATTAATTAGGTATAATTATCTAAAGATTATAGCAACTAAGGAAAGTTAGATCTATAAGTTACCTAAGAGTAATTAGACATAGAAGATCTAAGAAGTATAGGTAGAGGATCTAGATTTAGAGCAATATAAAAACAGAGAAGTAATATATATACCTAAGTCTATCGCAGAAGAATTTATTAAGGAATTCTATAAAGGAATAATATAAGGACATAATAGAGCTATAGGCTTAGTATTAAGGCTTTAAAAGGAGTACATTATTTAAGGAATCTGGGGACTAGTAAGATAAGTTATAAAGAAATATCTAGATTGCTAAAGAAACAAACTAACAAGGTATAAGCTATATAGAGGGCTATAACCTATTAAGATACTAGAAAGACCATAGGAAGTTATATTATAGGATTTTATTATTAAGTTACTAAAGTTAAGAGATCCTATTACAGGATAAGATTATAACGCGATTTTAGTAATAGTAGATAAGCTAACAAAGTAGGGATACTTTATAGCATACACTAAAGAGATATTAGTAGAAGATATCGCTAGAATCTATATAAAAGAAGTATTTATAAGACATGGAGCACTAGATAAAATTATATTAGACAGAGATCTAAGATTTATAATAGTATTTTAGGAAGTATTTCTAGCAGAATAAGGGGTTTGCGTAGTAATATCTACAGCATATTATCCGCAGACAGATAGACAAATGGAAAGACTAAACTAGACACTAGAATAGTATCTAAGACATTATATTAATCACGTATAGAATAATTAGGTATTATTATTACCAGTTATATAGTTTGCATACAATACAACACTACAAAAAGGAATGGGGATATTACTATTTAAGGCGAATTACGGGTATAAACTAAGAACATTATTATCACCATATTAAGTAAAAAAGATGAGTAGCACAGCTAAGTAAAGAATAGAGACATTAATAAATCTTTATATAGACCTTAAGGAAATAGCTAAGCTAGTATAAGAATAAATAAAAAGGTACTATAATGCTAAGAGATCTAAGGGACTAGATCTTAAGGAGGGAGATAAAGTATAGCTACTATATAAAAATTTCAAGAGTTGACGACTAAGTAAGAAGTTAGACTATATTAGACTAGAACCTTTTAAAATTAAGTAAAGAATTTTATTAGTTACATATAAGTTAAACCTACTAGCTAAAATAAAGATCTACCCTATACAATATATCGTAATATTAGAGCCAGTATATAGGAATGTTAAGCTACTAGTCTATAAGGCAGATATATATAGAGGACAGAAAGAAGACAAATAGCAAGTTTTAAAGATTATCAGTTATAAGGATGTAGATAACAAAATATAGTATAAAGTAAAGTAGATAGGCTATAGTAAGACTACCTAGGAACTACTAAGCAACCTAAAGAACGCTATAGGAAAGGTATAGGAGTATCAGAAGAAAGCAGGTTAGGTAATATAGATAAGAAAGAATCGCCAAAGAATAAGTCACCTAAGGGGGACCTAAGAGGAGCAATTGCTGAGCTACTTAGAGTTGTTTCCCTTATAGGAGGAAAGCCAGTTCTTTTATTACCAAGTTCCTATAGACCTTATTAAACCAGTTTCTACTCCTTAGAATAAACCTTCTTACGAACACGTTTAAGATATTAAAGACAAGTATAAGCTAAACGTTAAGCTTTAAGGACGCGTGTAGACTCTTTTAAGGTACATTAAACCTTAAATAGCGCAGAGGCTAGCTTACTATTAAGTTTTATAGCGGTAGATTAAACATAAGACCCTATAATAAGTTACTTAGGGAACTTAAAGACTGTTAAGAGTTATAGGATACGTATACTTAGCGTTAGAGACAGAGCAAACGTCATAGGACGATTAAACGTTTACTTTAGTATACTTAGAGTAAAAGGAGGGTTATTAGGATGAAGAACTCGCTAGCATAATATAAACTAACCCCTCTTTCGCACACCTAGAGTAAGGAATCGCCATTACTTTACTAAGTAATAGTATAGAGGAAACTATATAAAGGCAACGCTTAACCTAGGAAAGAGAAGAAGAAGCTTTAGGTATAATAAGTAAGGATATTAACTAGACTAATTAAACGGACATTACACCTCTAGTAGATGACTTAGAGATATTAGGAATCTTTAAGGACGAAGATAAAAAGGAGGGAGATAGTATTATAGACACTTTAAGTACAATATTATAACTACTTGGAGAAGAGTTGGTGGAAGCTAGTTAGTTAATATAGGTATAGTCTAGGATAGATCTGGTGAAACTATATAATGAGGAATAGTGACTAAGGTTATATAGTGTTAAACGTATTAACTGTGTTAAATAGAAGGGATATTATGTTTAATATAGATAACACGTACCTTATGTATAAGAGAGGATTTCTTAGGAGTATAGTTGTGTATTTAAAGGACCTTAGTCCCTACCGTAGATAGTTCTCTCCTTATAGTGAATTTTAGAATATAATTGGAGTTAATCTGTTAGGCAACTACTCCACTAGTTATTATTATGTTGTTAATTTGTTCTTACCTATATACCTAGCCTAATAATAGGACCTACCGTAGTTCCTGCTATAAGGTTCCGTTATAAGAACTACTACCTAAATCCTATTCTACTCTATGTATATATTAATTAAGTAACTAAGCTAATAACAGATACCTTTTTTCTAGTTTTTTTTACCTTCTTTCCTTATATAATGTCTTAACTTTATTATACAGTTTATATACGTAGTTTAATAATATCTACTTCGCTATATATTATTATCGCTTATACCTACCTATAATACTATATTGCGTTAACCTTATATACTACCCTCTAAAATATAGAACGATCCTAAAGCCTCTATAACAGCCGCTAGTATTATATCCGCACTTTAAAAATAATTAATAAAGATATAGAAGTCCTTTATAGACGCTCTTACACAAAACTAACTTTTTTTTTTAATGTCCGTTGTATTATACTACGTACAATACTACGCATGCAGCCTCTAGGCTATGGCGCTACAGTTCTATATACATAAATCCTTTGTAGGCAGCTTAATATATACTAGTAGCTATATCCTAGTAGTTTATAAATCCCTAAGGATTTACAGCTCCCTAGTAAAACACTAAGTTGCTACAGCTACTGGAAATAAGAAAATGGTAAGAAAAACTATAAGAAATCCTAACACCTAACCCTATCCTTTTGTAATTTATTTCTATCCTTTTGCTCTTTAATATCTTTTTAAGAATATAGTAGGAGTTGCCTCCTTCTAAAATCCTATTTGTTTATTCTTCCATAGAACTTTCTAAGCTAGTACTGCGTACTAGTTTAGCTGCTCTAAGAGTCTCACAGTCTTTGCTATTAGTAAAGTGATTTTCTTTACAATTAATGCAAAGAGGAGTAGTATACTGGCAGGGCTTGCCTATTATTATACAGGTAGAACAGGAGTGGTCTTTTAATAGATGTGCAGCTGCATAATATCTGCAGGCTCTAGTAGAGCATCTGTCTCCTATATGGCCAAATTTTTAACAGCTGGTACACTACGTAGTAGGAGAGACTTCTAGGTATTTTACTACCTTAGTAGCTGTACCTATAATTAAAATCTCCTTTTGCTTAAGGATTTCCCATCTTTTTTCTTTATTCTCTATAGTAAAAACTATAGAGCTAAACCTGGTTTGTGGATTGTGTCTTTTTATATTAAATAAGATCCATTTAGGTAGTCCTTATATCCTTATAGGATTAAAGTCTTAATTTCTTCTTTTAGAAGTTTAGAGCCTCCCTCTTCTAGAAAAGGTAGGGTAGGAACCCTATGGGCTATAATTTAAACCCAAGGTTCTAGTTTTTGTTCTCTTTAGAAAGTAAAGCAGTTATGCCAGATATCCTTATATTTAACTAGCAAATCTGCATTATACTCTTCTATAGTTATAAGGAGAATATTTTGTTTTCCCTTAGTTCTAGCTATAGATGCTAGTACTGGCTTTTCTACTTGCAGTTTTAATGCAAATAGTTGGTTAACTTTGTTCCGTATAGAGAAGGTATCTAAAAGTTAGTCCTTTTTATCTGTAATTAGGACTAGCTTCCTTTCTTATAGCTACTTTTTCTTACTTTTAGTAGAAGTAGAACTCCTACTAGAAGGAGAAGGGGTAGAAGGTGGTGGTGGTAATAATAAGGAGGGTAGGGAGGATAAAGAAGGGAGGTCCTTCTTTAGCCTCTTTGCGTAAGTTTCTTTAGTAGGAGCTACCTCCTTACGGAGGGCTCTTACTTCTTCTACCAGTCCTCTTAAGACATCTTTTGCCTTTTCTTTTCCTTATATAAAGGGGGTTTCTCCAGCTAGGATACTCTGTGTATAGTCCTCTAGCTTTTTAACTTGTTCTTTTTCTTCTTTTCCTTCTTCTAGCCCTTTATAGGCCTAAGTTAGGCTTTCTAAGGCCTTTTATAGGTATTGTTTTGGAGAAGGGGGAGGGAAAGGTATACTAGGCATACTATCCGTAGTAGTATTTAGTTTTATTGTCTTTTTTACAGGTTTTTGGTTTTAGTTTTTATTTTTAGGAAAAGACTAAGGATGTTCTCTTTTTTCTCCTACCCTAAATAGGCCAGAAGAAGAAGAAGAGGGGAGGGAAAAGGTAAATATATTAGACTGATAATCACCTATTTCTAAAAGAGGTTGTTTTTTTTTGGGCCTGCCGGGCTTCGGCATTTTATAGGGAGGTTTTCTAGTTTTTGCAGTAGATAATAACCTCCTTAGGTCTCTTATCTCCTAGTCCCAGAGGTAAAAAACTAGGCAAAAAGCCTTGCTAGTTTTTACTTCCTTCTATGCCCTTTTCTCCTTACTAATCCTACTAAAAGATTTCTAGGGAGATTAGGCTAAAAGGTAGTAGAAAAACTAGCTAAAAAAGACTAGTATAGTTATTTTCTTTTCCTATTAGAAGTAGAAAAAACCACTAAAAAAAGGACTTATTAGGCTTTTACTAACAGAAAAGCCCTAAAGGCAATCCTCCTCTTATTAAAGAAAATCTAACTAAAAGAGATATAGAAAAGTACCTACACCCCCTATCTTACTAGGCTTTTGCTTTTTATAGAAGAAAAACCTAGGAAATGTCTATATTTTGTAGTTTTGGTGTTCCTATCCATGCCCCGCTTATAAGCTAGGACCACCCCTAAGACGAATTTTCTGTTAGGGGAAAGGGGGTAAAATGACAAATAAATCCACCTCTAGCTCGCTAGACAGTAGGAATTAGGTCTTAAAAGTTGGAAAATCGATTGTTTTTGATGGTAAGATAGGTATGCGTAAGTTTTGAAGTGTGGCGCTACCTTTTGGTAAGGTTGCATGTGTGGTGTAGCTTTGCCACTTTAACTTAATAATAAGCTAAATAAGAATCACGATACCGGCAATTAATTAAGGACCTCTAAGAAGAAGTCCGTACCCTTAAGATGCCTATACTAAGACCCTAAGACCAAACGCTATTTCTAGAGATAAATACGCGGAATAAGAGTCCTAAACCTATAGTAGCTATTTACCCTAAACCGACTACTATACTATTACAATCTAAATCACTACTAAACCCTTTAATATTTACTAGTAAACAATAAAAACTCTAATTATTTTTAAGCTAGCTTAAAAATAAGCTAATTAGAGGGGTTTTGATAAACTGACGGAAGGTATCTAACGGAAGGTACAAGGGGGTAACCTAAGCGGGTCAGCAGCGCTCCCTGCTAGCGCTGGCGTGGTTTTAGCTACATAAAGCGTAATTTATAAGCCAAAGAAGCTGCTAGAGCATAACCTGGAGGTAATATAAAATAATTAAAATACTGCAATGGAAATATACATCTTAAAATGCCGAATCTTGTGCGCTGGAATAATGGCCACTACCTACCTCCACTTCTTTGCTATCCAGTCCTTCAACAGCTAGGAACCCGGCTCTCTGCCCATGAGCGTGATATTGCATATACCCTTAATCGCTACGCTGGTTGGACTCACAAGAAGATTGGCAGCTCTCTTAGCGTCTCTTATAGTGCAATTTCTGCCTCTCTTTAAAAGGATACTTAGACTCCTTAAAAGCAGAGAGGAAGGAAGCTAAATATTAATACCCTAACACAATAGTGCTTAATTACACAAGTAAAGTAAGATTGTTGGCACCGATAAAAGTCCTTTAAGGAGATTGCCTTTCTTAAAGGTATATCTACCTGCAAGCAATCCTTATATAACGCCTTTAAAAAGAAGGGCTACTTTTGCCGTATTGCCACAGAGAAGCCCCTTATTACACCTAAATAATAAGAGGCCCAGCTAAAATAGGCCTATTCTTACCTTAAATAGACTCCCAAGATATAGGTAGCAGTAATTTAGACAGATAAGGCTTCTATTTAAACTGGTAGAGGCCAGATTTTTGTTACTAGATATGCTAAGGAGAAATATAATATTAATTACTGTGTCCCTAAATTTAGGGGGTACTTAAGCTGGATAATCTATAGTAGCATCTCCTATGGAAATAAGGGACCTTTAGTTATTTTTAAAAAGGACTGGTTAATTAAACTTGGCTATAAGAAGAAGATAATAAATGGCGACGTCTACCGGATATATATGCCCTAATATTAAGGCTTTTGTATGGGAATTATAGCAAACGCTATCCCTTGCACCGTCAAATCCGTGTTCAAGGTGGTGGCACGTGCGACCTTTGTAAATAGATGAAACCTTATACTTTGAATACTAACACTTATGGTACTAAACAGGTCGTCAAACGATGAGGACTTTGTTCCACCAACTCAATATTCCAATTTACCAAAGGGAAGAAGAAATTAGGACCTCCTGACCTAAACCTATTGATTTTGGGTGTTATTCGCACGGCCACCACCTTGAACACACTGACGGTGCAAGGGATAACACAAGCCTATTCTTATAGAGGATAATGCCTTAATTTAGTAAAAGTAACGCGCTTAGCCTAGGAGCAGAATAGTATGCTTATAATGGAATGGCCAGCGAATTCTCCTAATTTGAACCCAATTGAGAATATCTAGAGGCTGTTAAAGGGGAGAATACAGCGCTGGTTTCTAATAACAAAGGAGGAAGTTAGGAGGTACGCAGAGGAGGAATGGGAGAAGCTTAAGCCTGAAGAATTTGAAAAGTATACAGGCAATATGAGGGGGCGTTGCCTTGCTGTAATTGCTGCAGATGGGGGGCCAACAAAATTCTGAATAAGCACTGTATTTAATGTGGCGATGTGGCAATATAAGCACTAGCAGAGGCGCTTGCAGGGAGCGCTGCTGGTCCGCTCAGGTTACCCCCTTGTAAAGCTAATTTTTAGTGCTTACATATACATTTAGCGCGACCTTCCGTCAATTGGTCAAGTAGGGGTTTCGATAGATAGAGGGCGATTCTTGGCGGCTGCTCAACAGTTTCGGCGATAATATTTTGGGGTTGGCGGCTTCGATCGGGCTTAAATTCAGTAGCGCCAGCGTCACGTTTCATTTGCTCCACCAGCTCGACGGTTCAATCAACTTGGCGCGCGAGATAAAAAGATATAGTAGCATGGATCAACTGTGCGAAATTTGGAGTCGCTAGCTGCTGTTAATAAAATAGGGGGCTGGCTCAAAGTTCTGATGAAAATATTCATCAAAACTTTTGATATTTGCCAAGAAACGAATCTGACGGAAGGCCCTACTAACTATATACTACTAGTGCGCGAAGATCGCCTCGATTCGAGTTGCATTACCTTCCGTCAGATACCTTCCGTCAGTTCATCGAAACCCCCCTATTGGTAATACTAACTGCTACCTAACTAAAGCCAACTAACTCTACTAAGCCCTAAGTTAACTAGAAAAAGATATAGCTAACCTTATTAAACCCCTTTAACCGAACTTAGTATAAAGTCTAGTTATACTTCTTAAAGCTATATACGGTGACCTAAACCGCTAAGCTACTACTTAGAGAAAAATAAATTACATAGCTTAAGAAACGAAAAGCTTTTTAGTATACTTCTCTAAATTTATCCATTACGTAAAGAAAATAGGCTAAAATAGCTTCGTACTAATTAATAGCCTTGTTAATGTCACAGCGACTCAGTCAATCGAGGCATAAGCGCCGTATAGAACGTATGCAAGCCTGTACAATTGGAATGTCTATGGACTCGGATATCAAGATGAGGAGCAGAAGAAGGTCGTGGAAAGAACACGTCTATATACATGGAGCCAAGACGTAAGCGAACCCCCTGACTAGGCCCTATCCAGGTTACGCACATCAGTGCCGTAACAGTTAAAGCCCTAAGTCCTAAACTAAAACTTCTCTAATAGGTATGGACCTACTAGGAGCCCTTAACGCCTATATAAATATTATTAATAAATGGTATAATAATATACTACATCTAATACTGAAGCCCGATTTTTAAGATACTGTCACGGGACTCACTCGTTCTCACGTCTCTGCGCGTCTTTGACGTTCTTGACCCGTGCTCACGTTCGTCCCGAGACACCTGCGCACGTTCCCCTACAACCCCTATTTATACCCGTACCTGGCACACAAAGACTCTTCTTCTTCATCCAATGTCTTTGTATCAACCACGCATAGTTACGTGTACGTAGCCTTCTCAATTACTACCTCGTTTAGTGCATTGTATCCCAGCTCGTGCCTACTCCATAACACTACATTAGATCCCATTTCTACGTACCTAGCGGGCCTAGGGCTACTGGTTGCGGAGCATGCCTTTTACACCTTGTAAGGGTAGGAACAAAGCTGCTGGCTGCAGGTAGACTGGGACGTTAGGGCTCTAATCTGGTACGACAAGACTCCGCGCTAATTTGCATACGGACCTACCAACAAGACCTCATGCCGTTACGCCTACAAGACGACCTAGCTTGCACCCTACTACTACCAATTTCAAATAAGCACGTTACTACCCTCTGGTTTAACCTGCGCTCGCATCATACTGCTGGTTGCTAGCATCGTACTGCCGTTCTACTAAAGCACCGTTACTGCCCTACAAATCCAACAAGTCTCCGTGCCAATACGCCTATGGACCAACAAGACTTATGCCAATACGCCTACAAAATAACCCTAATAACCCATTGTGCTAATACACCTACAACCTAAACACGGCTAGGTAGAGCTTCGCTCCCTAGATACATAAACACGCTAGCACCATACTGCCACCTACACAAACCTGTCGCTTGTATTATACTGCTACACAAACCAATAAGCTCCGTGCCAATTTGCCTACGGAACCCTAAACCCGACGCTAGCACTGTGCTGCCACTAATAAGAGCCTGTTACAAACCGTACCGACCTGTACTATAACCATAAACACTATACTAACCGTATTATACTGCCAAATAAGCCATAAATACCACCTAAAAACGCCTATTTTGGACCGAAATCGCCTGTTTTATACCAAAAATTGGGGCTATTTTTTAGGGGGACCTGGAGTAGGATAATAAGGGAAGACTATAGAGCTGCTAGAAGCGAGGAAGGGACTAGATAAGCTTTAGCAAAGCATCTCTAAGCGGCAAGGACAGGAGTATAGCTAGCAACAGAAGCTGGGCTATACTTTAGGCCTAAGAAGTTAGTAGCCTAATAATAAAATATAGAAGGACCAAACTGGCGGAGCCTACGCAGCGCAGGACGTAGAAGGGCAGAGAAGGGCTAACAAATTTTTTTTTCCTATAATGGGTTTTTTTAGTATATATATAATACGCCTCGCAGGAGCTCAGAAGTAAGGGGGGGGTACTATCACGGGACTCACTTGTTCTCACGTTTCTGCGCGTCTTTAACGTTCTTAACCCGTGCTTATGTTCGTCCCAGACACCTGCGTACGTTCCCCTATAACCCCTATTTATACCCATACCTGGCACATAAAGACTCTTCTTCTTTATCTAATGTCTTTGTATTAACCACGCATAGTTACGTGTACGTAGCCTTCTTAATTACTACCTCGTTTAGTGCATTGTATCCTGGCTCGTGCCTACTCTGTAATAGATACTATAACTGTTACGGAGTAAGTATAAGTGGTAATAATATATAGCAAAGTAGATATTATTAAGCTACGTATATAAACCGCGTAATAAAGTTAAGACATTATATAAGGAAAGAAAGTAAAGAAATAGTAAGAAAGGGTATATATTGTTAACTTAGTTGCTTAGTTAATATATGCATAGAGCAGAATGGGATTTAGGTAGCAGTTCTAGCAGAACTTAGTAGAATTTAGTAGACTTGGCAAAATATAGTAGAATACGGTAGATTGTTGTTAGATTGCCATAGATTGCCATTAGATTGCCGTTATATAGTCGGTTTCTAGTTAGTAAAAATAGTTAGATGTGTATAAGGTATTATAGAGGTATCCTATAATAGTACTCCCTCTTTAAACTTAAGCTTTTATAAGATAGGGCTATAGTAGTTCTATATGGAGTATATAAAAGTCTTCTACGGCTTATATAAGTTCTATAGAGTTAACGGGTTCCTATAAGGACTTAGTAAAGCCTCTCTATTTTATAAGGTATATATATTAGCGTTTCCGTTTATTATACTTAATATTATTAATTCTTTTAATAAAGTACTTATTCTTACTATCTATTTTAATTAGTGGGGGAAGGTCCTATATCTGTTTAGGTAGGGCGTCTAATATAGGGGTAGTAGGGCGGAGGAGTAATATATATAATATAGGGTGGGTTTTAACCGTATTAGGGAGCTTTAATTAGTAGGCGTAAGAGAAAATACCCTTCTTAACCTTATAAGGGCCAGCGTTCTTCCAATTAAGTTTTTTAGTAGGTTGCTTTATATTTATATTTTTTATATCTAGCTAGATAAAGTCACTAATTTAATAGGCCGGTACTAGGGTTTAGTTCTTATTTACTACGGCTTTATAAATAAATTGGGCCTATATTATCTTATTAGTAAAAAGCTGTTATAGTTCCTCTTTCTTTGTTATAAATTTATTTACTTTTATAATTTATAAGGCGTAATAAGCGGGGTAAGGGATATTACTAAAATGTTTAAAACCTATTTATAGGTACTAGCCGTAGTTAGCTAAAAACGGAAAGACCTTTACAGTTTTTAAGACGGAATTATTTGTAGTAAACTTAGTAAATATAAGCTAGTTAATCTAGTCGTCCTATAAATACGACATGTATATTTAAATATACTATTCTATTATAGTATTTATAAGTTCTATTTAGCTATCCGTTTCTAAATAATATATAGTAGATAATAGTGCTTTAATACGGAGTTGGGTAATTGGTTTTTTTCTAGAATATAGAGATAAACTGGCTACCTTTATTGGAGATAATTGTTTTAGGGAGTCTGTAGAGTTTCTATATATAGTTTAGAAATAATTAGGCGATAGTAGGTGTTAATATATTATTATTATTTATTGCTTAACGTCTAATTTAAATCCCTATTAGGCCCACGCAGACTACTCCTTATATATATATGGGGAGAAAACTCTATTTAAAAAACCCCTATAATCCATCTCCCCGCCTTTTAGAACTCGCCTACTTAACGCATATAAGTTACCTATAGTGCTTTACTACCTTACTTTTTACCTTTTTTAAAAACTGCTACTGCCATAACAAGCCTATAGACGTGCTAGTATTATAGACTTTACTCTACCACTATAGAGTTATTAGGGGCGCCTATTACTTGCCCCTTTACCTTTTATTGCTATTTCCTTTGCAATCCGGAACTAGTTTAGTATATTTTGGCTAATAAGCCACCGGGTAGCCGCCTTAAGGCCTTTTTATATTAAGAGTAGTATATTATAGTTCTCTGTGCCAGCTGCTAAAAGTATTACTTCTCGGCTGATACGTAAGGAGCATAACAGTATTATATATTTTGGTGTCTGTCTTAGCCAGCTATATTTATACCTTAGGCTGTCTACTAGGACACCTACCTAGTAGAGCTAATCTTTTAGTCCTATTATTCCTATCCTTAAAAGTATTGCTATTATATTTTCTGCCTTTATTAGGCCTTCTTAAAGCCCCTAAGTATTTACTCCCTATAGCGTTAACTATGCTGCAGCCTAGCTTCCGCTTGCCTAAGTCTATTTTAACTAGGAAGATTCCTTACAGAAAAATGCTTAAACGGACGATAGTAGTAGGAGTGCACTAAAAATTTGTGTTTATAATATATAAAGGAAAAGAAATAAACTAAGTATTGACCTAAGGAGGACTAAATACAGTTAGGATCTAGTAGCTAATAGTTAGGAAAAGGAGAGGCCTATAGGACTAGAGGGAGCTAGTAGTAGACCCTTAGATATAACGGAACCTTATAGCTTAGACTACGGTGGGTTCTGTTATTAGGCTAGGTATATAGGTAAGAACAAAACAACAACATAATAATAACTGGTGGAGTGGTTGCCTAATAGATTAACTCCAATTGTATTCTAAGATTCACTATAAGAAGAGAACTATCTACGGTAGGGACTGAGGTTCTTTAAATACACAACCATACTCCTAAGAAATCCTCTCTTATATATAAGGTACGTATTATCTATATTAAACGTAATATCCCTCTTATTTAACGCAGTTAACGTGTTTAATACCATGTAACCTTAGTTACTATTCCTTATTATATAGTTCCACCGGATCTATCCTAGACTGTGCCTATATTAACTAACTAGCTTCCGCCAACTCTTCTCTAAGTAGTTATAACATTGTACTTAAAGCGTCCGTAATACTATCTCCCTCCTCTTTATCTTTGTCCTTGAAAATTCCTAACATCTCTAAGTTGTCTACTAGAGGTATAATATCCGTCTAATTAGTCTGGTTAATATCCTTACTTATTATACCTAAAGCTTCTTCTTCTCTTTCCTAGGTTAAGCGTCGCCTTTATACGGTTTCCTCCATACTATCGCTAGGTAAGGTAATAGCGATCCCTTACTCTCGTTGCGCTAAAGAGGGGCTAGTATATATCGCGCTAGCGAGTCCTACGTCTTAACAACCCTCCTCTTGCTCTAAGTGTACTAAAGTAAACATTTATTCGTCCTGTAATGTTCGCTCTATTTCTAATGCTAAATATACGCGTCCTATTACTCTTAACAGTCTTTAAGTTCCCTAAGTAACTTATTATAGGGTCTTATATTTAATCTACTACTGTAAAGCTTAATAGTAAGCTGGCCTCCGCACTACTTAAGGTTTAACATGCCTTAGAAAAATCCGCACGCGTCCTTAAAGCTCAACGTTTAGCTTATACTTGTCTTTAACGCCTTAAACGTGTTTATAAGAAGGTCCGTTCTAAGGAGTAGAAATTAGTTTAATAGGGTTTGTCTAAGCTAGGTAATAAAAAAACTGGCTTTCCTCCTATAAGGGAAACAACTCCGAGTAGCTCAGCAATTGCTCCTCTTAGGTCCCCCTTAGGTAACTTATTCTTTAGCGATCCTTCTTTATTAATATTACCTAACCTGCTTTCTTTTAATACTCCTATACCTTTCCTATAGCGTTTTTTAGGTTGCTTAGTAGTTTCTAGGTAGTCTTACTATAGCCTATCTACTTTATTTTATACTATGTTTTGTTATCTACATCCTTATAACTAATAATCTTTAAAACTTGCTATTTGTCTTTCTCTTATCCTCTATATATATCTACCTTATAGACTGGTGGCTTAATATTTCCGTATACTAGCTCTAGCATTGCAACATATTATATAGGGTAGATTTTTATTTTGGCTAGTAGGTTTAACTTATATATAACTAATAAAATTCTTTATTTAACTTTAAAAGGTCCTAGTCTAATATAGTCCAATTTCTTGCATAGTTGTTAACTCTTGAAATTTTTATATAGTAGCTATACTTTATCCCCCTCCTTAAGATCTGGTCCCTTAGATCTCTTAGTATTATAGTACCTTTTTATTTGTTCTTGTACTAGTTTAGCTATTTCTTTAAGGTCTATATAAAGATTTATTAACGTCTCTATTCTTTACTTAGCTGTGCTACTCGTCTTTTTTACTTAATGTGGTGATAACGATGTTCTTAGCTTATACCCGTAATTCGCCTTAAATAGTAATATCCCTATTCCTTCTTATAGTGATGTATTATATGTAAACTGTATAACTAGTAATAACAATACCCAATTATTCTATGCGTGATTAATATAATGCCTTAAATACTGCTCTAGTGTCTAGTTTAGTCTTTCCGTTTATCTATCTATCTGCGGATAATATACTGTAGATATTACTGTATAAACCCCTTGTTCTGCTAGAAACACTTCCTAAAATACTGCTATAAATCTTAGATCTCTATCCAATATAATCTTATCTGGTGCTCTATGTCTTATAAACACTTCCTTTATATAGATTCTAGCGATATCTTCTACTAATATCTCTTTAGTGTATGCTATAAAGTATCCCTACTTTATTAGCTTATCTACTATTACTAAAATTGTGTTATGATCTTGTCCTATAATAGGATCTCTTAACTTTAGTAACTTAATAATAAAGTTCTATAATATAATTTCCTATAGTCTTCCTAGTGTCTTGACAGGTTATAGCCCTCCGTGCGGCTTATACCTTATTAGTTTATTCCTTTAGCAATCTAGATATTCTTTTATAACTTATCTTACTAGTCCCTAGATTCCTTAAATAATATACTCCTTTTAAAGTCTTAATACTAAGCCTATAGCTCTGTTATATCCTTGTGTTATTCCCTTATAGAATTCCTTAATAAACTCTTCTACGATAGACTTAGGTATATACATTACTTCTCTATTTTTGTATTGCTTTAAGTCTAGATCCTTTACCTATACTTCTTAGATCTTCTGTATCTAATTACTCTCTAGTAATTTATAGATCTGACTTTCTTTAGTTACTGTAATCTTTGGATAATTATACCTAATTAATCTATCTTAATCCTTTTGTAATAAAGCTCCCAATAGCTTTTTATTACTTTGTAGTTTAGCCTTTCTACTTAGAGCATCTGCTTATGCATTGTTTATACCTTTGGTATGCTAAATTTTAAAATAGTATTCTATAAGCATTTCCGCCTATCTAACCTGTCTTTGGTTAAGTTCCTTTATTATTAGGAATCTTGTAAGGTTCTTATAGTCCGTCTTAACTATAAATGGTTTCTCTATACCTTATAAGAATGCTCTCTATTTTTTAAGTGCTGTAACTATACCTAACAACTCCTTGTTGTAGATGTTATAGTTTAACTCTAGTAGTGTTATTTTTCAACTATAGTATGCTACTGGGTGCCATCCATCTTAATGTTTTTGTATAAAGCATACCCCTAGTATAAAGTCTAATATATTTGTTTCTATAACTGTCTCTAGACCTAGTTAATAGATCTTAAGAACTGGCTCCTAGGTAAATAACTCTTTAATTCTCTTAAATAGTTCTTATTGCTCCTTTCCCTATGCCTACAGTTCTTCTTTCTTTATTAACTGCGTAAATGGCTTAATGTCCTATAACTATTGCGCTATAAACCTTTTGCAGTAATTACAAAACCCTAGGAACGATTTTAACTGTATAACATTCTCTAGTTCCTACTAATTCACTATAGCCTTAATCTTCTTTAGATCTATGCTAAGTTGGCCTAGTTTAATAATAAATCTAACAAAATTAGTCTTCCTTATAAAGAACTCGCATTTCTTAATTACCACTAGCATCTATTCTTTTTGTAGTCTCTTTAAGACCTATTTAATATGTTCTCTATGTTCTTCCTTATTCTCTAAGTAGATGATAATGTTGTTAAGGTATACTATAACAAATTTATCTAGGTGTTCTTCTAATACACTATTAATTTACTTCTGGAACGTTACTAGTACATTTATAAGCCCAAATTATATAACTAATGGCTTATATAGTCCTTCCTTTGACCTAAAGGCTGCCTTCTATTTATTGCCTTCCTTAATCCTAATCTAATGGTACGCCTATCTTAGATCTATCTTTATAAAGATCTTTACGTTGCCTATCCTGTTTTAGATTTCGCTAATTAAGGGTAAAGGATACTTATCCTTCCTAGTAATGCTGTTTAATTATCTATAGTCTATACACATCCTAAGTTTTCCGTTTTTCTTTAGGATAAATAATACTGGATATCCTACTAATAACTGTAATGGTCTAATATATCCCTTATATAAGTTCTTCTAAATAAACTCCTTAAGCGCTATTAACTCTATTTTAGTAAGCTTATAGATTAAAAAGAACTTTAGACTTATTCTCTCTTTTAATTCTATCTTATAGTCCTAAGCTGTATACTTTAACAGCTTCTTACTTTCTAGTAACTATAACTTTTTACCATACTTATGGTATTTCTTTGGTATATAACTTAAGCCTTGCTTAGTCTCTTTATATATCGCTTTAACTTAGTACTATACTAACTTAATTTGCTATCGCACTTTGTACTATTAAGTATTCTTAATATTGACCTAACCTATAACCTAATTAATCTTTAGATTATACTCCTATAACTAAGGCATTCCTAGTATCGCCTTATCTTGTCCTAATGGTAGGATATTAAAAGACATTCTAACTAGTCTCCCTTTAATAGTTATCTGAATAGGTTCTATTTTAAGATTAATAATATCTCCTCTATAGGCTATCTAATCTCCTAAAATTGTTGTGAGTGGATATAGGTATTCCTTTTGTCTATATAGTAACCCTATTCTTTTTACTGCCTTTGGTGATATGTGGTTCCTAGTTGCTCTACTATCTACTAATGCTTTAAACTGCTGATCTTGCCACTTAACTTGTAAATTTAGGTGTTATTTTTAAATTCCTTTAAGGGTTTAAGGCTCTAACACTAATTCCCTCTAGTTTTATACGCCTCCCCTTTTCCTAACTATTGGCTGCTAGATCCTACCTATACTTAGTCCAACTTAGGCTAATACTTAGTTTATTTTTTTTCCTCTATATGCTATAGATAAGTATTCTCTAGGCACTTTTACTACTGTTATCTATCTAGGCATTCTTCTATAAGGAATCTTCCTAGTTAAAGTGTTAAGTCTCCTTAACCTTATACTTCTACTGGGTGCTAATTATGTATATACTTAGCGTTCTTAAACCGCTTTTTCTCTGGTGCCTAATATATCCTTACTAGGTACTTCCGGTTTTTATCTTTAGGTGCTCTATATATATTATATATATTATCCATATAAGCTATCCACAATAGTGTATAATACGCTATATGTTTTAGGTTAACTCTTAGTTTATTTTTATCCTTAAATTTAAACCTATACCTAGTTAACCTAACTACTGGTATCTTTACTGCGGGTACTAAGATTTGTTGCTTATTTCTCTAGTCCCTAGATCCCTCTTCTAGGTTCCTTAACATTATAATTAATGCTCCTTTAATATAACTTATACGTTTTTCTGTAATAGGTTAGTCTTAGACAACTTTTTTATCCAGCTATATATAAAAGTCTTTCTATTTGTTGTTGTGTTATTGCCTATACCACTTTCCGTATAACTGGTTTAGTGTGTATAGTCTATCTGTTAGAAAGTACCTTGTTATCGCTATATTATAATATTCTTTAGTATATCTTTCTTTAAACCTAGTTAGAATATTTAAATCCTTTTCTTATTCTAGTTTATCTAACCATTTTACCCTAGGTATTCCTGCACTCGGCCTATTAATAATTCTTTATATAGGTGCTCTGTTTCTTATATAACCTAGTATAGCTAACCTCTTGTCTAGCTTTTGCTCTTACTATGCAATAATTCTTGTTCTAAACTTATCTATAGTTTCTTATTTTCTGTGTCTTGTAGCTAGATCTTTATAGTCGTCTTACTTTTTAATCCTAGTATTAACTATTTAATCTTTAGGCTAAATATTATATTTACCTAGGATTGCTAACGTTCTTATTTATTCTCTAAACTTGTAGTTCTTAAACTTACGTCCTATACTTATTTATTTGTCACTAAACTGAGTTACTGCCCTTTTCTATCGGTTTTCGTCTGTTGTGGGTTCTTAGGTGTATTTTATCTTGTTTTAAGAATCTTAAGCTTCTCTTATCTCTTTTTAAGAATCTTAAGCCTGTGGCCTTTTGCCTTTATTAAGTAATAAGCTAGCACTAGTAGTTATCTACTTGCTTAGTTTCTTCTAAATATTACTCCTATTGTCTTATAAAGTAATAGAAATTGTATTTAATAGTATTGTAATACCCGTTACTAAACCCTATTCTATAATAGTCTTAGTCTCTGCTTCTATTTCAACTTCTTTAAGGTCTGCATGCTCCTAGTAAGCTGCCTTTATTACCTTATTATTAGTAAATGCTTCGCCTGTGTTAAATTTATTGTCTTTAATATCCAATCTATAAGCTGGTTTATTAGTTTCTCTAAACTTAGGTAATAATAGCTCCTATAGCCAATAGCTTGCGCTATACTTAGCGTCCTTATAAATTCGGCATGCGTTGTTGTAATAATACACAAAACTGTTAATTAAACATTCTTTTATTCCTTATAGTGCACCGTCGTCCCTTTATATGTATGTGCTGTCTACTAGCCTAGTTCCCTTTACTGCGTAGTTACTCTAACCACCTTTATAGTCTCTAGCGAAATGACCTTATTTTCCGCAATTTATATAAGCCCTATCTTTAAACCATTTTTCTTACTATAGAGTCCGCCTAAATGTCTTCTACTGCTAAGATCCCTGGTTTAGCCTCTACTTTTAGGTCCTTTAATTACTTAATCCTTAACCTCTAGGTTTCTATAGTTTCTTTTTCTATCTTTAGGTTTCTTTAGTACTGCTTAGGTCTATTAGCTCTACGCCATTCTATAGTTTTTAACTCTATGTCTGTCGTTGCGTACTCTACGCCTTATATAACTATAGAACTCTGTCTTGCCCTCTCTTAGCTTATTCCCTTTAATAGATCCTATTATTAATCTTTATTAACTGATCTATTAACTCTTTTAGAGTATCCGCATCTTCTATTAGGATAATTACGTCCTGGACTTTAGCCTTAAGTCCCTATTTATACTATGCCATAAGCGCCCTATTATTCCACTTAACCTATATAGCTAGTGTTTAAAACTGTGTTATATACTTAATTGCTAAAGTGCGTTATACTAAGTTCTGAAGCTTTTGTTTTGCTGTAGTTATAGCCTCTAGGTCTCCAAATATCTGTATTAGTTGCTTTATAAACCTATTCTAACTGGTAAATATATATTATATATCCTAGTTAGTAGTTGTTATGCTATTAGCCTATATTTCTATAAGATACGGCTTAAACTACTTAAGTGCCCTCCCCGTTAGGAATAATCCTGCATAGGCTACTTAATCTAACAATATTACTAACTTCGCTCCTTTCTGTACTACCTTAAAGTGCATCTACGTAAGAAATCCCTTGAGCTTCAACTTCTCTCCTAAGAATTATTTAATTAAAGGTAGCTTAATCTTTGCTACTCTAATTCTATTAATGTGTTCTTTAAGTATCCTATTATTATCTTATAAGTAATTAACCATTTCCTATAACTGACCTCGTGTAACCACTTAAGAATCCCTATTGTCTATACTAGTATCACCTGGCCCTGAGGTTGTGGCTGCCGTTAACACTGTTGTGACTAGTGCTGCTCTTAGTGGCATATTGTTCGATCTTGTTTAAATACCATAACCTTAGTAGTGAATGTGTAACGGAACCTTATAGCTTAGACTACAGTAGGTTCTGTTATTGGGCTAGGTATGTAGGTAAGAATAAAACAACAATATAATAATAATTGGTGGAGTGGTTGCCTAATAGATTAACTCTAATTATATTCTAAGATTCACTATAAGGAGAGAACTATCTACGGTAGGGACTAAGGTCCTTTAAATACACAACTATACTCCTAAGAAATCCTCTTTTATACGTAAGGTACGTGTTGTCTGTGTTAAACGTAACGTCCCTCTTATTTAACGCAGTTAACGCGTTTAACACCACGTGACCTTAGTTACTATTCCTCGTTATATAGTTCTACTGGATCCATCCTGGACCGTGCCTATATTAACCAACTAGCTTCCGCCAACTCTTCTCCAAGTAGTTGTAATATCATACTCAAAGCGTCCGTAACATTAGACCCTTAAAGGAATTCAAAAAAAGATATCTAAATTTATAAGTAAAATAGCAAGACCAAAAATTCGAGGCACTAATAGATAGTGGAGTAATAAAGAACTATATATTACTAGCAGTAGTAAAAAGAATGGGGTTGCCTTATAGGTAAAAAAAAAAAGCACCTATATTTGTTAATAACGATTTTAGGAGATCTAATAACCTATAGAGGAGGTATTATTAATCTTCAAATAAGACCTGTTTAAATAACTATTAAAAGAAGATAAATTAAGATATCTTTTAATATCCTACTATTAGGAAGGGATAAGGCAGTTTTAGGAATACCTTAGTTATAGGAATACAATTTAAGGATTAATTAGGTTATAGGTTAAGTTAATATTAAAGATACGCAATAACGCAAGGTATAATAAATAACTAAAATAGTATAGTACTAAGTTAGAGTAACGTATAAGGAGACTAAGCGAAGCTTAAGTTATATACTAAAGAGATACTATAAGTACGGCAGATAACTATAGAGCCTAGAAAGTAAAAAGCTGGTAAAGTATATAGTATGGGACTATATAGTGCCTAGCCAAAAGTTACCCTTTTTACCTTTAATTTTCTTTACTAATACACTATAATAAAATTAATAATTTACTTTATAAATAAATAAATACTATTTTAAAAAGAAATATTAAATTTTTAGAAAAAAATTAAAAAATTAAAAAGTTATAGAAGCTGGAAGTTAAAAGACTTTAAATTTTTTTAGTCTCGCTAAGAAATTTCTTAGTAAAAGAGTAAAATTATTAAAAGTTTAACTTCTAGCTTTTATAACTTTTTATTTTTTATTATTATAGTATAGTAGTAGAGAAAATTAAAGGTAAAAAGGGTAACTTTTGGCCAATTTTGGTAGGGTTTTAGGGTGTATACACAGACTTTTGGCATAGTATTATAAGGTAGAGTTAGAACTAAGAACGAGTCTAAGGTTCTATCTAACCTATAAGCTTACTAATAAAGAGAGTAGAGCATTAAAAGATTTTGTCTAAGAAAACTTATAAAAAGGAGATATTAGACTATTGTAGTTATTAGTAGGATATCTAGTTGTCGGAACGTTAATCACGTGACGTAGTCACGAGACTACGAAGCGAGACTAACTGGTCTGACCTTGGAGTAACCCCTTTCTTCGAAACAACAATTAACTACCAACTTCAACACCGCATACGTACCACTACAAGTGATATTCGTGCACGTTGATAAAGCGAGTATACCGACACTGATCAGTAGACGTACAGATTAGGAAATACGCAATAGCAAAGCTCGAAACCACGTATTAGCTTAACTGCTAACGCATTAGATCGCAGAGCTATCGCCCTATTTCAGTTAAAGGAGAAAACTACATTACCCTTAAAGCTCGAGACTACGTATCAGCTTGCTAATGCGTTAGATCGCCTAGAGAATTATATCTTTACTTAGAGAGAGCTACGTTATCCTTAAAGCTCAAAACCACGCATTAGCTTAACTGTTAACGTGTTAGATCGCCTAGAGGACCCTTAAAGCTTAAAACCACGTATCAACTTAACTGTTGACGCGTTAGATCGCCTAGAGGACCGTATTTTTACTAAGAATCGTCTTCAGTCTTCAGTCTTTAAAAACTGTAGATTTGTTAAGGGGACACGCAAACACCCTTACCTTAATACCCTTACCTCGACACCCTTACCTTTAACCACCCTTATACCTACCCTCTCGACCACCCTTGTACTACCCTTATACCTACCCTCACACCTACCCTTATACCTACAACCATGGAACTGACGGAAAAAGAATGGGCCGCGATAGCCAGTAAATATAGATATGGAATTGATGCAGATAAGGCTACAAAAGACGAGCTAGTAGAGTTTATAGAAACAATAATATATCTAACACAAGACCTCACGGACAACGACTTATGGTATATCTTTTGGGAGCAGTTCGAGGGGTTTACAGTAGAGAGCTTTAAGAAGATACGCACAGATATTAGATCCAAGCTACAAAGACATCTCCTTAAAAGAGGTATTTATATAGGCAGACGCACTAGCAGAATTACTATATCTGAGCTGTTATTTAAAGTTACACAAGAAAAAGAGCTGCATTAATAGACAGATAAGGAGATTGTAGCAACTATTAAGGAGTTGGCAGAACCACTGGCTATAAGAGCACTATAAAACAGGTTAAACTATACCTATAACGGTCTATCGGGTTAACCTACAGCTATAGTTATAATACTACCTAGGTCTGCTATAACACCGCCCAGAACGCAGATACCTACCCCTATAACACCTTAACTATCTGTTATATCTATACCCCGGCAGGCTACACTAACCGCCTCTACCCTCCCTTTAGCAACTGCTCCTACCCTACCACCAGCTGCTCCGCCAATTCCACCAGTTATCCCAATCGCTACACCGCTAGCTACTCCAATCGCTGCCCCTACTGCCCCTGCTGCCCCTACTACCCCACCTAGTCCTCCTGCCCAGTATCTTCACCCTAGTACTGCCAATACCAACCCAGCTACAACATTGCCCGGAACACAGATACCTACCCCTACAACACCTTAGCCACCTGCTGTATTTATACCCCAGAAATCTGCCTAGTAATAGTATAACTTTTAGTAGCCTGCCTGGCAGTAGTACAGCCCTCAGCAACCTGGCCAACAGCAATATACCCTACCGCAATCTTCCCTACTATAATCTACCGTACTGCAACCTACCGCACCGCAGTCTACCTTACCGCAACCTACCCTACCGCAACCTATACTACAGCAGCAATTAGACCCGGGGGTAGAAGGAACGGCTTTATACAACAGGGGAGCTGCTACTGTGGCAAAGATATATACAGATAGCCAGGGAGTTTCCGCCTGTAGAATTGCAGTCTTAAACTATAGAGAAGACTTGCCTTAGTTAATTAACAAGTTACAGTCTCCAACTGTTCTATAGGAGAAGGAATACCCTAGTTAAGGAGTGTATACTACCTTCTTTACGGACCGCAACTACCACAACCTAAATAAGGCAGAGGTTGCCTACGCAAATACCCTAAACCTACGGCCGTGGCGGACACAGCAGACATTTTAGTATACCTATAAGAGGACGTTCCCTTGCCTCAATTGGGCTATAGGGGTAGGTTAAACGAATAAACGAACTGTAAGGTATTGCCTAGGTATACGGTAGGGAGTAGGCAATACCCTTATATAGGAGAGAGAGAGAGAGACGAACTAATAGGGGAGGAAGGAGACTGCAAGCCTAAGGAGCTTATAAGGGGTGGCCAAGGCCTAGCTAAAGGCTAGCCCTAGCAGCCCTAAGAGCTCCCAGGATGTAACTAAGATGGTATTATAGGACCACCCCATAACGCCTTACACACGCCTACCTGTTTGCACCGCTAAGACACCAGTATCTAATATCCGCAATATCCGACATCCGTAAGATCCGCAAGATCCGCAATATTAATAATATCCGCAATATTCGCAATGTCCGTAATTCTCTACACTGATTCGAAGTCTTTGTATAACTGTTTTATCCGATGAGGAACTACGCAAGAGAAACGCTTAATAATTAATATTAATGGAGACACTAACCCTGCGGACGCTACGACAAAGGTCGAATTACGGGCCGTAGGGTGGGTTAAACGAACGGATTCGGCTTCGGTAGGTACGGACTTATACTATACAGAGCCAGCCGCTAAGGCACTAGTAGTAGGCGAGCCAATAGCGATTTTCCATCCCAGGGATGGAAAATCCTAATTGGCTAGTTCAACGGCATGGCAGAATTTGGCAGAATTTTGGCAGAATTTGGCAGATTATTGCGTATCGATTGGATCTCTAGCTATTGCGTATTATGGACGGAAGAGCTAGCTATTGCGTATACGTTACAAATAGTCTAGAAGTAGACTTGACTTTGGAGTGTAGATTAGCCTTCTTTTTAGAGTTGCTCCAGTGTCGGAACGTTAATCACGTGACGTAGTTACGAGACTACGAAGCGAGACTAACTGGTCTGACCTTGGAGTAACCCCTTTCTTCAAAACAACAATTAACTACCAACTTCAACACCGCATACGTACCACTACAAGTGATATTCGTGCACGTTGATAAAGCGAGTATACCGACACTAGTATTATTCGTATCAAAAAAGAACGGAAAACTTAGACTATATATTAACTATAGATAGTTAAACAGCATTACTAGAAAGGATAGATATTCTTTACCTTTAATTAGCGAAATCTATAATAGGATTAGTAAAGTATAAATCTTTACAAAGATAGATCTAAGATAGGCGTACTATTAGATTAGAATTAAGGAGGGTAACGAATAGAAGGCGGCCTTTAGGTTAAAGGAAGGACTATATAAACCATTAGTTATGAAATTCGAGCTTATAAACGTGCTAGCAATATTCTAAAAGCAAATTAATAGCGTATTAGAAGAATATCTTAATAAATTAATTATAGTATACCTTAACAACATTATTATCTACTTAATAAGCGAAGAAGAACACGGAGAATATATTAAGTGGGTCTTAAAGAGACTATAAAAAAAAAATGCTAGTAGCAATTAAGAAATGCGAGTCCTTTATAAGAAAAACTAATTTTGTTTAATTTATTATTAAGCTAGGTAAGATTAGTATGGACTTAAATAAAGTTAAAGCTATAGTAAATTAGTAAGAACTAGAGAATATTACGCAGTTAAGATTATTTTTAGGGTTTTACAACTACTCTAGAAGGTTTATTATATAATAGTTAAAGAACATTAAGCTGTTTACTTAATTAATAGAGAAAAAGAAACTATAGATATAGGGTAATAAATAAAGAAAGTTATTCTAAAAACTTAAAAAGCCATTTACCTAGGATCTAATCTTTAAGATCTATTAACTAGTATTAGAGACTGTTATAGAGACAGATATATTAAACTTTATACTAGAAGTACCAAAACGCATAGCACCTAGTAGTATATTATAGTTAAAAGATAACATTACTGGAACTGAACTATAACATCTATAATAAGAAGTTATTAGGTATAGTTGCAGCACTTAAAAAATAGAGAGCATTTTTATAAGGCATGAAAAAACCATTTATAGTTAAAATGTTCTATAAGAACCCAACGGGATTCCTAATAATAAAAGAACTTAACTAAAAATTGGTTAAATAGGCGGAAATGCTTATAAAACACTATTTTAAAATTTAGTATACTAAGAGTACTAAGAATATAAGGGCAGACGCACTAAGTAGAAAGGCTAAATTATAAAATAACGTATTTCACGGGTGAGCTGGTCAAACGGGTGAGCTGATCACTTCAAAAACACACCAAAAAATGGAAAAATCACACTTTAATATCTTAACAACCACTTAATAATAAATTTTAATAATTTAA
>Ga0307507_10003447_pt1 | contig 30639 bp, 14 predicted proteins | sample 7_EM_MG_FD_207223 | JGI IMG/M metagenome (GOLD analysis project Ga0307507, IMG submission 207223) | Populus trichocarpa ectomycorrhiza microbial communities from riparian zone in the Pacific Northwest, United States - 7_EM | ecosystem: Host-associated > Plants > Roots > Unclassified | place... | reverse complement strand
AACATCAAAGTGTTGGCGCACAGACGAAGCAAGGCGCATAGACGAAATTTGTTTGCAAAACCTGCAAACCTTCATAACTAGGGTCACCTTCATAACCCCATCACATACGTTAAAACCTAACGCTTTAACTAAATTCTGCTGAATTCTACTAGCTTAATTAACTTCTACTAAGTTCTATTAGATTAATTGAATTCTATCGAAGTCCGTTAAAAACTGCGTACGCATATACGCACGCATCGACCGCTAAGACCCTTGACTATTTAATTATAAGATTCTCGCGTTATTCCTTTCTCTTTTTAACGCAACGTCCTGTTCTCCGCAAGAGCTATATTCCTAGATTTAGATAGAATTTATATCATTCCTTTGAATCTGCCCCGAAGTCTCTTCGCACCCTTACAAAGCCAATCTTCTCATTAAGCTCCTTTCGTACGAGATCAACAAGTTGCTCATCTGCTCTAGCTTGCTCCTAGACTGTCATTCGACGAACAACCCCAATCTTCTTTTGAACTGGAGCTCCTTGTCTCTCAGAGTTCTGTCCCTGGCCTTCTCTTATCAACTGTCGTACGATGTTTGTATCACTATATAATAACCGAAACAACACAGCAAATCGTAATCGAAGCTCTGTAGAATCCTCTATAAGGTTCCTTCGATTGAAACCCCAATCTCGAAGGCGGTTTTCGATCGTACGAAAAAAGCAAGGCTTGCCTGGACGAACATTTCAGGAGTCACGTTGAATGTAGACTACATTGGAGCTTGATATCCGCGTACTCTGTTTTTGAGCAGTTGGTTTGCCTACAAAGTTGTCAATTACAACGAAATAGCGCACTGGTCTTTTATCCTCACCCTCCGGTCTCCACGTTCTTTATCCTTCTTCGCTCCTAACATGGAAAGACTCTCTGTTTCTTCGTACACGCGCCGAATGAGCCGTCTCTGCTCTCCACCTCTGCTAAACTTTTATCTCATTTCGAGCTTCTAGAAAGGGTTAGTGGCTCTTCAAATAATGAGGAGGAAATTGCTAACCCACCTCTGATTGCGTCAAGAATATTTAAGAAGACTAACAATAACAAGACAACGGGAAGCACCTGCCCGAATCCCCAAGTAGACTCATCCTGCACCAAATGCTTATTCGACTTCTTCAAGTCGATGATATCATATGAACTCCAAGCCGCAAACCCAAAGTATGCGAGAACAATGAGGATGGATTGGGAGTCCCCCCAGGCCAAAAGAGCTAGAAAAAGCCTAAGAATCCACGAAATGAACAGAGGTAAGTTAAAAAGCGCTTTCAAGAAGTAATGAAGCACTCCAGGAAAGTGATGTCGTGCAGAATCCTGAATGCCTATTGGTGTGGGCGCTTCCCTTGCTCTGGCAGAATGCTCAGACAACTCAATGGCTGGCTGAGCTGGCTGAGCTGCAGGCCCCAGGAACTTTTCTATCCAGTCTTTGTAATGGTCCCGAGATCCTCCCTCCTTTTTTTTGATGTCCGAGGAAAATTTTTCCATCCAAGTCTCATTCTCGCTGGGTCAGACTCCTAAAGCATAGATTACACCAGATATCAAAACGAGAAACAGGTAGCCAGCGTAGAGGAACAAGTCTGCGATCCATAAGTACTGCTGGTCGTATGCAGATGCATCATGTGTGATATAGCAAGATCCACTCTCGAGAGGATTCCAATCGGATCCAATGGCTTGCCGGGGAACAACAATTACTTGGAATACTGCCGATAAAACGATAGTACAAAAGATTGCAACAGTCCTAGACCAGAAGTGCCAGTTGTGGTTGTTTTTGCTCTGGTTGAGATCGCCGGCTCTAGCAGCCCAGAATGAATTCAAGGTAAGAAGCCAATAGTCAATGACGAATTGTTGGTGATAAAAAGTCATAGTGTTGATCTGAACGAAGCCCGCGACGAGAATGGAAGTTCATGTAACGACTTGCAAATCACATAAGATGTCCAGCGTAAGCTTTGCAAAATACCGAGTCCTTGGCCGCTCATATCGAAAGAAGCCCAAAAAGCCTGCTACAATTTCATGGAGGCGTATCTTGTCGACTACAGTCTGAACAGCTATGCCCACATGCGTGTACTTGTTGTAAAAGTCTGGTGCGAGGCCGAAGGAAGTGACCCTGTCAACCAGCCTTTGAAGCTGCTCATCGGCGTTCCTCGTCCCCGACCGGGAAAGGATTTCTATGAAAGATTTTGAAACACCGCAGTAAGTGTCAATGGCCGCTACGATACAAGTCATCCAAGCGGTCGCAAGAAAGCCTGTCATGACCTGGAAAAAGTCAGCATCTCGAGCAGTAATCCAAATGTGAAAGAGATCTTACACCTAGTCCAGCGATATCTGGATCCCCTTTGAAAGAGCAGACGCAGTAGCAGTTTGTTCGGCTTGCGTCAGTGAAGTTGTAGTAGACTGTTGTGCCATTTGAAAAATTCCAGTAACAATCGCTCGCCAAGTAATCTTCGAAATTGGTACTGAATGAGCAAACGGACATTTTGGGCCCAAAGTTGTCACGCTTCAGCTTTGATCATTGCCGAGCTGCTCTGCAATTTTATGGCCTTCTGAAGTTGTGAGACATCCAGCATCGAGCCGAGTTCCCAATTTGTCCAAGCCTGGAAGCCACAAGCCACCACCGCATTAAACTGGCCATACGCTTTCAAAAACAACGCCACACTAAAGCTTATCAATGCACGCAGGAAAAACCAATCCCTATTATTGAATAAGTATTACGCACTCGAAGATATGGGGTAGAGATGGTCGCCTCGCAAGTCCTAGTACTAGATTTTCAATGGCCTGGAACCCGTCATTTTCAAACATGGCTGTTCCATAACGCAGATGAGGAGGAGGATGCGGCAATGTGAATACGTTATTAACACACGAGGTGGGATAAGCGAAATCTAGCGAAGTTTACGGAAGTACGGAGCTTCTAGCCAAAAAACACCGCAGGGTTGAGCCGGAAGGGCGCCCTTGCAGCCGAAAATTGGGCGCTCTCTAAGCCACTTCTGGGGTCACCTTAGGCGCCATTGGGGCAGCTTCTGCCGGTTGCCCCTACCAAAGTTTTTCACGGACTTTTCGTATATGCACGCCTCATAAGCCAATCTAGAAGCTCTATACTGTATAGAGCTTGGTGTTAAAGCCTCTGGTCAGTGCGATTTCTCGGCAGCAAGGGTGCTGGCGCCTCATTAACGCTTGGATAGTTATCGAATAACCACTGGTTAAACCTTTTAACCACTTATAGCACTTAATACACCCTATTTAACTTATATAGCACGTCCTCCCTATAACCTTAAGCTGGTCCTTTACCGGCTTATCCTTATTAACGTTAAGAACGCGTATAAAGCGACTCTAATAGAGGATTTTCCTATATAATCAGCAGCTGGTTAATGGAGGAAGGGCGGAAACCTAAGTCATGACGTCATATATCGCGACTTTTTGCCTAACTTTCCTTAAAAAAATATATATAGAGGTGATTTTAGTGGTGGCCTTCTGCAGTATTTCATCGGCATCGCAATATTGACGCGCTTTGGTGAGGCTTGCTTATTAAATCACGCTAGCTAGGGTGCCTGCAGCATGCTAGCCCAGGTAGGAGCGCCTAAAGCGCCCAATACGAAAAGTCCGTTTTGCCAGACGAAGGGATTCCAGAATTCCTATTCTACACTAACTGCTTTTAGCTAGCGAGATTAGGGAGCGCTTGTTTAACCGGGAGGAAAAGAAAAATTCTAATTACGTTTACAGCTATGTGCATGACCAATAATATAGGGAAGCGGTAAATGGACACCCCCTAATTGATACGCGGACACCCCCCAATTGATACACGGACACCCCCCACCGATTGAGTTTGATCAAGTTAAAATATCACGTGAATTTAAGTTGTTTGCATCTGTATCAGTGCGCGACCGCGCCCGCGCCGCCCACGCGTCCCACGCGTAGTATACCCGTTATTCTGTTCAAATACTAATGGCTCGCGACGAGTTGATATACCAACGCGAATAGAGCCCGCTGGGCGGCCGCAGCGGCGCTCAACAATTAGAGGCTGGGGATAGGCAAGTCAAATACGAGGGTATAGGCGCGCGACGGGCGCGGACGCAGGCGCAGGCGCGATCACGGGCGCGATCACGGGCGTGCTCGCAGAGACGGTTCGTAAACATCAAGCAGAGGTAGCAGCACCCAAATAAGTTCACGCGGCGCCTCATAGGGTAGGTACTACGGAATCAAGGTGTTATAGTTAAAGAAGTTATATTTTAACAATTTGATTTTCGCGATGCAGATGCAAACAACTTAAATTCACGTGATATTCTAACTTGATCAGGAAGGAATTAAACTCAATTGGTGGGGGGTGTCCGCGTATCAATTAGGGGGTGTCCATTTACCGCTTCCCTTTAATTATTGTCTATTAACTAATCGACCATTTTCTATAACTATCTAACCGTAACTAGTTATAAGTTAGTATCCCTTATACTAGTATCTCTACTAGTACCTAAGGTAGTTACTATCGTTAATAGCGTTATAACTAGTGCTTTTAGTAGTATATTATTCAACTTTATTAATACTATAACTAGGTAATAAATGTATAATAAAGCCTTATAGGAAATACTATAGTAGACTTGCTAATAGGCTAGATATATAGGTAAACAAGAAGTTCATAACGTAATAATAACTAGTAGAGTAATTGCTTAACAGATTAACTCTAATTATATTCTAAGATTTACTATAAAGAAAGAAACTATCTAGGTAGGAACTATAGTCCTTTAAAATGTAACTCCTTTCTATAGTAATAACTAAGTACATTAGTACGTTGGTATATTAGTATATCCCTTGCGTATCTATATACTGATATACTTACGTACTAAGTTATAATATGTAATCCGTTATATAACTTAGCTACTCCTTATTTTACAGTTTAACTAGTCCTAACGCCTCCCGCGCTAATACTACTAGCTTATTTATATCTCTTTTTAGTAGTCGTACTACTGCTAATATAAGGTCCGTGATACTAAGAGATAAACCTTAAATATTGTAATGGTGCTAGAGCGCGTTACCTGCTACTTTCTAGGCATTCTGCCAAATTCTGCTAAATTCTGCTATATTTTGCCAATACTACTTATAGAGCTAACCAATTAGGATTTTCTATTCCCGGGATGGAAAGTTGCTATTAACTCGCTTACTACTAGTGCCTTGGCAACCCCTTTATATCTTACTAGTCTCTAACAGTTCTCTTCTTCTTTTTAGCTTAGTATTCTTATATAGTAGCAATCTATAAGCTTTGGCTTAGAAGCATTTATATAAGCCCGTTATATTATACTAAGCTCTCCCTATATAGCCTAGGAAGGCCTTTATAATATCCTACCCCAAAAAGAAACTTCGTTTACAATAACGCGTTAACGCGTTATACTTAGATACTAAATACCACACATAGCCTAGGAAGGCCTCTATAATATCCCCCCTTATAGGCTAGACTATACTTAACCTAAACCTTAGTATTAAAAACGAATTATATAATACTGACAAACCTTTAGGTAGCTAGTAATAGCACCTAAAGCAAGCTTATTTAAGAAAGCCGCCTCTACTTAAGAGAAATACAAGATCCAGTTGGAATTAGAAATCAATAATAACGATAATACTCTAGATATACGCAACCAGATTTATAATCTCGTGGCTAAATAGGTAGCCAATTGTCTTATAGCTAAAGCTACGTAAAAGACTCTAGATAAGATCCTAAAGAGCCTTGTAGCTCTATAAAATAGTTCGATCTCCTTTACCAGAAGCCCTAGTTAGCTTATTCACTCTATTAAATACAATATCCTATATAGTATAGATATAATAGCAAAGTAATTAAAATCTGTTAAGCTCTCTAACCCTTAATAGCTATCTAATAAAATAGGTTTTACCTTTAAGAATTAGAGAATCTAAATATAAGAAAAGCTCCGTGTTAACTACAACTACTTCCCCTTTAAAAAGGCTAAAATGCTTTACCTCTTTAGTTAAACTATTAGGGATATCTAGTGATATCTTTAGGCTATGTTTAAGAATAAGTTACCTATTTAGTTTATATCTGTTAACGAGATAATATAGTACCTAGCTATAATTTATATTAATCTAAATAAAGTATAAGATACCTATTACGACTACAACCATCTAATAATAAAATTAAACTAATTCTTTACTAAGTTCTAGACTTAATTTTTACACCTAGCAGGCGAAGACTAAGTCCCCCCTAAGAATTACCGTTTAGACCTATATAATAAGCTAACGGTTCAACTATAAGAAAAGATTGCAGTAGCATTGGACAACCTACTAACCTATTAAAGACTTGCAGCCTAATATTTATTACTAGATTTAGAACTAAAACGAATTAATACTTATTCTAATTAACTAAAGCGGCCCTATAGTAATTGGAACTTATTTATTATACTAACAGGAGCTAGTATTAGAAGATAAACCACGACCGCCCTTATATTAAAAGCGGTTATAAGCGCCTACCCATAAGCCTTGCCTAACCCGCCATATACCACACCTTTAACTAACGCTTATTGCAATACCCTAATTAACCCTGCTACAGTTATATATTTTAATTGTAAAAAGAATAGTTACTTTACCTTGTTCTATCTAGAGCTAAGAAATATAGATAATATTAGGAAAATAGAGAAAGAGAAAATGTCTAACTAGTTAGAAAAAGAAGAACTCTAGAAAAAGACTCCTCTTTAGTGTATTCTATTAATCTTAAGAAGATTAATCTAAGTCAGCTAATAGGTGAAAAATACTTTATAGTTCTATATATAGTATCTTAAAATAGATATAAAGTAAATATAACTGCCCTTATTAATACTAGAGTAAATAGCTTTACCTTTATAAATACTGCTTATATAAATAACTGTCACGGAACCCGACCACAGGGGCCTCCATAGGAGAACCCCATGCTCTTGCGTACACCTCGCGTATAGCTTATATCAGCTACGCGAGGGTATATCACCTCCTTACGCCCTCGACCCTTATGATCGATCGCGTAACGTCTTATAGACTCCCCGAATATATACGCTTTGTAGCCATTGCCCGCGTTCCGTAACATTACGTTACGCTTTTTCTTCACTGACGTTTAGCCTACAACCAATTCTACGTCTCTATAATACTGCAGACGCTGCTAGAAGCAATATGTCCACAAGCTACCTTACTTCGTACTTCTAGAGAATTAACAATAGTAAGACAAAATTCCTTACTAGCTACTATGTTAAACTCAAAGAACAACCCAATGCCTATATCAAAACCACGACACCAATCAGTCCCAGGAGGATTTGATTTATTAGCCCTAGCCTTAACCCCTAAAGGGAAGCCTAGTAGCTTAAAAGACTACAATAACTATAAGGGGGATATTGATAATATCTTATCCTTTATTAACTATATAACCACGGATAAATAAGCTAAAGGGCTACTACCTATTAAGATTAAGATACGAGACGCCGAGATATTTATAAAAATGGTAGTATAAGAACCCAATAAATACTACCGCCTTCTATAGAACTACTATTTAAAGCTTATATAAGTTAAGATGCGTACTACCTAAGATTATAATATTATCTAAGACTTATAAGCTTATAAGGCGCTCGCAGATAATATACACTAAGAGATCAAAGACGACCTCTACGCGTCTAAACGCGACGTCTAATAACTAAAGAAGGCCGAGATTATACTTATTGCTACGGTTACTAAAAGAGAGGGTACAATTAAATACCTATAATTTTAGCTTAATAAGCATATTTGTAACAATACTAGATACCTCTCCACTGTATATAACACCACCTAAGTCTTTACGCCCCTAGCAACCTTACCTACTTAACGCTTAATAGAAGGTTAGTGCTAAGTAGCTTTACCTAATAGGAACCCCTACTACAGTAGCGGCGATAACGAAAGCCATAATAATTAAACTTAAACTACCACTATAGGGTCCAATACACGCTACCCCAATTCCCTAATCTTTAAGGGTGATTGTAAGGAATATAGCTATTAAAAGATATAAATCTATAAGAAACTAACCTAGAGCGCCTACCTTTTCCCTACAGAAGATACTAAGATTGGCTATATTATTGGACAAATAAAGGGCATCCCGTTTAATAGGCTTTTTGCTTAATAGGAGATTAGTAGTCCCTAAAAGTAGTAGTCCTACTAGGAAGCCCTTAACGACCTTAACTAAATATACCGCGACTATAACCTAGTGGCTACTAGTTAAGCTAAACTACGCGCCCTAAAGATAAATCCTGCTAAATTATTTAACGAGTTCTATATTAAATTTTAAGAATACACTAGAGTCCTCGCCTAAGACGACGCTAAAGACTAGAGAAACCTTCTTAAAAAAGTCACTTATTGCCTTAGTCACGCAGCCGCCAGCTATAACTATAACAACGTTTATAATATAGTAGCAGCCCTATAGAAGATTAAACGACGGCTAAACTAGATTACTACTGCAAACCCCTACCCAAAAACCTCCCTATAAAAGCCCTCCGGACCTATTAAACTACTAACACCTACTACCCTAAGTAACACCACTAGTCCTAGTATCGACCTCTTTATACCAGCCTTCCTAAAGAAGTTACTAGATGGAGAGCGCGAGCTACTCTAGAAGCTAAGGCGTTGCTATAGATGCTATTAAAAAGGCTATTATAGCTATAGCCTAAACTACCCAATGGCCAGGTTTAGCAGCTGCTGTTAAACACCTAACCCTATACCCTGGACACTAAATACGTTACTACGAGCCGCTACCGTATAAGGTGAAGATACAGTAACAGTAGTAGAATTAGACGCGGAAGTGGAAAATGCAAAGTCCTAGCCCTAAGTTGTAGGTTAGGACACTCTGATAATAGAGGGATCTATATATCGGCTTACTTAATAGATAGCTTAGTAATAATAGAAGGATAGAAGCAAATAGTCTTACCTATAAAGGGAACTACTGCTAAGAAATAATATAAAACCCGTTCTATAATTAACTGCAGAGCTACTAATAAATTTGTAAATACCTAATTTATACACACTTATAACCTACCTACTTTACCCCTTGCTAAAGCCCGCGCCCTATAACTCGCTAACAGTAGTTATACTGCATAAAAGATTACCTATATGGCATAACTCTACCTAAATATAAACGGACACTAGGAGGAGCTCTGGGCCTATATTATACTACTTGCGAACTACCCTATTATCCTTAGAATAAACTAGCTTAAATAATATAACCCCGCCATTAACTGGTAAAAGAAAGAAGTAACCTTTAACTCTAAATACTGTAGAGAGACTTGCCTAGGGTATAGCCTAGCCGCCTCTATCTACTTTTTAGGATATTAACTTAAGGAACCCCTTATTACCCCACCTATAACTAACTGCCACCATATAAGCGCCGCGGCCTTCTACCGCATAGCATATAGAAAAGGCTGGACCGTTGCCATAGCCTCTTAATTATGACTATATAAGCTTAATAAAGATTAGGACTATATCCTCTATAGTAATAGGATAGATATAGTCAACCTCCTAGAAAATAATGCCCCTATAGAACTCTACGGACTTTCACCCTTAGACTTTAAGAAGTTTATAAAGCTTAAAAAAGGACTTACTAATAAGAAACTCCGCAAGCTCCTCCCTAAGAGATACTATAACTTTATTAACATATGTTTATAAAAGAGCGTAGATATACTCCCCCTATATTAACCTAACGACTATACCATTAATATTAAATAAGGAAAAACGCCGCCCTATAAGAGACTTTACCTAATATTAAAAAACAAACTCCTAGTTGTTAAAAAGTATATTAACAAGCACCTTAACAAAGGGTTTATTCGTCCTAGTATATCCCTAGTAGCCACCCCTATCCTCCTTACTAAAAAGCTAAAAGGAGGTATTTAATTCTACATTAACTATAGAGGACTTAACGCTATTATAATTAAGAACTAATACCCTATACCGCTTATACGCAAGACCCTTAAACGGCTTAGCTAAGCTAAAATCTATACCAAGCTTAATATTATTGCCGCCTTTAACCGCCTCTAAATACGGGAAGGTAATAAATAGAAAACCGCATTCGCATTGCGCTTTAGCTAATTTAAATACAATATTATACCTTTCGGCGTATATAACGGCCTAGACAGCTTCCAAAGCTATATTAATAACGCCTTATGGGACTATCTTGATAACTTCCACTCTGCGTACCTAGACAATATACTTATTTATAGCAACAACCCTTTTAAGTATACCAAGCACGTTTAAAAGGTTCTATAGCGCCTTAGAGACGTAGGACTTTATATTAACTTAAAGAAGTGCGAATTCTTAGTTACAGAAGTAAAATACCTTAGACTAATTGTTACTACTAAGGGTATCCATATGGACCCTAAAAAAGTATATATAATTACTAAATAGTAAACCCCTACCTGTATTAAGGACGTATAAGCCTTTCTTAGTTTTGCTAACTTCTATTAGAAATTTATATACAACTTCTTAGGTGTTATAGCACCACTTATAGCAATAATGTGAATAAAGGGCCTTTCCGTAAAAGGAAGAAAAATATATCTACGTTTTATCTAGACGCCTAAATATAAGAAGGCGTTCTAAGACCTAAAAGATATATTTACTAAAGTACCTATCCTAGCTTACTTTATACTAGGACAACAACTCTATCTTAAGACTAACTCCTTAGACCACGTCAACGCGGGCATCCTTTTTTAGATAGGCAATAACGGTCTCCTCTACCTAGTTATATTTTACTTATCTAAGCTTATACTATAAGAATATAACTACGAGATCTATAATAAGGAACTTCTCGCAATTATATAAGCATTTAAAGAATTCTAACTAGAACTTTTTTTAATAGAACTTAACTAGCTAACTAAAGTCCTTACAGATTATTGTAACCTTAAGTACTTTATAACTATAAAGCAACTAAATTAACGCTAAGTATGCTGGAATAAATTCCTCTCTAGTTTTAACTTTAAAATTATATATAAACCAGGAGTATAAGGTACTAAGCCTAATAGCCTAACACGCCGTTTGTAAGACCTTCCTTAGTTAGAAGATGACCCTTATAATTAATTCTAACAATAAACGATCCTAAAAGCACGAAACTTAGCCCTAGGTATACTACCCAAGACAAAACCAACCGCCCCTTAGCTTTATACCATAGAACTAGAGTTACCCCCTAAAATCAATAAGCTTATTACCGCAGTATATAACACCTCTATTAACCTATTACTACATTAACTAATTGCCGTAAAGATTGTCAGTACCTATACGCTACCTACTAATCTTAGAAGCTTAGGCTAGATTAATATAGCAGCCTTAGAAGTAAAAGAGAACAGGCTCTATTATAGAGGCCGTCTATTTATCCCCAACTTAGAAGACCTATAACGGCAACTAATCCAAATGGCCTATGACCTCCAATTAAGCGGCTACCTAGGTAAAGAAGGAACCTATAAGCTCCTTAGCTGGTGCTACTTTTGGCCCAAAATAATAGACTTAGTTGAACGCTTTATAAGCGCCTGCTATAGCTATAAACGTGCTAAAGCATTTTATATAAAGTACCAAGGACTGCTATACCCTCTACTAGTACCTATACGCTAATGGGCAGATATCGCTATAGATTTCGTTATCAACCTACCGCCTTATAAATGACATGGCCGAACCTATAAGAATATCCTTATAATAATATACCGACTTATAAAAGAACGCCACTATGTCCTAACCAAAGGCGTAGCTATAAGCGATGTTGCCAACGCCTTTCTCCGCGAAGTCTACCGACTATATAGGTTACCCGACTCTATTACGTCTAACTAAGGCATGTAATTTAACTCTAATGTATAGAGGCGGATCTACTAACGCCTTGGTATCTCTGTTAAGATATCTATATCCTTTTATTACGAAACTGCGGAATAGCTAGAAAACGCTAACGCTAGTATAAAGGCGTACTTACGACAGGTAGTCGCCTATAGTTAGGATGACTAGGTAGACTACCTTCCACTAGGTAAATTTATAGCAAATAACTATGTCTTAGCCACTACAGGACTTACCCCGTTTTTTGCGAATAAAAAATATTACCTACAATCCGGTATAGAGCCACCAGAGCCTATTAATAAGAAACTGCTATATAGAAAACGCCTTAAGATGCTACTTACTAATTAATATATAGACCGTATAAAAGACCTACTTGACTACTATAAAGGAGAGATAGCCTGGGCCCAAGCGAAATAAGCTGACTTTGCCAACTATTATAAAATACTACTACCTAAGATGCGTGTTGTCGACTAGGTATAATTAGATATATATAATATCTCCACATAGAGACCTATAAAGTCACTCAATTATAAGAACCTTGGCCCCTACTAGATTAAACAAGTTATTAATAGAGGAGCTATATATAAACTAGAGCTCCTATCTACCTTAGCCACCCACGGGATATAGTCCGTGTTTTACCTATAGCTACTATACCTTTACTAGCCTAACCCTCTACTAGGACAAATATAGTCTAAAACCCTATTAGTACTAATCCGAGATAAGAATAAAGACAAGAACTATAAGGAGTGGACTATTAAACGAATTATTAACTCTAAATACTTTAGCAAAGGTAGAGGACGGCGGCTCTACTATAAAGCTACCTATATAGGATTCGATATAGATTAGCCAGAATAGCAATTATAAGAAGATTTTAAAAACGTAAAAGATCTAATTAGCAATTTCTACTACGTAAACCCACAGAAACTAGTCCTAAGCAGAGATTTTATACCTAATCCCCTATAGGAGCCGTCACAGCTAAATTATTATATATTACCGTTATATGACTACTCCAATAAAATATTAAGGAACTTCAACCGCCGGTCAAAGTTGTCTAATTAGTTAGATTCTAGATGCTAAGGAGAAGCCAGCTAATTAGGATTTTCTATCCCTGGGATAGAAAATTGCTATTACTGTCTCTTGCAAAAGATCGGGAACTCACTTAGGACGCGAAAGAGCCGCATCGCCCCCCACCAAAATTTGTATGCGGGGTAATTCTTTCAATTTTAACCACCACAATTAAAGTTATTATGGGCCGCCGCCTTCCTGATGAAGTTGTTCATAGAATTAGGATTCAAATTAAAGCTGGTAAGGCGGTACCAGCTATCGCGGAGGCTGTAAAGGTGGGCAAGAAGACAATTTATAAGATACAATTAAACCTTAATATTTAGGGCAAACCGTACGCGCCTCCTACCGTGGTTTAAGGTCGGCCAAGAGCTCTGCTACCTTACCAAGAAATGGTAATATATACAGCTGTGGTGTTAAGCTTTTTACTAACTACTTATGCAGCGCCTTCTTGACTTCCTTGAAGATCAGCTAACAGCGTATCTAGATAAGATGCAGACTTTCCTATTTAACGAATTTAACATTTAAGTCTCTACTACAACTGCCTGCCGTACTCTTAAGAGAGCTTCCTAGTCACAGAAGGCGGTTACAGCTTAGGCGGCTTAAAGGAGCGCTCCCCTCCGTAACGCCTAGATTGGTATACAGAAGAGCTAGGTAGCAGAGCAGCTTATATTTCTTAATAAGTCGGCAGCAAATAAAAGGACTAGTGATAGGAAGTACGGCTAGTTACTAGAAGGGACTATATGTGGTATAGTACGCGTACTTAAGAGGTTAGAGAGGTGGAGCATTCTACCAGCGTTAGCAGTTAACGGATATCTTAGCTACCTTATCTTTTAAGGCTCTATCACCTCTGCGATATTTAAAGCCTTTATAGAGGATTAGGTACTACCTTATTATACGCTATATCCGGGGCCATGATTAGTCCTTATTCTTAACAACGCCGTAATCTACAAATTAACACGGCTTTAAGAGCTTTATAAGCAATACGGCGTCTTACTAAAATTCCTACTACCATACTTACCAGATTATAATCCTATTAAGGCTACCTTTAATAATATTAAGGCTTAGATTAGAAGGAACCAGCGGCTAGTTAATGACTTTAAGAGCTTTAAGGGCTTCTTATATTTTGCTGTTAGTTAAGTATATGGTACATACGTAGAAGCTTACTTCCAAAAAGTAGGATATATTATAGATTAATAGATAGACACTATCTTAATTACTTAAACTTTAAGATTAGAGACCTAATTCTATATAGCGTTCCAATCTTAAAGCTGTAGTTCTCCCATTAATCTGATATTATGCCTTTACCTAGCTTCTGTAACTTTAGTGAGTTAATATTCCATTCTTCCTCTACTAACTTATTCTTAATTAGCTCCAAAATAGCCCTCTACCTCTCGCTATTAAACTCTAGCTGGTTAGCTAGCCACTTAAAGAACTAGCTAAGTAGCTTAACTAGATCTGTTTCTAACTGAACGGGGCTTAAGTTTTAGGGTGCTTCGACATTTGAATATAGCGGAGGATATTAAGGAAGGTAAGGATTTTAACCCATAGATTTAAGCTCCTTTATAAGCATAACTAACGCCAGCTTCTCAAGATGCGACATAGTAGAATCTTCCTTCTCTACTACCGGCTCCTTCCGGCTCTTCCAACTCCTCTCCCTATAGTTAACCAAGTTGATAATAAGATGTTGCGACGGCTGCTTAATAGTAGAGTTACTAGAGAGAAGCTTATTATTCCACTACTAGAAGTTTTCTGTACTGACAGGATAATGGTTGATTGCAGTATTAGGTAAGTTAGGCAACTTCTTATCCTGCTAGTACGTCTTACCTTTATTACGGCAATGTATATTTATATAAGGCCACCTATCTATAATTGCTGGCATTCTATTACCAGAAGCATCCTTAGTAGTAAGTATATTAGGTAGATTGGTAAGTTAAGCTTATATAGCTATCCTTCTACCCATAGGCCTAATAACTACTTACTAACTTAGAGTTACGGCAAGAGCCTAAATCTCTGGCTCCTTCTCCTTAACTAAATATAAGGTAAAGTTTAAGGATAGAGACCTTAACAGCTAGCGCTTGTGCCACTCCTTAATTATGGTAAGAGCTTAATTCAGATCCTTACTTAACCGAATATCTTAAGGGCAGCAGTTGGCTTGCCGGGCCTTCTTATAGGAGGCGACAGCTTGGAGCTAAGTGATCTTAAACTTCCATAGTAATAGACGTTGTATGGTCTCTTCCTGCCATAGATCTAGCTTAAAGTAGTATATATTTTTGGTGTCAAATACGGCTAACTTTATGCCAGGAAGAGACTTATTTTTACTACTTGTAACTGCCTTCCAAATACTTGTAAAGCGTGTAGGCGGTGGCGGCGGCGGCGGCGGCGAGTCTACATCCTCATCTTCCACCTCCATAGGCTCCTTGGTATTCTCATCCTTGCCCTCATTAACCTCATCTACAGATATAGGCTCTGCGGGCGTTGCCGGCGACAGCAACGGTAACGGTGATGATAATGGTGACGGTAACAGTGACGGTGATGGTGACGGTAACGGTACTGGTATTGTCTTCTGCCTCTTCTTTGCTACCTTCACCTTCCTCTTTGCCTTCTTTTTAGGCGGCTGTAAGATAGCAGAAGCAGGTATAGATTGAGCCCGCTTTCGTTCGGAAGGCTTTTGAGGATGACCCGACAATCAAGTAGGCTGCTGCTGCTGTTGGGGCGCCATAAGATGCAACACCAAGATTTCTATATAATCGACTTAACTAGGTAACGCGCCAGCTTCAATATTTGGGCACTTACAACAGGTGGTTAACGTATTCTAGGTGGTTAAAATCGAAAGAATTACCCCGCATAAAAATTTTGGTGGGGGGCGATGCGGCTCTTTCGCGTCCTAAGCGAGTTCCCGATCTTTTGCAAGAGACAGTAGCTCGCTTACTACTAGCGCCTTAGCAATACCCTCGCACTTTACCAAGTCCCTAATAGCCTCCTTCCCCTCTATAGCCTAGACCTTCGCATAGTAGTAACCTATAAGCTTTAAGTTAAAAGCACCTGCACGAGCCCGTTATACCTATAATGATATTTCTTCTTCTAGATACCCTAAGTATTTCCCCCTATATATACATAGTAATCACAGTGTCGCCGAAGCTCCGCCTTAATAGGAGGGGGGGTAGTATTACGGAACCCGACCGCAGGGGCCTCTATAGGAGAACCCCGTGCTTTTACGTATACCTCGCGTATAGCTTATGTCAGCTACGCGAGGGTATATCACCTCCTTATGCCCTTGACCCTTATAATTGATCGCGTAACGTCTTGTAGACTCCCTGAATACATACACTTTATAGCCATTGCCCGCGTTCCGTAATAATAACGTTGCCAGTGTGGCCAATAGTCAGCGTACATAGTTATAACAGTCAGTCAGCGTAGATTTATGCAGCGCGCTGACAGCGAGCTGCATAGGTGGTAGGGAAGGATCAATTTGGTAGTATTTTAAAGCCTTTAGAGGTAATATCGAACGGACTTATATATAGATTAATCTACGAAGAAAATAAGATTATATATATATAGTAGATAAGTTCTAGGCACCCTAATCTAACCCTAATATAGTAGTAATCGGCTCTAGGTCAATAGGTAAATATATACGCTAATGGCTTATATATGGTTTTCCTTACTAAAATATACTACTTATAACTTAATAACTATAGTAGCTATTAATATAAAAATTATAATATACTTTATTAAATGCCAAGGCTATAATTTTATAGAAAAATAATTAAAATATTATAATTAAAATAACATTATATATAACTTATATAAAAAAAATTATATTAATTTATTATTTAAGAATTTATAGCTAAATTAAATGAGTAAAATAAGATAAGTAAGTTTATTAAAGCTTACTTCTAAATAAAGTTTAACTTTAAATTAGAGCTTATATAGCCTATTTAACTATCTAGTTTAAATCCTTATTATTGTTATTATTAATATAATACCTACTTCTTTAAAACCTCTATGGTGTAATAAGTTAATTTTAATTTAATTTAAGGTTATATTATATAGGAATATAGGTATAGAGTAGTATATATAGAGACTTTATAAGGTGGGGTTGTTACTAAGAACGAATTTATATACAAGCGAGGCTATCACGTGGTCGTAGAAAGCTCCTATAAATATCTACCTACCCCCCTACTAATAGGTTAATTAAGGTATATCTAAGATTAAGTAATATTAATATTAATATATATATAGAAGTGCTACTAAAAATATAAAATTTAACTCTATAACTCTACTAAATTTATATAATTACCTAATTAGGATCAGCGCGCTGACAGCTTTGCAGTCAGCGTGTATACTTTTCCAGCGAGCGTCCAGCGAGCGACTTGATTAGCCACAGTCAGTCAGCGGAAGACGTCTTCGCTCGCTGAACGCTGACTGTTGGCCACACTGAACGTTGCTAAGTTCTTAAATATAAATGCTACTCAATTAGAGAAGCCCATTTAAGTAAAAGACTATAATAGCCAAGCTAGTAAGCTGGTTACCCATATCTTAAAGCTATATATTGCTATTAATAAACGGCGCTAATTTAGTATTCCCTTTTATATCCTAGACCTAGGTTCCTATAATATAATTCTTAGCCAAAAATAGATATTCTACTTTAATATTTGGCTAAATATTTAATGAAGATAGTTTATCTGGCTGGAGAATAGACTAAAACTATTCCTCTTTGTTAGAGAAATTTGGACTAACCGCAAAACACTATCTACAAAGGTTAACCCTATCTATTAGTAGAATATTAGAAACCGCAACCTAGCCTTTACCTAAGAAGATGCCCGTCATAAGGCTAGTAGAAACTCTATACTAATAATAATACTCTTCTAAAGTACTACAGTTAAAAAGAACTCTACTTATAGAAGTAAAATAGATAATAATATAGACAACTTCTAAATTACGGAGATCCAGCTAATACGGAAGAGGATATACTAATAGAATATAAAGAATAACCTTTAGAAAATACAATAAGAGCTAAAGAAAGTAAAGACAATACCTATACGCTAAAGGCCCCTAGGGCTATAGACATCCCTACTATTATATAACCTCCCTATAGTAAATATTGCAGCAATTGGTGCTATAGGTTTCCACTTTAATATATATTAAAAGGATAATAAGGTCATTATAATTAGCTTATATAAAATTAACTAGATTATTAACAAGAAGGAAGAAGGGCTAATAGAGAAAACTAATAAGGAGCTAGTTAAGCGACTTCTTTTTACTTACCTCTTAAACTATAGAGACGCGTTCTTAAAAGTAGCCTTAGATATACTGTCCCCCCTACTAAATCTATAATTATAGAATTTAATTAGAGGCCGATAACTCTTTAGGCTATAGCTCTTTTTACTAGTAAATTATAAAGGAACTATATGATTATAGCACCTGTTGTACCAAACGCGTACTTACGCGTTTGGTGCACCAACTACTTGCTTATAACTAATTAGGGGGGAGGGCGCGTCAGTATATAGACCACGTAGTCTACCTTAATAGAATCGACAGTCACTACCATCTAAACAAGCATACAATACTATACGTATTTCGTGCCCCTGGATATGACTTACTTGTATTATTAAATTAATACAAACACTAATTAGTGAGCGCGCATAGATTAGCAATTACTTAATACCTTCCCTAAGCGATACACGACAGCGACCACCTGTTTAATCCTAGTACGACCTGCTAGAAGGTTGGAAGTTAGGGATTATAGACCATTACCAACTCTGTATACTTATTTAAGTCTTAGTATAGTTTACCGGAAGTGTAATAGACGCGAATATAGACCTTTATAGAAACTCCTTACCTTAAACCTTGAACCCCTATTCCTACTACACCCTCCCTTAATACCCCTAACCTCTTTTTAGACCCTTATAGAAACCCACTACCCTCCTATAAACCGTTATGGACCTATTAATTACCTTTACGGACTATTACAAGACCTCTTAAACTGTTATGGACCTGCTAATTAATTTTACGGACTGTTATAAGACCTCCTACCCTCCTGTATACTATTACAGACCTATTAATTAACTTTACGGACCATTATAAGCTCCTATTAACCTATTATGGCTTATACAAGACATACTATACTACACAGTATAGTAGACATTAGTAAGCAAATTAGCGAAGGTTAAAAGAAGTAGAGATAAGGAGTTGACGTTACGTCTATAAATGACGTTAGCGACTATATTTAATTCAAAATCCTTAAATATGGATACTTTAAGCCTACGAACGATAACATGTGGGAGCAGTATAAGGAAGATTTTACAGACTTTACGGAAGCTACCTTTAAGGCTTGCAGCCTTATGACCATCTGTAACCTATAAACCCTCCTCTGTAACTACGGTGTATAGGTTAAAAAAGATAAACGAGTTACTATTACACGGTCCTTGTATAATATACTATGTGAGGAAGACGTAACAGAATGGACTAAAGAGCAGATCTTAGATTATATTAAATTTAACGGACTCTTTGCTTCTTTTAAACTTAATAGGATCTCTGGCCTTATAGACAACCCATTTAACTAAATTCGTCCTATAGACCTAAGTGGCTTTGGAATTAATCTTACGGGCTAAAGCATACCTAGTACTTAAACTACGGACCGTAATACCCCTATAAACTAAAATACGGACTAAACTCCTTCCGTTGCTTAAGTTATAGATCTGCAAACTACCTAAGTAAAGACCTATGGCAAGGAGCTAGCTAACCTAGCTAAGCTCTATACCAACGAATCTAAGTATAGCGGTAAAAACGACAACTTTAACTTTAAACTGACTATCTTTACGGACCTCTGTTAGAAGGCTGATATTCCTAAACAGGAGTTTAGCTAAGCCTACTCTACTATACTGCGCGGCCTAGCCCTTAACCACTACTACACTAACCTTAAGAGCAACCCCCTTGGTGTTCCCTTTAATAAGCTATATAAGGCTATATATAACTACTTTAAAGGACTAGAATATAAGCGTAATATCCTTACCCAATGGAATGCGATTAAGTTACAGACCATAATCAATAAGAATACTAAAAAATTGATTACAGAGTGCCTGTAAATCCTTATAAAAGACCTCTAGCACCTGCAGCACGGCCTTAATATTAAGCTTTAAATGGACGACTTCCTATATAATAAACTTATTATGGCTTGCCAGGAAATAGAACCCTATAAATACGCCTACTATAAGCCCGTAGACACTATAGCCAGCCTTATTAATAATTTACAGTCCTCCATTGCAATGTATAAAGTCTCAAACCTATTAGGCAGTACTTAAGCCTTTATTACAGACCTACAGAGCCCGCAAACTAACTTAGATGCCTACTTTACAGACCGCCACTACCGCTAGTAGTACCCGTATTGACCAAGTCCTACCTGTAACCCCCGCAGCAACTCCCATATAAAAGCATACCCCTATAGATAAACTAACTAAAAGTGCTTTGTGTGTGGTAAGGAAGGATATTAGTCTATAAGGCATATCTAGGAAGAACGTAATAGGTCTAAGAAGAGATTTAATAAATGAATTAACCAGTTTATCTTAGAATATGAAGGAGAGGAAGTAAAGGAGTCCCTTAATAAGTTAATGGAAGCCCTTATAATTAACTTTAACTTAGATACTTAGGAATAGGAGACCTTAGAGACGTTTCTAACCACTTTTGGACCTTTTACAGACAGCTAAGCCTTTAATACTATAACCGTATTAGCCGACCACTCCTTTATATACTTAATTGCACCTAAAAACCAGCCTGTAAGCACACCTGCTGGACCCGCTATAGACGTTATAGACCGCGAACAGGACCTATTTGCATATATTACTATAGAATGCTATACCCCCAAAGAATTCTATGGCGTTATAATTAATATAGGTGCCTCTAAGAAGTCTACTATAGGTTACGGACAATACCTTGTATATAAGACCACCGTAAATAATAATACGGATATTAATACTATGTAAACTGGGGCTGTAAACATCCAATTCGGCATTAGCTCAACCATATTAATTAGGTCAGTTGCAGTTAAGACCCCAATTGGCCTAGTTAACTTCCACATAATAAAAGCGGACACCCCTTTTCTACTCTGTCTTGCGGATATAAATAGGTTATAGGTTTACTACAACAATGTTATAGATACTATAATTGGCCCCGCAACTGCCCCAGGAAGCAAGCATATTACCCTACCAATTATACAACGATTTAGACACCCGTTCCTTATATGGGGAGAGACTTTATAGACCTATATTTAGGAATCTTTTAACTACAACCCATGCTACCTTACCAGTACTGAAATCCACCACCTGCACCGCTGTTTTGGCCACCTATTAGCTAAAAAGCTAAATAGAGTCCTTAAACGCTCTAGATATAACGATGTTGACAAGAAGGCAATTGACCACCTAACCAAATACTGCTCCTTTGCCAGAAATACGGACGTTCCCTAGGCTAATTTAAGTTCACCCTTTATAAGGATCTTAATTTTAACCACTTAGTGTATATAGACATTATATATATTAACGGCAGCCTAGTATTACATATAATTAACAAGGCAACCCACTATTAAGCCGCCCGTTAGTTATAAAATATATCCATAAAATATACTTGGGATATTTTATGGACCTGCTGGATTAACATATACATGGGACCACCTAAGTACATTACCCACAACGCTGGTAGGAACTTTATTAGCAAGGAATTCCAACAGTATGCTACGGCTATGGCTATTTCAATAAAAGCTGTTTTAGTTAAGGCGTACTGGTCCGTTAGACTTGTTAAGTAAGCTTACCCAGCTTTACGGAGAGCTTATTAGATCATTATGGACAAGTATAAGGATATCTAAAAGGAACTGGCTTTACAGATGGCCGTAAAAGCCATTAATAACACCGCTGGCCCTAACAGACTAGTACCCACCCTCTTAGTTTACGGAGCCTACCTAAGGATAAGCAACCTAGGCCCTCCTGCCCCGTCTATTACGGAACAAGCAGCCGCAATATAGAAGGTAATGGCCGAAATAGTTAAATTACGGGCCAAACAAGCTGTTAATAGCGCCCTATATTACCGCAACGGACCTAACATAACCTTAGTTTATAACCTCCCGCTTAATTCTAAAGTCCTTATATGGCGTAAGAGCGGTAACTAAACTGGACCTTATTGTCTACTAGCTGTAGAAAACAAAATATGCTGCGTATAACTTCCTAGCGGACTAACTAACTTTAGAAGCACGTCCGTAAAACCCTACTTTTGGTCTAAAAATACCTATGCCGTTAAACTAGATAAACTAGAAGTACTCGCTAAACCAGATAAACTAGAAGCACCTTTACCTACTTTAGAAGTCCCCCAGAAACCCATTAAATATGCCGTAAAGCGCGGTTAAGGACACCCCTAAAAGCACCCTATAATTAAGAACCCTATAATAGAGAATTACCTAACCTCTATAGGTACATCTATAAGGCAACTTCTACCTACGGATATATCAGTTCTAGTATAGGAAATACTTTTTACGGACTCACAACGTAAGGAGATTAATAGACTACTTAAAAAGGGTGTTTTTACGGCCGTAATAGAGAGAGATGTTCCGCAAGGCGTCCGTATATTCAACTTACACTTTATTAATAAAATTAAGCACCCTAGTACTAACAAAGCCTTTAAAAAATCAAGGCTTGTTATATAAGCTTATAATAACCAAAGAAAGGACTTAGTCCTTACGCAATTGCCTATAATTTAATGGGTCAGTTAACGGATTATACTTGCACTTATACCTAGACTATAGCAAAATAAACCTATAGCCCTCTACTTATGGGACATCTCGTAAGCCTATATATAGTCTAATACCTACCTAAGTAGAGACATCTTTATACAACCACCCCTTAAGCTCAATTTGCAACTAGGAACAATTTTATAGGTTATAAAACCCCTTTACGAAGTACCGGAAGCTGGAAACTACTGGTTTAAAACATATTACTAGCATTACGTTAGTAAACTTAAAATGGAACAGTTAACCTATAACTCCTACCTCCTATACACCCTATTAAACGGCCTCAGTATTATTGGACTCTAAATAAATAATACCCTCTTCTTAGCGGACCGGACTTTTACGGATGCTAAAGAGACTAAACGATAAGAGGTAAAGTTTTTAGTAAAGCTGTAAGAGTAGTTAACTAAGCAAACTCCAATCAAGTTTAATAGAGGCTTAATTATATAAAAGGGCAACCTAATCCAGTTAACTTAGGAACGCTAAGCTTAAAACCTAAGGCTTGTTATAGCAAAGCCTACGGACCTTACTAGTTCCCGTAGAGAGACCCATAAGACCGTAAATACAAAGGACTAATACGTTGCACAGCGTGCAAGAGGCGCCTATATTGCCATAGTTTGTTAACCCAAATCTGCCTATAACTTATCCTTTACGGCCTAGGTAACAGATCCGCAAGAGGAAAATGTTAAGTAGCTTAATAAGCGTATTTAGTGGCAAATTGACAATACAATAAGAGGACTTACTTTTATACCACTAGACCTAAATTCCCTTAGCGTACTAGTATTTACAAACGCCTCCTTTACTAATAATAGGGACCTATTATTGCAAATTGGCTTTATAATTGTACTTACGGACTATAATCAGGACGTAAATATACTGCATTGGTCTTTAATTAAGTGCAAATGAGTAACCCGCAGTATACTAGCTTCTAAACTATATGTACTAGCTTATAGCTTTAATATAGCAGCCGCAATTAAGTTAACAATCCAGAAGATCCTATAATTGGAGCAACTACCTTTGGTCCTATGTACTGACTTAAAGTCCCTTTATGACTACCTAGTTAAACTAGGTACAATATAGGAGAAGAGGCTTATAGTCGACCTAATGTGCTTACGTTAGGCCTACAAACAATATAAGATTACAGAGGTCAAATAGATCAGCAGCGGAGACAACCTAGCGGATGCTATAACTAAGGCAAAGCCGTGTTAAGCTCTTAAAACCCTAATTAATATAAATAAGCTTAATCTAAAGGTTATAGAATGGGTGGAATGAGACTAACGGGGCATTTGCGGTTTATTTACGGCCCGTCGGAAGGCCGTATAGTTCATTTACAGTCCGTTGGAAGGCCGTACGGTTTATTTTACGGGCTATAAGTAGGACTTATGGCCAGCTTAAAGCACCGTTTGGAAGGCAGCCTAGAAGGTACCTTGGGAGGGATTTCTTATATATTTCTTTTGTGTTTTACGGTCCTATTAAAAGCAATTACGGAGGTTATATATAAGTGGGTCTATCTTCAAGTACCGCTAGTGTATGATTACAGCACCTATTATACCAAACGCGTACTTATGCGTTTGGTGCACCAACCACTTACTTATAACTAATTAGGGGGGAGGGCGCGTCAGTATATAGACCACGTAGTCTACCTCAATAGAATCGACAGTTACCACCATCTAAACGAGCATACAATACTATACGTATTTCGTGCCCCTGGATATGACTCACTTGTATCATTAAATTGATATTAACAGGAATTAAAAGTAATAAAGTAGTACTTAGTTAATAACCTCTATAAAGGGTTTATTAAGCTAAGTTAGGCTTTTTTTACCTCTTTTATTTTATTTATAAAGAAGCCTAATAAAGGTCTTTGTTTCTATATTAATTATTAAAAACTAAAAACTATTACTTAATGTTGGGAATGAGGCAAGCTGCCGTCACGCCAGGCATGTTGCCGTCACGTGCTGACGTGGCCCTAGCGTGGTGAGGAACCTTAAGTTCCTCACCCCTTTCCTTATTCCTATTAAAAAGAATTAATTAACAATTATTATACTATCTATGAACCGTAGCTACGTGATATCCCCTTATGTAACTAACACTGATTAGTGGTTAACTTCACTATTATACTATAGAGCAGCTAGGTATTCCACCAAGAAGAGACGAGCCACTATACCAGTGCTACTCGTGCTAGAGGAAGCTGTCTTTTAAGGTCAGAACTAGTCCTAAACCTTAAATAGAACTCTTCCACGAATCTAAGGATCTAAAAGGCCAGAACTAGTCCTAAGCCTTTCTAAGATTACGGATTCTTGCGTCCATCACGCAGAATAACACGCTTTACGAGTCTTCGCGATTTAAGGCCAGAACTGGTCCTAAGCCCCATAACCGCAAATACACGTCACAAACGCGTACCAAACGACAAACGCGTACCAAACAATAAATACATATTACGAACGCGTACCAAACGACAATCCCTACACCAATAACACTTCCCTCCCTCCAAAAACATGGCTACGCCTACTTTAAATAACTGGAAAGACTCCTTACTACTAGGGGTAGCTAAGCACGCGAAACTTATTAATAAAGATTAGGACAAATTCGCCTTTAATATAATAACTTATACCGTAAAATAAGTTAACGGCTTTCTCCTATACCATATTATATTCTACTGAAATAGATGCTACGCCAACTCACAACTATGGGAGTATTTTAGGGAGGATTTTGTAGGATGGACTGCTGATACCTAGGCACTTAGCAACGTTAATATTGTTTAGGATTTTTAAGACTTCCTCTATAGAAATAGGGTATATGTTGCTGAGAACAGTAACCCAATTACTAGCAATATTTAGGCCGTTATTATTAGTATAAAAGAACTAATATGGATAGAAGTTAAGATTATATATTAACTACGGAAACCTAAAAACAACCTATATTCTTTAGAAGGCAACTTTAATTTGTATTAAAACCCCCAGAACGCTAACCCCCTACCTAGAGCTGCTCTCCCACCTAGAGGTACTCTCCTACTTAGAGTTGCTCCGCCTCTACCTCCTCTACTCCAGCTAACCGGTGAGCCTTTACTATGAGAAGTCATAAATCTGATAAAGGTATATTCGGACAAAGAGAAGAAGTTTAGAGGAGAACTATATAACATACTTAAAGTAAAACTACAGGTCTTTTATGACTGTTGTAATAAGGTCGGAATTTAACGCTACTAGTACTATTACGCTTTCTCTATTATGTTAAAGGGACGGGTAGTAACATTCTATTATAACCATATTACGGGTAAAAACTATAACTTTAATATAATGCTTTAGCTTACTAGAGCCCACTTTAAGACTAATAAGAATTGCTAACTTTATATATCTGAATAGCGAGAGACTATATTCTAGAGAGTTATTGCTTCCAACCTAATAAAGACTCGTTTAGAGTGCCTTTAACTACTCTTTAATAAACTCCAGAAAATCTAATATAGCCTTACTAAAACCTACTAAAACAAGAACAGCCTAAGGGACTAGGTTATCTTAGCATACTGTAGCGTTCCTAAGTGTAACTTAGCGTTATATAAACCTGCGGATATATTTAAAGGAGTATATACTAAGCTACGCTCTGCCGTAGGTACTATAATATAAATATAAGAATCTTAACAGCTCTATACTGAAAACCCTACTTAAACAAGTATTCCCAACTAATATGATTACAACTGGACTGATTGAACATATAGTAGCCGTGGTAGGGAATATAGAAGAGGGTATAATTAACGTTAACTATAAGGTAACCGTGGAGGTCCTTATGGAGGTTTATTTCAAAGTAATCGCTAGAAGAAGTGCTACGTTTATAAGAAGCTAAAGTACTGGTTAACTAGACACTCCCTTAATAAGCAAAAAGAGGCATATAATAAGTTCCGTTAGAGTATAAGAAACGTTAGAAATTGTAAGGTTACTACGGCCTACTTCTAAAGCTTCCTGGTTTAATATAAAGGCGTAGAAGACCTTAAGGGTAAAGTTAATAAGGTCAAACAGCTCCTTATAGATATGGAAATTAAGGACTACTTTCCTAACCAATACTTTACTGAGTATGGTGAGGTAAATGGTATATAAACTATTGCTGTTCTTAATAACCAATCTATGCTCCATTTTATTATAAAGTTAGATATCTTTAATAAGCCAAAGGAGAGCTCCGCGTTTTCCTTTAATGATAGATACTTGGCGAACGTCTTCTATAGTATTATACCGGATACTAGAGCCGCAGGAGTATCTATAGTAGGAGAACCTTAAGTTTAAGCCCTTTAGTAGCTTAATAGCTCTATTTAGATTAACTAATTAACGGTAGGCCAATATACAATTCGCTTTGGTAAAGGTACTATAATCTCTCTCGGCACAATTAGGGTCTAAACCCCCTTAGGATATATTACTTTCTATATTATTCCTACAAACACTCCGTTTCTATTTTATATTAAAGATATGGATAAGTTAGGCGTTAGGCTTAACAACCTTAAGAATATACTTATTTAGGGAGATAATTAGGTACCTATTATATACAAGTAGGGTTACCCCTAGTTGCTCCTTTATTAACTAGAAAAGAGTGTTGCTTAGAGCCACTTAACTAAGTTAGAATTACGCTAACTACACCATTATTTTGGCCACCCATCCGTTTATTAATTGCTTAGGGTTCTTTAGCGAGCAGGCTATAAAGTTAAGGTTAAGGCAATTAAGTATCTTATAAAGTACTACTATTACTGCTAAATAAACCAGAAGTCCCTTAGCCGATTTAAGTTTACCCTTAAAGATAACTACAACTTTAACTTCTGTATCATTGTTAACGTTATGTATTTTAGCGGTAAGCTAGTACTCTAAGTTATTAACTTCTTAACCTCCTTCCAAGCCGCATGATTTTTAAAGGATATATTAGCTAGGAACGCATAGAATACCCTTTAGTTATACTAGATTAATGTCTACCTAGGACCCCCTAATTAAATTATCCACGATATAGGAAAGAACTTCTTATCTATAGAGTTTTGATAATAGATAAAGGCAATGGCAATTAAGGTTAAGGAAGTCCCTATTAAGGTATATAATAGTATTAAAAAAGTAAAGCGATATCACGCGCCATTACACCGCGTATATAAGATTATCTCTTTAGAACTAGAGAACGCTAGTAAAGAACTTACCTTATAAATAGCTGTTAAAGCTATTAACGATTCTGCTAGCCCGGATGGACTTATACCCATATTACTAGTCTTTGGCGCCTACCCTTAAATAACTAATAATTCTCTACCATCTCCCTCCGTTGTGTAACGAGCTGAGGCTATTCGCAAGGTAATAAAGAAGGTACGATATCTCTACGCTACACGCCAAGTTAACAATGCACTAGGAATAAGAAATGGCCTAAACACCTTAACTACGCTTAATCTGCCACTCTAGTCTAAGGTACGCGTATGGCGTAAAAAGGGAGAATAGTTAGGCCCATATTAACTTATTGCAATTAATGGCTAGACTTGCACTATTTAAATGCCTTATAGACCTACTTAATTCCGTTTAACTGTTATTAAGCCTTACTACAAAGATAATAGTTCCAAGCCTTTGTAGGATACCCTAGAAGATACCCTAAAGGAGAACTATAATTAATGTGCTCTAGAAGGCGACTACAATCCCAATATAATATTAGTAGATGCGCTACAACCATAACGCGGTAAAGGTCGCCTAAAGGGATTACAAAATCGCCAATATCTTATTAATTTTAAAGAGCAATTTATTACCGCCATTGAAAATAGAGTTAAGTTATTAATGGCCTTTATAACAGCTAAGGAGAAGAATGACTTTAAACTCGCAAAACAGCTCTAAAAGGAAGGTTGTATTATAACTCTAGGAGCTCCTTTCTAAGTATCTAATAAGTAGGAGATCGAGGGTCTTATTATAAGAGGAGTCTTTAAATTTAAGAAGTATAACCCTACTAAGTTTAATAGAGTTCGCATCTTTAAGTTAAGAATGGTTAATAAAATTAAGGGTAAAGCTACTAATGCCCTATTTAAGAAATCAAGGCTTGTTATCTAAGGCTACAACGACAATAGCAAGGAGGTGATTCTTATGCAGTTTCCCACGATTTAACGAGCTAGTTAGTGAGTTATTATTACGCTAGCTCCCTCCTTAATAAAGAATAGAATAGCGGTTTATTTATAAGATATCACTTAAGCCTATACCCAATTAGAGACGCACCTTTAGCGCTTAATATTAGCATACCTTCTAGAGCAAATTCGCTACCAGTATCCTAAAGATACGATCATGGTTGTGCTTAAGCCATTATATAGGATCGTAGAGGTAGGAACTTACTGGTGGGCTACCTATAGTAAGCACTATAAAGAGAAGCTTTTAATAACTACTTTTATATTTAATCCCTGCTTCCTTATCACAACTACAGGAACTCTATTTGGAATTATTGGTATGCAAACTAATAATATAATTATCTTAGGAGACAACCAATTCTTAGCTCTTAAAGAAGACAAGCTAGTAAAGGCAAATCTTATAGCAAAGCCAAAGGAAAAGCTTAGTTTAATAATACTATTACTCTTTAATAGATGCATCCTCTCCCTAAACAAGGATTCTATTGCTCTGCGCCAGAAGGGTTAAGGTAAGAAGATCGACGTTATTAACGCTAATTCTCTAAAGCAAGGATACGTAGAGCAACGCGCTTGCAGAGCTTATGTTGCTTCTATCTATTAACCCAAGGCTTTATTTAATCTCTCTGTTACCGCCTAACACCAGGAACCAACTAAGGATGACATTCTTGCCCTGAATAAACGCCTTTTCTAGTAAATAAACCATCTTAACTGGGGCCTATACTACGTGCCTATTAATCTTCCTACCGCTAAGCTCTTTATATTTATTAATAGATTGTTTGTAAATAACAAAGATTTTAGCTTCTAGCTAGGATATAAGATTATTATCGCGAATAAGTTTACTAAAGAGAATGACTTTATAATCCATGGCAATCTTATTTATTGGAGCTTAACTAAGAGTAAGCGCGTTACCCGAAGTATTTTAGCGTTAGAGATATATGGAATAGTTAGCGGAGTTAATATAGCAATTGCAATTAGAACTACCCTAAAGATAATTATAGATTAACTCGAACTTCCTATTATCCCTATAATTATATGCACCGATTTATACTCCCTCTATAAGTGCTTGGTTAAGCTTGGTACTATAAAGGAGAAGCGCCTTATAATTGATATTATAGCACTTTGTCAATCCTATAAACGGTAAGAACTCTTTAAGATTTAATGGATTAACGGTTAAGATAACCCAGTAGACGTAATAATAAAGGCAAACCTAAATAAGGCTCTAGAAACGTTTGTTAACACAAACACTCTATATATATAAGTTAAAGGTTAGGTTAAAAAGGAGTAGGAGCATAATATTTTGTAGACCCTAATTTAAACTAGCCAATTAGGATTTTCTATCCCCGGGATAGAAAATTGCTATTGGCTCGCTTACTACTAGCGCCTTGGCGGCCTACCTATCTTTGCGTTATCTGCCAACTGCCGCATTGTCGCATATTGTTGTATATTGTTTGGTATTGTCGCATATTGTTTAGTATTGTTATACACTATCTGGTATTATCGCATCCTGTCTGTTTGTATATATATAGATAGCAACCACAAAAAGAAGAGTTGCCAGTGTTGGGAATAAGGCAAGCTGCCGTCACGCTAGGCATATTGCCGTTACGTGCTGACATGGCCCTAGCGTGGTAAGGAACCTTAAGTTTCTTACCCCTTTCCTTATTCCTATTAAAAAGAATTAATTAACAATTATCATACTATCTACAAACCGTAGCTATGTAATATCCCCTTGTGTAACCAATACTTAAAAAGACTATTACCCTCTTCTCCTAATTAATAAAACTCTTATAACGTATTTCACGGGTAAGCTGGTCAAACGGGTAAGCTAATCACTTCAAAAACACACCAAAAAATGGAAAAATCACACTTTAATATCTTAACAACCACTTAATAATAAATTTTAATAATTTAAA
>Ga0307507_10003446_pt1 | contig 30647 bp, 20 predicted proteins | sample 7_EM_MG_FD_207223 | JGI IMG/M metagenome (GOLD analysis project Ga0307507, IMG submission 207223) | Populus trichocarpa ectomycorrhiza microbial communities from riparian zone in the Pacific Northwest, United States - 7_EM | ecosystem: Host-associated > Plants > Roots > Unclassified | place... | reverse complement strand
AAGATTATATTAGATAATATATAATAGTTAAATATATAGTATATAACTTTACCTTAATTGCATATTAAGAAATATATAGTTACCTTTTAAAGTTGCTAAGTAGGTTAACTGCGTGTTAAGGAACATATAGTTAGCTTTTAAAGTTATTAAGTAGGTTAACTGCGTATTATTTAACTTTTAAAGTTGCCAAGTAGGTTAATTGCGTGTTAAGAAATATATAGTTAGCTTTTAAAGTTGTTAAGTTAGTTAATTACATATTAAGTTAATTAAATTACGTGTTAAGTTAGTTAATTGCATATTAAGTTAATCAAATTGCGTATTAAGTTAGTTAATTATATATTAAGTTGGTTAAATTGCGTGTTAAGTTAGTTAATTGCATATTAAGTTAGTTAAATTGCGTGTTAAATTAGTTAATTGCATGTTAAGTTAGTTAAATTATGTATTAAGTTAGTTAATTGCATATTAAGTTAGTTAAATTACATGTTAAGTTAGTTAATTGCGTGTTAAGTTAGTTAATTGCGTGTTAAGTTGGTTAAATTGCATGTTAATTACACAAAACGCGAAAATTAAAGTCTACTTAAATCTTATTCTGCGAATATTTTCCCAATAACAGCTAGTAAACTTCTGCTATAGAGCCTTATTAATTCTATAAAGAACCTCGCGATTATATATTACTAAGAGGCTAAGGCAAGCCATAGGAAACATATAAGCCAATATAGGAGTTAAGCGACTTGGCTTTACAACCTTTACTAATACTAGTAGGCAATACTTAAAAAAGGAGCCTCTGCCTAAAGGCCTTACTATATATTCCTCCACTTCTCTTTAAAGCCTTAGAGTTAACTTTTTCTCCTTATCCTCTACTAAAGCCTTAGATATTAGAGCCTCTAGTAATTAAGGCCTCTTAGTAGGCGGTTGACTTGGCAATATTAAGGGAGCTATATTCGCATACTGTGTAAGTTACAGGCGCTGCGGAGCTCTTACTATATTCCGCTCTTACGGTAGATAAAAATGTCAAACTTCCTTATTATTATGCTCTTTAGCAGCCTCCGGATTATTAAGGATCTCATTAAGCTTATTAGCAGCAAATAAGGCAGCTTATTATAATGCAGGTAGGGCGCTATATATTAGCGGTAGAGGGTAGTTAACATATATACTAAGTTAACTACTATATACAGGTGGAAGATTAATAACCGTACTTATACTCAAGCTCTGCATCAAAGGAGGTTAATAGGGTAATACTAGTAACGGTCAAAATCGCTAAGTAGGTGGGCGGCTAGAGGGACTACCTATAGAGGCAGCAGCAGGGCGTTTAGAGCTCATATTAAGAAGAGAAAGAAAATTCATAGCACCATAATCCGAAGCAGATATTACAACTTTTAGTAAGGGAGAGAAGTTCAGTCGAGCTTTAAATTCGAGCTTCCAGGTCGAAGTGGGCCGTGGCTCAAGCCCGGGCCATGTACTACACCCCTTCCTGCTAGCTCTACATACTAATTTAGCTGCAGACGTAGCGAAATTAGGTGTGTGTTGCGCGCGCACCTTGGGGGGGGACACCGGAGGTTGGATACCTTGTATCAATCAGACCCGGGAGAAATTACACCACGGCGTGGTGCTAAGGGCTAGCGCTACGCTTGTGGACCTTACCCTAGTCTTGTAGACTCCTGGACCAATTAGATCGCACCGAGAGGAATTTCTCCCCAAGGGTCTGAGAGCTTATGGGCGCCCTTTGTATACGAACTTAAAGTTTCTTGTTAGGCGACAACTCTTCTATTATAATACTATATCTCAACCCTTTTATAACATCTAGTTATTATAAAAATACTATAAGGTAGAAGCTCTTTAATTTCTCTATCTATTGCATTAAATAACGACATTATCCCTTAACCCGCCGAAATTCGTCCACTCAGTATCGATAAGAACCAACCAATAAAATCAATGCAATCAATCGTCGTGATTAGAAATATGAAGCCGTTGTAAAATCAGGCAGCGGCCACGGCTCTGGTGGTGAGCTTTTAGCGACCCGATTTGGCTGAACGTTATATTGAGTCGGCTAAACAAGGTCTATATCATTGGAAGTACAATTGGAAGGTATATTTAATAGTATTGTATTGATTAAATCTACTTAGGCTATACGCGTACTTCTGATTCTGGCGTTCCGCACGGACCATATACTTGGTGGACGTCGGCGGGCTACCGTAAGGAATAGCCAGTCGGTTATATTTTCGTTGGTCGCATTTTATCCAAAACTCGTCGGTCGCAATCTTACCTTACTGCTATATACTTCTCTACGTTTAATTATCTCTAAAATACTACAAGCTAAAAGCTATTTTTCTTCTCTATCGCCTCTATATTATGGCAATATCGTAGCTCTATTCTACGAGAAGTTAGATATAGGTAGTCGGTCAGTTTTAGTCTAGTTTTGTTGCGATTTTGCCTCACTGCCAAAACTTACGTACTTCTCTAGGTCTAATTATCTCTAAAATACTACGAGGTAAAAGCTCTTTGTCTTCTCTATCGCCTCCACGTTGTGGCGATATTGTAGCTCTATTATATAAAAAGTTGGATATAGGCAGTCAGTCGAGTTTTAGTGAAGATTCCGTTGAGAATCTAACTTACGTTTTACGACGATGTATCTCGCCCCTTAGTATTCTAGATATAGGGTTATAGTATATATTTATAAAGATATAATTGCCTAAAGAACCTATTACATCGATAAAATATATTATAATTATCGTGGTTAGGACGTAGTTCGTAAAAAAGGACAAAATTTAATTTTTAAAACATTCATTTCGCACCAAAGCGACGCCCATAAGCTCTCAGACGCTCCGCAGAAGATTTTATCAGATGACAGGGGTGCGCAGAGGGCTAAAATTAGTGCGCTGTTCTAATTGGTCCAGGAGTTAGTAAGAGTTTTAGGGTCTATGCGTTATCCAGTGTCATGGAACAAATCTTCTGCGGAGCGTCTGATTTATGAGATAAGAAACGGAGCTTCCTAATCACATGATCCTCGCTTAGATAGTATACTGAGTCGTTCTTCGTGACAACTCCTCCTTATGGAGTCCACACCATCATACAGCTATAAACGTGACCAGCTTCCACCCCCTTTGAAAAAAAAGTAGGTTTCGCTTCGGTACGCGGGCTCGCTCGATCGCCACCAACTGTATATGGTGATTGTAGCGAACGCCTATGGCTGTACGCAGAGGCCATTTTGGTTGTCTGGGAGAACTGTCCTGAAGATCAACGGGCACGACTCCCTTTCAACGACTGAAGTTTCTTTCCTCCTCCTTTCATGACTTGAAGGTTTCTTTTGGTATTGGTAATGGTGGTCTTGCTGCCCAAGCCTTGGTGACTAGACTCTGAGGTTCCGGCACAAGTGGTTTTGCCCTCCACCTGCTCATCCGCCATCATGCCATCCTGGGGTAAGCCGATATGGTTCTCTACGATTTTCGATATTGTTCTTTTGGCATCCTCTGTGAAATATCCCTCCCTCGAAAACAACCCGGTCAGAGAGGATACCCATATGCCCAGCTGAGCTTCGAGGATGAAGCGGGGTATCTTCCCCAGCAAAATTGGTACGGGGGATAAACGAACAAGGCTTCCGATGGAACTTTCAGTAGGGTTTTTTTGGTCAGCCGGGTGCTCTCCAGTCACTTTCTGACTCATCTGCATTCACTGGCTTCCTTTCTCCTGCCCTGTTCAAGCGAACTCTGAAATTGCTGACGAAATAGATCGAGCTATAAATTGAATGATTGGAGTACGTTATTGGAATGTAATGTAACTAGCACACAGTAAGAGTGCGAGCTTTGACTGAATGAATAATATTAAAAAGGGCTCGAAGTGATGCCTGTGAGGCTGGCCCCAGGATTGAATGCCTTAATTCGTTCGAAACACAAGCGCAGTGTTAATCGAGCTATTTGGTTGCTAGCTTAGATGTGAAACTATTCGGAGCCAATATCCGCTCCCTTGATAGACTGTGGAGCAAGTTTCGGCACTGTCCTATCTTAGACGGCTTTGTAGATTGAGATGAGGATTTCGCTGATATTGGGAGTATGCTAGAGTAAATGTAACATATTAGCATAGCCTAAAGTACCATGGAGTATTTTTGATGAAAGAATAAACAGGATAGCTAGAGGTGTCTGCGGAGGGAGATTGCTAGTAGGACTTATCTTCTAGGGGCAGTGAGAGTATAGAAGTCTACAGGCCAGCTGGTTGACTATGTGTGACTACAAACAGTGGACTTTTGTAATTTGGCGGTGAGCCAGAACTCCTAAAGCGGTGGATTGGGTGACTGTATGGAGCATGTGCTTATCTGTGTCGGATGAGACGGTGAACAGCATCAGCCACTAAAACATTGTGAAAATATACGATGAACTCTTATATTCTTCAAAGAGGGTCTATGCCCTGAATCAGAAATCGTAACCCACTATGTAAGTTATCTATGCTGTTGCCGCTAAGAAATACCAGTTCATGTAGTCCTGTATTCATCCGTCAACCCTGAACAAATAACAGACACACCGAAGAAACATACATACCAGATTTATCCCTAGCCATGACTTCCTCTCCGCACCTGGAGTGATCCTCACCAATGCCGATTCCCCTACCCCACCATAGTCTTCTCCTCACCTCCACCCATCGTCTCAGCCTCCACCTTCTTCTCCATCTCCACTCCAACCCCTCCTTTCTCCACATCCCCCACCCTCCCCCCCTCCTTCCTCTCCTTCTCCCTCCTCTCCTTCTCCACCCGCATCCCTGGCCCCCACCTCACAACCGCCCAAAGCGGCGGCACAAAACAAACCCACAACCCCGCCACAAACGTAAACGTCCAACCCGCGCCAATCCTCTTAATCATCGGCACCACCACCGCCGTCGCCGCGGCCCCAAGCCAGCAGCGCGTAATATTATTCGCCGCCGTCGCCGTCGCCGGGCACTCAGGGAACAGGTCCACCGTCAGCGTGCTCAGCACGGTAAACGCCCCGCACGCCGCGTAGCCGACGGCGAACAGCAGCACCAGCGGGCCGGCGACGCTAGCGCTGGCGTGCAGCGCCCACCCGAAGCCCAGCACGACCGCCGCGCCGAACAAGATGAACGGCAGCGCGACTTGGAGCCGCGCGGCCTCGATCGGGAACGCGCTGGGCGCGCGCTGCTGCTGCCGGCCCCGTGCGGTGCTGAGGCCGAGACGCCGCGCGTGCCGCCGGTAGTTGGCGTCCATGAGGCGGCCTGTCGAGAGGGCGGCGAGCGAGCCGCCGGCGCCGCAGGGGATGAAGCAGAGGCCGATTTTGAGCGCGTCGTAGCCGTAGCGCGCGGCCAGCTGCGAGGGGAAGGCGGCCATGATGGCGTAGTAGCCGGCGAAGAGGAAGCCGGAGGAGATGAGGATGAGGCTGGCTTCTTTCTCGAAGAGCAGCGCGAGGGTCTTGAGCGGGTTCGGGAAGCGCAGGCGGTGCGGCGGGATGGGTGGCGGCGCGGGGGTTTTGGCTAGCCGCTTCTTGATCCGGTAGTCGAGGAGGGAGGTGTTCCATTTGGGAGGCCGCTGGGAGCCGTTGCCGACGACGGCGCGGCAGCATTCGGGGAAAAAGAGGAGGAGCGGCACCAGCGTGACGCCAGCGAAGATGGCTAGGAACCAGAAGATGGCTTGCCAGCCTAGGTACTGGCTGAGGAGGCCACCGATGATGGGGCCGAAGGCTGGCCCGAGTAGTGCGCCGCAGTTCGCCCAGCCCATCCATGTGCCTCGTTCGGAGGATGTTGCAATGTCCGCGACGACGGCGTTGGCGAGAGCTACGGTGCCGCTGCTTCCAGAGCTCTGAACGCAGCGAAGGATGAATAGAGCGGCGTAGTTCTTTTGTAGTGCCAGGCCGATATTGGCAACGATATATATGGTGAAGCATATCAGATATGCAGGTCTTCGGCCTTCTGCGTCCGAAAATGCTCCAATGAATGCAGGTGCTAGGCCTTGGAAAATCTACCAAATCAAGTTAACCACGGCAGGACGCGAACGGATGGGCCATTGAATCGTACCATAAATGATGTGACCGTTAAATTGATCAGCGTATTTGAAACATGCAAGTCCGCAGCCAACGTGGTGAGTGATGGATAATAAATTGTTGACGATATAGGAGAGAATAATGCCGCTGAGGAGAGTATGACAACTATCAGACGCTTTTCGTTCAAGGTGAAGATAGAATAAAGAGGCTGTTCAGAACCAGCATTGCTGGCCAATCTGACGGCCTCGACGGTTTCGTTTAGTTTTGATGGGTCTGCTTCTGTATTCTGCTCCACATTGGGACCAATTTCGGGTGAGGATGAGGCCATGGCGATTGTTCTTCTCTAGAAAGAAATATGGTGTTGGGGGCCTATTATAAAATAAGAAGAAAAACATTTCTTTTTAAAATGGCCCGCAACAAAGAGCTTTTTACGTTTTGATTAAGAGAACTGGGTGTCTTCCAGTCATCAACGTGAATGATTCGATGCCGAAAGCCACTTCGGACGGATATGAGAGCTCCCTTGATATCTCCGGCAGTTAAGAGCCGAGCAAGTCCTCTACACCCTCCTGTCAATTCCGGTTGTTAGCGCAGCCACGTCTGCACGGCCTTTTTGTAGGGGAAGTTTTGGTATTTTTGCTGTTTAAGGGAAAGTAAGGCCGTGCAGATGTGGCTGCGCTAACAACCGGAATTGACAGGAGGGTGTACATACAGTCACTAGCGAAATCGCCTTCCGCCCCAATTACGCTTTCAAACCCTTTTCAACTTCCCGCCAAGGCGCTCTTAGACTGAACTAACCTCTATACGGTTAGACTCCTATGTAGACAATCTTGCTTTAGCACATGCATTGATATCTTACCGTATTGTATATCAATTACCGGACACTAGCGTCCACCCCAGAAAACTCTGCCCGAGCTCCCGCCCGCTTTCGCCATGCTTCCGCCCCTGCCCTCACATCGTTCGCGAATACGCTCGCAAACGCAACTTGTTTGTGCCTTGGGCAGCAAGGCTTGAAACCCGACACCCACACTATTGGGCAAGTGTGCCGAAATATATCGGGATCGGTCTCTCCTCCAATAATATTCCGTATAACCCGCGGCTCTGGACTTGCTTTTGTAGAATGCTTGGCGTGACACTCTTGCCTGAGGCACAAAATCCAACGGAGCCCTGCGCCCTGTCGTCTGCTTTCATCATTGCACGATCTGAGCAGGCATTAGCGAAGTAAATTTCGATCCGTAAATGCCAGCACAGTCAATACTCCTGCTAGTCGAACCCTTCAGATACTGCTATGCCGGGCCCTTATCTGAGAGATCGGCTGGGACTACGCCGTCTGTTTTCCCGTTCCCGATCGCCGGCTGACGCCAGAGCATCTCCTGTCCAGCCATGTGCACCAGCAGCAGATACTCAGAGCGGCAATCTTTTAGACAAAGCCCTTGGGCTTCTCAAAGAGCGGGAACGAGCGATAATACGAGAAAATATTCTGCCTAATACGAATGATATTGGGTCAGCACTTAGAGACGTGCCTAAGGCTGCCCAAAAGAAACAAAAAATATGTGATAATAAGAGGTGGACTTTTACGATTAGAGGACGTCCTGTGATGCTGCGAGAGGAGGCGGACAAAGTCATCATGTGGTTGGATAGATTCAAGACGGTTGGGGATATCGCTGTGAATGTGGATCCGATACATGCTGGCTTGCCCTGGGCGGGGATCCGTCTCTTACTTGAGGTATAGAGCAACACGACTGCCTCTTTCTGTGTTTGGATTGAGCCAGCATCTTCTAAAAAAAATTTTAGGCAGCCGTATCCGAGAGCCGGCAAATGGCAGCCCTTCTAACAGGTCTGAAGACTGCTCTTTATATGACGCATCGATTGAAGGCCTATATGGACTACCTGCAGATCCTACCAGATACCAAAATGCGGACAAATTTCGAGAATGCATTAATCGATCTCCACGCACATATACTAGAGTTCCTGGCGCGAGCGATTGATATATACCGGAAGAACACGTTTCGTCGTGCAGTAGATGCATTCTGGAAGCCTGAAGAAGTACGCGATTTTGAGGGCAAGTGTAATGAGGTCGCAGTACGGGCTGAGGTTGAGGCCAGCAACTGTGACCGAACCTTAAGCAGCTACGACAGGGATGAAGCAAGTCAGCGCAAAAAACAACTCCAAAGATTGTTGGAGGAGCTGAAAGGGCTTCAAGGCATTGAAGAGTCAGTAAATCTACTCTTAAGCAAGATCGACTTAGCTAGACTGCCTTCTGTTGAAGGAGCGGCATTCGATTCCTACGCAGATGAGCTCGATGCGAGATGTCACCCCGACACTCGAATAGACCTTCTGCGCCAAATCAGGGAATGGGCCGAAGACCCAGACGGGAAGTGTATATTCTGGCTGAGCGGCATGGCCGGCACAGGGAAGTCGACAATTTCTCGGACGGTGGCGCAATATTTCGCCAATAAAGGTCAGCTAGGGGCCAGCTTCTTCTTCAAAAGAGGCGAGGGTGAGCGTGGGAACGCGTCTAGGTTTTTCACCACCATCACTACTCAACTCGTGCCGGCAGTCCCTGATATTGTTCCCTTCGTCAGGAATGCAGTTGACGAGCAACCTGATATCGCAGCGAAATCACTAGAAGAACAGTTCGAGAAGCTTATCCTGCAACCTTTGTCACAGCTTGACCAGACTACTCCACACGCCTCTCCGCTAGTTGTTGTGGTCGATGCACTAGATGAATGTGAGATAGAAGGTGATATCAGAAAGACAGAAGGCAATATCAGAAACATTCTCAATCTCCTGGCGCAAACGCAGAAGTTGACTGCAGTCTGCGTGAGGATCTTTTTAACCAGCAGACCAGACCTCCCGATTCGGCTTGGTTTTAAAAAGATGGCCGCTGACGCGCATCAAGACGTAGTCCTCCAAGATATACCTCCAACCACAATTGAACACGATATATCGGTTTTTCTAGAGGATGAATTCACAAAGATAAGATAAGAGTTCAACTGCATACGTTCCGCTGGTTCGTCGCTACCACCAGACTGGCCTGGTGAAAGTGAAGTCCGAACTCTTACCAAGATAGCCTCTCCATTATTCATCTTTGCAGCAACCATATGCCGGTTCGTTGGAGACAAGAGATGGGATCCTAAAGAGCAGCTTGCCGCAGTATTAGAGTACCAAGCTACTAGCCAGGCGTCGCAACTCGACCGAACGTACTGTCCAATTTTGGAAAAGTTGCTTCTTGGTCTTACCAAAGCTTTAGAGAAGAGATTAATCCAAGAGTTCCACGAGATAGTCGGTTCGATCGTTGTCCTTGCCGATCCGCTTTCAATGGATTCGCTCGCAAGCCTTCTTCGGATTCCAAGGGAGAAGATGGAGTGCAGACTAGATCCATTGCATTCTGTTCTCAGCATCCCTGCCAACCCAGCTTCTCCTGTAAGGCTACTCCATCTTTCATTCCGCGAATTCCTCCTTGATCCCGAGAAGCGGGGCAATAGCGTATTCTGGGTCGATGAGAAGGAGCGAAACAAGGTTCTTGCCAATAGGTGTCTCGGGCTTTTAAGTGGTTCAAAGTATCTTAAGGAAAATATCTGTTCTCTAGAGTCACCTGGAACGCTACGAACGGAGATCGACCCGCAAACTATCGAGAAGTGCCTTCTAGCGGATGGTAGATACGCTTGCCGTTACTGGGTACATCATTTAGAGCAGAGTGGGGAGCGAATACATGACGGGGATGCAGTCCACGCATTCCTCCAGAAGCACTTGCTTCACTGGCTTGAAGCTCTAAGTCTTATGGGGAATATATCTGACAGCATCAACCTGATTAATATTTTGCGCTCGCTTGCAGACGTAAGCTATTCTGCCTCTTAATACTACATATACTACTTTCCAATACTTATACAATGGATTAGGAAAATAAAGGGTCCAAAGTATCTCGTTTTCTTTATGACGCAAGGCGCTTTCTCCTGCAGAATCGATGGATAGCTGATCAGGCACCGCTTCAGCTCTACTCTTCTGCTATTATTTTCAGTCCAGAGACGAGTATCGTTAGGGCTACATTCCAAGACCGCATCCCTAGATGGATTTGTAGATTGCCAAAAACCCCGAAATCTTGGAGCGCGGAGCTACAGAAGCTCGAAGGGCACAGCCTCCCGGTTAACGCGGTCGCCTTCTCTCCTGACGGCAAGCAGCTGGCGTCGGCGTCAAGCGACGAGACGGTTAGGCTCTGGGACGCAGCGACGGGAGAGCAGGTGAAGAAGCTTGAAGGGCACAGTGACTGGGTTAAGGCGGTCGCCTTCTCTCCTGACGGCAAGCAGCTGGCGTCGGCGTCGGCGTCGGACGACAAGACGGTCAGGCTCTGGGACGCAGCGACGGGAGAGCAGGTGAAGAAGCTTGAAGGGCACAGCAGCGGGGTTAACGCGGTCGCCTTCTCTCCTGACGGCAAGCAGCTGGCGTCGGCGTCGTACGACAAGACGGTCAGGCTCTGGGACGCAGCGACGGGAGATCAGGTGAAGATGTTCAAGCTACGGACTATTATCTTGAGTCTACGTTTCCCTAGCGATAGTCAGTGCTTAGAGACTGATAGAGGGATCCTCGCTATCCCTCCTAGCTCCTCTTCTTCCCTACTGCCGCTTCCACAGAAGCCGTTAGATCATATTTTCCTTGACGGTGAATGGATAACCCGAGATGGTTAGAATCTTCTTTGGTTGCCTCATGATTATCGAGGGGAATGTTCAGCGGTAAGAGGAAACCTTCTTATTATCGGACAGGCGTCTGGGGCAGTAAGTTATTTTGAGTTTACGTAGTGGATAGGAGATAACAGTGCTTTTATCCATATTCAGTATTGATTAACGATTATTGAATATTAAATATTGACGGTTAATATGCAATATTAATACGATATATTTAATACTGAAAGTTATTGAATATTAACAATTTTTGGGGTTGAGGTAGTAAAAATTTATATAGATGCCTTAGTAGATGACTCTGGCCCCTAAGCGATACATGCGTATTTTAAATTTATTAGGTAAACTTATATAAAATTAAAATGCACTAATATTAAATGTTGGTTTATAGAATATTGCATGCCATATTGTTAGTTTTTACGCGCCCTATATATACCCAATCTTTAACTACCTTATCTTTAACCAACGCTATGCCTTTCTTATTTACTAATATAATAGACAACGATAATATATCTACCTCTACTATTTCGGAGCTTAATTTAGATTAGTTTACCTACTCTAGCAATAGTAACGCGTTAAGTAACTCTGCATTAAGTATACTAGGTATAACTTCCTCTTAATTACCTTGTAAAAGATGAAGACTTACTGCTACTTCTACTTAGTAATTTGCCCGCGATCTTTTTCCTTATAAAGCTACCCGCGATGGCAGGAATCGAATCTAGTACTGCTTAATATGCAAATAGGACTCTGCCTCTTTAATATTTGTTCGCGCCCACCTTAACAAAAAGTCTGGTATAGAGGTTTAAGCTAGAGAGGTTAAAGTAAAGTAACTGCGATAGGAATGCCTTACGAATATACTAAGTAAATTGGAAGGCTCTAAATAGCTTAAACGCGAAGCTTAAAAAGAGTAGATCCTTTAAGGCGCTATTAATCACGAGGCCTTTAATAAAGCTCTTGTATAACTAATTGCTATACGCAATCTACCGTATAATGCGGCTACCTGGCTAGAGCTACACGCGTTACTTATAATGGTTAATTATACTACTAAGGAAGTTGCAATTAATGCGGTAGGAACTATACTAAAGCTAATTAAGCAATCGTACTTAGTATATCACAAGATCCTAAAAGAAAAGCTTTAAGGCTCTCTCTTAAAAATCCACTTCTTAATTAATATGTGGACGTTACCAAATTACTGCTCCCTCTAAGCGATTGTCGCCTATTTTATTAACGCGGAAATAAGGTAGTTATAGAAGGCTCTACTTGCTCTACTAGAGCTCCCCTTATATGGTGGCGAAGACTAAGCCAATACCTTTCTTTAAGTTACTAAGAGCTATGGAATTCTAGGTAGAATTGGCTATATTTGCGGCGACAATTATAGCGCAAATGATAAGATGTGTCGCTATATATCTGCGGGCCTTAAGGCAAGAGGACTCCCCTACTAGGACCTAGTTTACCACCAAATTCAATATAGTGGCTATATCATTAATCTTGCCCTTTAAGCCTTCTTCTACCTTAAAGATAAAGACGCAATTAACAAAGCCATTTGGCAAGTCTTACTTAATAAGAATTTAATAATTAATAAGAAGCTTGTATAAAAGATAAAGGAAGTAAAGGCTGTAGGCTAGAGGGAGATTGGTATGCTTGGTAAAGTTTATAACCTTATTATATATATTTGGGCGCCGGAAGCTCGCTATAATAAGTTTAAAGCCTTAGCCAGGCGATTAGTTCCTTTGGATAATAATACTTAGTAGAATTTGTGGTTTACTGTACTTAAGGTTATTAAGGATAAGAAAGTTTAAATAGTAATTAATACGTACTAACCCCTTAGCGTTGTATAATATATCTCTTATAGAAGCCGACTTTTGGAGCTCTTGCTGCACCTAGCCTAAAAAGACCAAACCAACTAAAAGAACCCTGAAAAACACCCTGATAATCCCCTGAGATGCATGCATTATAGGGGAGGCATAGATGGAACGACGGTAGTACGCAGTTATGCGCGACCGCCAGACCTATACCCAACAATGGCCCCCCATAATAACAATAAGGACGGGCGAATACTATACCAGAAAGCAGAAATACCCCAATTAAAAAGGCATCTAATAAAATATAAAGCCTATTAGACGCGTCTAGTATGCGGAACTGTGGGGGAGTATCTATTAGCTATTATAAACTAATGTAGCTAGTAGAATGGCTCTAGTCTAGCGAACCTTAGGTGCCCCTCTAGTAAACCCTTAATTAAATCCTCCAACGGCTAAATAAAATTGAAGATAAACAAAATCCCCCCCTATAGGCGAACTGTACCTGGGCTGCCGTAGCTGCGCTCCTATAGTATAGGGAACCTACCCCCCTAAAGATAATAACTGGGTATATAATTATAATATAACTAAATATAGAAAAGGCAGAGGAACTTAGGGGATAATTAAAAACAGAAGTTCTTATAGAGATTTATAAGGAGGTCCACGACGCCATTATAGTCCAACACCTTAGGAGTGGAGATATTAGAGTCACCCTAAAGGACCAATAGGCAAAGAAACGGGCTGTAAGGGCAAGGAATAGGCTAGGAGAGCGTATTAGCATAAAAGTACTTCGTAAAGATCACCCAGTTGAAGTCCTATTTGTTCCCATAAGCCTTAGGGTAGAAAGGGGACGCTAGGTAGACAATACAGCAACTATATAGGAGATAGTAAAATAAACGGAACACCTTATACTAGGACTTGTAATTACCCAGATCTAATAGCTTTAATAGGAAAATACAAACTAAGTATATAATAAGAATAATAAGAGGATATAAGGGGCGCTAGAGACTCGCTAGGGAGATAATAGATAAACGCATAGCTCCCTTATTATTAGCGTACATATACTAGAAATGTAAAAACTCCTTATCCAAAAAGAAATAATTATAAATGGCCTTATATACAACACAAGGCTCTATAACCATAGACTACGCCTAGAATAATATTATTGCTGTGTATAATAGGGACACACCCAATCCATATACACAGCACAGGTGTGCTGTGGCTACTGTGCAGGCCCTTATAATATAAGACAATATACAAATCAAGACTAAATAAAATGCGCGAACTGTTACCGAAGCACATATAAGGCGTGGGAGAGAGAAGACTGCATTAAATACAGAAGATGGAAGGAAAGGGCTTAACAGCTATAGGAACAACTGCATACTAGGTTATATAAATGGAAATAACAGGCAATAAGCTAGGGGGACGTAGATGTCTTCCCAGCGTTTCCTACCTTTAATACTAAGGGGCTAAGCTAGCTATCCCAAACCTTAATGGGCCAAAAGTGACGCCGCGTAACATTACCAGACTAAATAGGGACATAAGGGACATATAGGATATAAGGGAGAGAACGCCCAGTAGGAAGACCCCTATAGATGGCTATAGTAAGTTTAAGGCTGGGATAATTAAGAATTAGATTTAACGTGGTAAATATAATACACGTAGCTAGCTTATAAGGGGCATATAGCTAACTGGTAAGAATGGGGGAAGAACCGGAGGCAATAATAGACTTAGATTTAGAAAGGCTAGTAGGAACATAAAATACAGGAATGGAAAGCTCTATATAAAATAAGTAGTGGCCAGGGAGTAAATACAGGAGATAGAAGTTCTAAATATTTTAGAGAAAGTGGAAATGGAAGAAGCGAGGAGCGAAGGAGAGGCGAAGGACCCCTACTGGGGGTCCGCCACTTAACCATTATATAGTATAACTGCGGCAATACAAACCACCGTCTAGTAAGGCCCCTACTAGACAGTCTAGACCTAGAGAAACACTATATTCTTACTATATAAGAGCCGTATTATAATACCTATATATAATTAATATACTGCCCCTAAGGATTTTAGCTCCTGTATAAACCAAAAGCAGCTATATATATATGCTTTATAATTAGTAAAAATATCAGCCTTGCCTTATGGTTATAGCAGGCAGTTAACCTAGATATTGTAGTTATAACCATCTAGATATATAGGGGACTAGTATAAATTATTAATGTCTATAACCCTAGGGTTGAAGGGGTAGTATAGACAGAGAATATTATATCTGTAATAAGCTTGCTAGAAACTGAATACGCGGAGTCTATTTTACTAGGAGATATAAACCTCCACTACCTATAGTGGGGGGGCATCTATGTTGCTGCCAATTAATAGATAGAGTGCCTACTAAGAGCTATAGACAACGGGGGCCTTAAGCTAGCTACCCCCCTAGGTGCAATTATATGGTAATAGGGCACCACCAAAAGTATAATTAACCTTATAATTATGGACAAAAACCTATACTAGAGACTTAAAAGGTGCTCCCCTAAAGAAGAATAGGCACTTACCTTAGACTATATCCCTATCTAAATATAACTAGATCTAGACATTAAGGCGCAACTAAATGGTAAAAGATATGTAATAAGGAAGCTTAACATAGATAGCTTTCTTAATATAATTAAACAATAACCCTAAGACCTAGAAGAAATCCACCTAATACTAAACAAGCAAGGCTTATTAGCTACCCCTAAGAAAATTAATTAAAGACTAGAAAGGATCTAGGCAGCAATTAAAAGTGGGCTAGAAGAGCACTGCCCAGTTTCAAAACCGGGCCCCTATGCGTGATATATATAGTCCGTATAATGCGCGGCCCTTATAGCCGGCCAACGATGAGCAAGGAGGAAATATATAAGTAGCCATAATTCTAAGGATGAGAGATAATATAAAGACACAAGAAACTAGCTAAAGAATACCCTAAGAAAAGAAGCAAGGAATAACTAGAGATGGTTTATAAACAAATATACTACTAACCTAAGTCTCCCCTATAACAAGGGCCTTTGGACCATAGCAAAATAGGTAAAGAAAAAGGCGGGACGCCTAGTAGAAGATCTACACCTATTACCCCTATAAAGAGCAGGCGAACTATAGGCCACAAGCAACAATAATAAGAAGGTAAAGATTTTTATAAAAAGATTTTTCCCTTAACCGGCTCTAGCAGACCTTAGTGATATTACTAGTAAAACACCGGTGACTCGCCTAAGGGTCGACAGCGATATAATAACTAAAGAAATGGCTAGAACCATTAGCCGCCTCTTAAACAATATAGCACTAGGATTAGATAGGATCCTAAACAAAGCCCTAAAGACCTATAGACCACTTATAGTACCTTAGCTTGCAGACGTAGCCAAAGCATACTTTATAATAGGCTACTACCCGCAACTTGAAAGATCTATAATAATAGTTGTTTTATAAAAAAAAGGTAAGGTAGACTACTTAATCCTAGGAAGCTACCGCCCTATTGCCTTAGAAAACACCCTAAGTAAGATCTTAAAAAAGGTTATAGCGGACTATATAGCAGATATGGCAAAGGAACACGCCCTACTACTATAAAGCTAAATAGGGGCAAGAAAGAATCGCTTAACGCTATTAGCACTTACACTACTTACTACTACCATTAAAACTACATGGGCTATGTGAAAGGACTTTATAGTATTAATACTTAGCCTAGATATTAGCGGCGCCTATAATAATATACCCCATAAGCGTCTCCTATACATCCTTAGGGCAAAGGGCTTCCCAGAATAGATTATTTAATTTATTTAAGGATTTATAGGCCAGAAAGAAATATTACTAGTCTTTAGCAGATACCAGAGCCCCCCTATTACAGTCGCAATAGGAATACTATAAGGATTACCTCTATTGCCTATACTCTTCCTCTTCTTTGTAAGCAACCTGCTTAATACCTTTAAGAAAGGGGCGACCTAGGGGATAGGCTTTGTTAATAACACAAACCTAATTATATATGGGCCAACAGCCGTAGAGAACTGTAGGACACTAAAGAAAGCCTATAACACCTATATAGAATAGGCAAGACGACATAGAGTCCAATTCTTACTAGAGAAATACCAGCTAATCCATTTTATAAGAAAACGTAACCAATTTACAGATCTTTAGTATACAATCCATATCTAAGGCTTTAGGGGTTAACTAGTTTAAGGCCTAAGGGTATTAGGAGTGTGGGTAGACAATAAGCTCCAGTAGAGCGTATATACGGCGCAAGCGGCCCGTAAGGGCCAAGTATAGTATATCGCCACGTCTAGGATTATTAATTCTACATAGGGTCTATACTTCCAGAGGTCACGCCTACTATATATAGCAGTTGTCTGGCTAACTATAATATATAGATCTAGCATTTAGGCCACTAGAGAAACCAAAAAAGGCCCCCCTAAATCACTCCTTAAACCACTCTAAAAGGTCTAAATAGCCTGCCTTAAGAGTATAACAGGCGGGTATAAGCGAACGGCTATAGCACTGCTTAAGAAGGAAGCCAATATTCCCCCCCTATAACTATATATTAAAGCTAATGTAATGTAAAGGGTGCAAAAGGAACGCAACTCTAATATTATAAAGTATATTAAGACATGCCTAAACAAACTATAGAGGGACCCTAGGGTGCCCTATAGGAGAAGGAACCAACAACCTCAAAGTAGGGAAGATATATTAGGAAAATAGGTAGAGAAAGCAGAAGAAGAATAGTGCGGCGCTAGGGCCTAGGCCTATATAGAGGAGGAAGGAAGACGCGTAAAAGGCTAGTAAAGATAATAGTAAGGGAGAGAAAGGAGCCAAAGTAGAGCATAAAAGAGTACTGGAAAACCATCTACCGCAATATAATACTGGTTAGACCGACGCTAGAGAGACGAATAGAAGTTAAAGGTATAGAGGCAGACTTAGGCAAGGGGAACCTAAGCCGTAGCATAGGTAATACTATGGGGGGTAAATACCTAAGGGCTCCAAAAGGGCCTAACAAAGGCAGAAAATGTAATGGCAATACTCTTAAGGACAGGAATAATAGGACTAAAAGATTAGCTTTACTGGGTGAGTGTCCTAGTAGGTAGCCTAAGGTGCAAATATGGCTGGCCAAGACAGACACTAAAATACGTAATACTATTATACCCCTTACGCACTAGCCGAGAAGCAATGCTCTCAGCAGCTGGCATAGAAAACTATAATACACTGCTCTTAATATAGGAAGGCCTTAAGGCGGCTACCTGGTAGCTTATTGGCCAAAATATGCTAGACCAGTTCTGGGTTGCAAAGGAAATAGCAATAAAAGGTAAAGGGGTGAGTAATAGGCGCCCCCTAATAACTCTACAGGAGTAGAGTACAGTGTATGATACTAGCGCGTCCGTAGGTTTGTTACGGCAGCAGTGGTTCCCAAGGAGGTCAAAAAGTAAGGTAGTAGAGTACTACTGGTAACTCGCAGGCGACTGGTAACTCGTAGGCGACTTATAAGCGAGCCCCAAAAGGCGGGGAGATGGATCACGGGGTTTTCTCAAAAAGAGTTTTCTCCCTATATGTATATAAGGAGTAGTCCGCATGGGCCTAACAGGGATCCGAATCGGACGTTAAGCAATGAATAATAATAATAATAATAATAATAATTAATACGTACTCTCGGAACTGGTATGGGGAAGTAAAAAATAACTACCTCTTACCTAAAGATTGGTAGATTATTAACAATACGTACGCCTTCTTAAAGCCGTTTTATAAGGTTATAATAATAAACTAAAGCGACTTCTTATTAATTAATTAAACGCTATATACTATGGATATTCTTATTAAACACTTTAAGCGTTTAAAGGTAAGCTTTTTAGAGGCTATTAAGGCTCTGCTAATTGGTAATATTTAGAATTAATATCGCCTAAATTAACGCCTTCTCTCTGCCATTATTACTAGCTGGTATACCTTTAACAAATACTATAAGCTCACTAACAACACCTCTGCGTACGTAGCCTTAATTCTACTTTACCCCTTGCGTTAGAAGACTTATATTAAGAGACACTGGAATAAGAAGTGGCACAAGCAATTATTTACTGCAGTAAGGAAGCTTTAGGAGGACCACTATATAGAACGCTTAACTAGCTCTACGGCTTCTAAATCTACTAAATCTACTGAGCCTTCTAAAACTGAACTCTATATATAAATGCTTGACGTTACTAGTAGTATTAAGGAAGAGTATAAGGAATTTATTAAAGGAAAGCCTACCTTAATATAAGGCACGGCTCTTAACTGGTGGCTTGATCTAACTTACTAAGCTAACTACCCATAACTCTCTTAGATGGCTATTAATATATTATCTATTCCATCTATGTCAGCAGAGGCCGAGCGAGTATTTTTAGGCGCACGGCGAACGGTCTTATGGGACCATATGTCACTCGGAAGCACGAATATTAAGCATACGGAATGCTTAAAGAGTTAGTTGCTCAGTAATATTACGGCTGGGGGAGGGCTTATGGCAACGGGCGTAATGGAAGACGCTTTTAACGTCTTGGCAAATTAAGAAGGAGAGCCTAAGAAGCTACTGCCAACTACACCAAGCCAAGGATCGTGAAGTTGGCGATAGTGGTGAGAGTAGGGGTGAGAGGGCAGCTGTATTTTGGAGCTCTACTAAGGCCTAAGGCAGTATGGAGCTTGACTGTAACTATATTACTATACCAAGACTTTACATAAGTAATTTGGATTCAATATTCAGTAAAATTTTAATATAAAATTTGGTTTCAATATCAATATCAATACGGTCTTATATTGATATTGAATATTGATAAAAGGCCTGGGAGATAATAATTGGGAGAGGATCAAGTGTTTGAAATCTAAATTCATTGTAATATTTTTTTCGAGGGGTCTAAATAATCATTAAGTTAGTTATCTAAATTATGATTATTTAGATTATCTGATAATTATAATCGAAATCGAAGGCTTGATTAGTTATATAGATTATATAGATTATATAAATATATATAAGGGAGTGGGTAGAGGAGGAAGTTGTGATATAGCGCGACGGTTATTAGCAGCTGTATTCATGCAAGCGCCAAGAGGCCAAAATTTCTTCGGTTACGGCGCGTGATAAGCGCTCTACGCACATTTGGTCGTGTTGCTTACTTTTTGTTAACACTGAGCTCTTATTATCAACATTAACACCAGCCATGACTCACTCCCCTACTGTCCCCCCGCACCCGTGGCCAAAAGAGACAGCGAGAAGAAGAAGTAGGCGAAGTTTCCGCCCTTAGCAAGCACGATTCGCGCGAGATTGATAACGTGACGGCCGCCCGCGAGGACCCTCATCACCAAATTAGAATTCCTCAACTCCTCCTTAATGTATTAGGTAATCGTTATATAATGGTTATAATCTATATAGTATAATCGAAATTGAAGGCCTTAATTATCAGATAATTGAAATCTAGGTGTCGATTATAATTATATCGATTATTGAGACCCCTGTTTTTTTCCTTTAACATCTATTTCATAGAGGGTTCCGGGGCTCTCATAAACATAGAGTAAGGACTTGCCACTCTAGTTCTTAAACTTTCTATATGCTAATATAGTAACATTCCGAAGGATCTAGAATTTTCGACACCTTTATTTATATTATAGCTATATAAGGCTAGGTTGCTCACTAGCGTGCTTTTTAGAATCATTCCGGCTCCTACCAGATCAGTTAATTAGCGGAACCCCCCGGAGCAATCCTTTGTTTATCAAGAACCGACACGCACACCATTTAAGATAGTGTGGCGGTCGAGTTTCAAGCCTTACTGCCCAAGGCACAAACGTAGTTTGCGTTTGCGAGCGCATTCGCAAAACATCCGGCCAATAATGTGAGGGTAGGGGCGGAAGCAGGGCGGAAGCTCTGGCGGAGATTTCGGATGTGGAAGCCGATTTCGCTAAGTACAGTCTCCCCCCCTGTACGGCTCGTACAGTCCGTGCAGGAGGGCAGTGCTCGAGCAAGGGCCAGCATGGTTTTCTATACAATTTTACATACAAATCAATGCTACGTAATCACCACTTTGTTGCACCGCCCTGAGCATTAATTACAGCCTCGCACCGAGCCCTCATGCTACAGCAGACTCTACGGATCTCACTTAAATTAATTGCCTCCCATTCCTCTTGCAGCACCTGCCTCATTTCCTGTTATGTTTGAGGTCGCCAGCGGTACACTGCATCCTTCAGCCTCTTCCAGATATTCTCGATAGGATTTAGATCTGGTGAATTGGCAGGAAACCATATCTTGATAATATTGTGCCATCTATATTCTTCTTGGTTTAGCCTTGTAGTATAGACTCGCGATCCATCTTCCATAAGAATTATATTTCCTGGCCTAATAACATAGCCCTTATACGCCTCTTGAAACGCAAGGATATAGGGGAGGATTTTCTTATGGTAAACCTAGCTGGTTACACTCCTCCATTCCTTTTTAAAGAATACTAATGGCCCCTTTCCTCTTGCTGTAATTAGGCCCCAAACTATCCATTCTGAATAGCCCCGGAACTGTGGAGTAAGGCAATTAGGGTGAAGCTCCTCTCTAGGTAATTAAGTAACAAATATATCTCTAAAGGAGAGGCAAAAGGAGGATTTATTGGTCTAGGTAACTCGGTCCTAATTACTCTTAGTCTAATCTAGGTGCTTGTAGGCCCAGCGTAGCTGTTGCTGCTTATGTTGAGGCGTGAGAAATGGCTTCTTAGTAGCCTTTTGACGGTAGTAGCCCTCCTTATGGAATGCAGCGGTAAGAGCATTATCAGATACAGTGATTCCAAGCTCATTGGCAATCTACCTCCATGGTTTCCTCCGTTGGGTGGCGTTCTGGGTCGCATAAAGGATTAATTAATGGCGAATTGGGGTAGTTAATATGGGCTTTTAACCGCGAGATTTTGTTGGAGTAAGAGGGCTAGTAATATAGCTCTGAACAGTGCTTTGAGGGAGGCCTAATTGCTTTCCTATCTGGCTATAGGAGAGGCCTGCATCGCGGAGAGTTTGGATCTGTAGTCGTTTGTCACGAGTAAGGTGCCGGCAGGGGGTTGAAATCGTCATTTTGGAAGCTTAGGCATCTGTAATTATTCTTAGTTTGGGAGTTATATACAAATTTTGCAGGGTTTCCCGAACATTCGATGCACGGAGGTGCACGGACTGTACGAGCCGTACAGGGGGGGAGACTGTAGATACAGTACGGTAAGATATTAACGCTATTTTAAAGCATGGTTATCCATACTTAGGAAGTCTAACCGTATAAAGGTTAGCTCGGTCCAAAAGCGCCTTGGCGAGAAGTTAAAAAAGTTTTTGGAAGCGTAGTTGGGACGGAAGGCGATTTCGCTCATGACCGCACAATGGAAGGTGCTGCATCTTGACGCTTGTGGGTTGAAAAAGCGGAGGTAGGTCTTTCGTCTAGCTTAATGCCGATTGAGTCCATGTCGAACTAAGATAAAAACGCCTGGTAAGTTACGCCACCATGCGCCTAGTATCGCATCAGAGGTGGAGGCCGAAGAACACAGGAAATCATCATTATAAGTTTACCGGTTAGGAATGTGATCTAAAAGTTTGGGAAGAATCACACACAGGATGCCTGTTGTACCACCTGCAATAATAAACGTACGAGGAGTTGTCTTAGGTACTTCCGCAAGCCGTAGGCTTGAATCTGTCGGCCGATCAGATATCCCCAAGGTTCTGTTGTGGTTCATTAAGTACTTCTGCCTAGAAGCTACGCCGCGCAATAATGGAGCCCAAGCTGGATATCAGAGACACGGGATTAACTGAACGATATACAGACATCCAAAGACGAGTTTCACGATTTGTATAAACAATTTATGAATATAATTTTAAACTTCTCAAAGCTCTGAAAGCACTGGTCTCCTTAGCCAAACAACACGGGTATCGCCATAAGGTGGAAATCCAAATAAAAAAACCGTTTTGGAATAGAAATCCGAGAGATATTGAATTAAGAGGGAACCCAAGGAACATATCAACGGCAGTGTGTACCGCGCGTGGAAGGTACTATATCTGTACAAATATCAAAGAAATTCGTTCCATTACAAGAAAGCCGCCTTTATCAGGCCAATTCCGCAGGCCCAGTCTGCTCTTCATGTTTCGAATCGTCCTTGGCTGCGGACATCTCAAAGGCACCAAACTGCGCTGGCGGCGGTGTGTACGGTCGATAGGAGTGCCTTGGGTCTTGGTAATGCGAAAACCTTGGATCCTTTTGGTCGGGAGGATATTGCGAAAACCTCGGATCCTTTGGGTCGACAGGATATTGCGAAAGTCTTGGGTCCTGGGCATAAGGGTTTGCAGCATGGTAGGCTGGATCAACAGCACCATATTGCGGGCTTAAAATCTGCTGGGAGTGGCCGAATGTTGCGGCATGCTGAAGCGCAGGACTTGTGTGTTGAAACCCAGGGCTTGCGAGAGGGCTGTCGGTGTGTCCGCTGGATGCATTGGAGTACACTGATAAATGTTGAAACGCGGGGCTAGTTGAGTGAGGGGCCGGGCTTCCAGGAAACATTCCGGGTGAGGCCGGCATCAGAGATGGGCTGCGAGCCCCCAGACGTTCGTTTGCAGCCTTTGCTTCAAGAAGATGTGTTTTTTCAACAAGCCGATCCACCAATTTCGAGTGCGCGTCCTTGAAAGTTTTCTTGACGAAACTAAGCATCATAACATTGCATTTCATCTTGACATCTTCCCGTAGATACAGACCCTCCTTCGGAATTCCAAGTCCGAGCTCGACAGGCTGTTTCGGTTCCCCAGGCAATGAGCCACCGACCGTCCATTTTGCTTTAATATCGAGACCGAGGGGAGCGTAAACGTGGGTTTGGAGACCTTCTGGGAGATCGTGGAAGCAGCCATGGTAGCTGACGGAGCCAGTCGCTAGGCCTCCCGGCAGGTATGAAATCTTGTCTGCGGGGTATTTCTTTTAGCTGCTGATTCTACAAGCGTTTATGATGTCGTGCGTCTCGGAGAATATAAGTTACCTTTGATAGTGTACCAAACAGCGTGGAACTCTTCCGGAGTCGCGTAGCTGGGCGGTTTGCATTTGAACCGCTCTACGACCAGTGGATTCAGTTCTAACATTTCAATGTGGTTGTGATAGGTGGAAATGACTGCTTCCCGGGTGATATTCCCCGGGAGAGGGGTAATGGTCGTAAAGACGCTTGTCTTGGAAATCATCGTGTGCCTGGTGGAGTGGTGGGGTAAGGATCGTGTTAAGAATGATATGGGGGAATCCCGCCGCGTCCAGCAGAAATTGTGTCGGAAAGGATGTCAAAAATTAAGGAGAGAGCACAGGCAAGAAAGATAAACTTAGCGTTGAGGAGCTGGTAGGAGCTGGTTGGCGCGAGGGCTGATGGCTCAGCTCAAGCCACACCCAGGCCCAGGCCTACATGTTTACCAAATGTTGTGAGCTCAGCACTGCGCCACCATGCATACCTTTAGAAAGATTATATTAAGCTCTGCCGGGAAGTTCAGTGCCGGCGAACAAATACGTAGATAGGTAAAGGAAAATATCAAATCGTTTGCGAATCGAGGATTGCGGCGATTGCTTACGGATCAAATGTATTTATGGAAGCACATGACTTTCCTCTTACTCTCCACCTGGGGAAATGAAGGACTTTCATTGGCGTAGAGCTAACTGGGCTTGACACTTAACCCTTGGGAGCGACACATGTCCACTTTTGCTGGAAGCAGACTACGGTACGACGGGTACTACGGGCATTTCAGCAGACAAGCTCTACAAATAAGCTCTGCGGAGAGGCCATGCTTCCTTGGCGGAGCACACTTTATTCATCAGGCCTGCCCGCGCCGGCAAGCTGATGTTCCGTAAGAGAGACTTAAGCCGAATGTTTTAAGCTTTTGAATTGGGCGTGGGGCGTGGGGCGCTGCGTGCTTGATGCGCATGGGGCGTCGTATTCTTCAGCAGTTGTGCGACACTCTCCCCTGCTGCTCGCCCAGAACAAAAGGGTATTTCACGCCCAACTCTCAATGCATGCATCAAGCACAAATCACATCGTACATGCCCTTCACTCAATCTTCTTCTCAAACACTCGACTCATTTGCTCTATTTGCTTTTGATCTCGTGAAGAACACGTCCTTAGACGCGGCGATAGCAGTCGACCAGCGCACCAGCCATACTCCATCACTGCCGAGCGACGTTGAAACACCAGTTCAGCCTTCTCATGATGGCACTCGCACCAATAACGGGCTCACTATTATAGACGTAATTTAGCACAAGGACAACGGTCGACAGGCAAATGCATCATTCTGCTTCACCGTAGTGGCTGAGGCCAATTAAAGGGATCCCAGGCCCCCTCTACGGCCATGCGCAAACGATACCCGCCAAAGGGGTCACCCTGCCTTGAAACCCAAACTTCCGCAGAGATCGCCATCCTCAGCCACTTGACGTTGCGCGGGATTAGTGAGACGGGTTCGAGGCACGCCAGAGACCTGCTGCCGCGTCACACTTTCTCTACTAAATGCTCCCGCGGGGTTGTGGGCATAATGCCCGTTTCTGAGCCTTGATAGGTAACAAAGAGAAGAAGCAATCCATAGCAAACACTTTCCTGTCGGCTTTCCGCAATCAACCATTTTTCTTCCCTTCACAATCCTCTTTGTTCGCTTCTCTTCATCCTTACTGCAAACTCATCCATCAACTCTCCGAGTGGTTTGCCGCCCTCCACCATTTTCTAAGCCCGTATCACACTCTCCGCCATGGCTGCCATCTTCACTCTACCTCTGCGCATCGCGCAGGGGCTTTTTGCGCTCGTCGTACTAGGTCTAACGTCATACGGTACGTCTTCTCACCTCCACATTTCTCCCCCGAAAATCCGTCGTGGAGCATTCGAGCATTTCCACCCAGCCGTACCCAAACCGACAAACCCCCGCTAACCCTCCCCCCACCACAGTCGCGAACTGGTGGTCCGGCCAATGGCACCAATTCCCGCCGTTGGAAGTGGACTTCCTGATCATCACCGCCGTCTGGACGCTCCTCGCGCTGGCCTACCTCGTCGTCGCGCCCGCGCGCTTCCCCGTCGCCGCGCACAAATCCGGCATCCTGGCCGCCGAGGCCCTGACGATGCTGTTCTGGTTCGCGGGATTCATCGCCCTGGCCATCTTCCTGAGCGACCGCGTCTGCTTCGGCACCGTCTGCAGCGTCGCGAAAGCAGGCACCGCGTTTGCGGCTTTCGAGTGGTACGTACGGCCCCCAGTTCCGGGGTGTTGAGGGGAGGGCAAGGGGGGGTCAGGGGGTGGTGCAGGGAGATGGTGGTTTTGTGCTAACGAGATGCGCCGCAGGTTGTTCTTCGCGGCGACGACGCTCATGGCGACGCTGCATGTCTGGCGTACCCGCAACACGGGCCAGATGGAGCGTGACCTCAAGGTCGAGATGCACCAGGACGTGTAGGGACTTCGCGCTGCTCTCGGGGCGCCGCGAGCGAGCGCGGCTGGTCCCAGGCTGGTACCTGCTCGTGCTGGCAGTCCGCGCCGGAAAAGTCTCCGAGAGCTGTTTTTGTGAAGGAGAGCGGATGGATGGGTTTGATACCCTCCGCCGTGTGGATTAATGGTGTGGTTCTGGTTTTGGGATTTTTGTGTTCGGGTGGGATTGGATTGGGGTGTTCTGCGGCTCTGCGTGATGGAGACTTTTTGGAGTATGGGAGCATGATATCAACAAGACTGGCACTTTGATGGCTGCGATTATTGTGATACTTACGTGATACCAATACTGCAAGGACTGCTTTCTTCTATCAATAACTATTGCTATGCCTGGAAATCGAAAATCGAAAAAACTCAATTGAGGATCAGATTGGGGCTGTCGTTCTTGAGAGCCGATGACTTGAGAGTGTTTAATAATTCTGTTTTTGATCCAATATTTCGGCTCACTATCGGTTGGAATTAAAAGGGATACTCGCTGACGTCATGTAGAAATGTACCTCCACCTGGGTGTGAGTTCGGGCAGCAAGGCAGAAATTGGCAATCAGGCCTGCACCATCAAACACAAGTAAAATTAATTAAGAAAAGTCGCGAATATAACAGTAGAGATCTTAATCCAGCTCTCTAAAATAGAGATTATAATAAAAAAAGTTCTTTATTGTGGATATATCAATGCCAATTTAGGGCTCGTTCAGTTGCAAAACTTCAGATCTGAACTGAAAGTCCGGCAGAAAAGGACGCGCTCCTTCCTAATTTAGTACGCGTTTATGGCTTTGTAAAAGCACTGGCGTATGCAATCTAGAGGCTTTAGAGGGCCGTCTGACCCCCTTGCATTGCATAGGAACGACCGAATAGATTACCCTTATATCCCTTGCATTGTCGATGTGATATAAAATGTGGCCCGTGCGCGCGGTCAAGAACATCGAAACTTCTTCGCGTTGAAGTTGTAAATATATAGCTTTATTAATCAAATATACTACAATTATGGTGCGCAATTGTGAAAGTAATGATATAGACTTTGTTTCTTATACCCAACACCTAAAACACGCGTCTTAGAAGTCTTGAAACCCTTCTCCCGAACCCTGGCCCTTATCTAATTTTGAACCTCTTCCTATTGATAACGAAAATACCTATAGCAAGCCGAATCTTCCTTCTAACGTTGATAATAGCGACCCCCTGTAGCTATTTGAGCTATTCTTTATAGACGAAATTTTAGATTAACTTGTGGAGTATATAAATAGGAACGCGGAGCTCTACTAGACTTTGGAGGATAAGACTCTAAAGGGACGTCCACAGAAGTGGAAGCCAACATCGAGGGCAGAGCTGTATGTATACTTGGCAGAGCTAATTTATATAGGGCTATATATAGAAAGCAGCATTGAAGAGTATTGGCATAAAGACTTTAGTTATGGCTTAATATACATTGTTCGGAACTTTATTAGACTTAATAGATTTCGCCAAATTGGCCGCTACTTCTACTGCACCAAACCATAAGAAGATAATGATAAAGCTTTCTAGAATACTTTTAAAAGGATTTAGGACCTTAGTGAGTACCTGCGCGTGCTCTATAGGAAGCTCTACACCCCTGGTATATACCTTGCCGTTAACAAGACGATTAAATGGTTTACTGGCCGAGCTCCTAAAATTGTTAATATTTCTACTAAGCTGACGCCAGAGGGCTTTAAAATCTGGGTTTTAGGCAATTAAGGCTATGTTCTTAACTGGATGTTTTATGCTAAAGGTAATAAGAAAGGTCTATACGATCTAGATAAGGTGTATATAAAGGAAAAAGGCTTTTCTAAGACGTAGGTAGTAGTACTTAACTTACTATTACAAAGAGACGACCTTACTAATAAGCCACTTTATCCACTAAAAAAGTATATAGTGTGGCTTGATAACTTGTTTATAAACGTTAAGCTACTCTCTTGGCTTTAAGAGGTCGGAATTGGCGCGTTAGGGACTGTACGCACTATTAAAATAAAGCGGGAGGAGTAGGAGGAGGCTTTAGGCGAAGTTAAGGCCTAGTATAGAGCTCTGATTAAGCAAATTAGCTCCTCCCTCACAGAACTTAAATTGGTATTTAATAACCAGATACTATAGGGTTCCTTATATAGAGAGCTTTCTAAAGACTTTATAGTTGCTTAATTTGCCTGGAAAGATTTAAATATAGTGCTGTTTATAAGTACGGTCCTTAACGGTAAGTTTAACTAAACTTAGGATAAGGCTTTGCTACCAAAAATAGTGTCTAATGTTATCTATCGCAGGATTTTAATTAATTAAACGGCCACAATAACGCCCTATAAAGACCTCTACTGGTGCTATAGTAATTTAGAAGATCTTTGGCAGTAATATAGTTAAGGTATTATAACGGGACTAGCCTAGTTACAGTAGGAATGTCTTAGTAAAACACTTAACAGATAGAACTTAAAGCTTTAACCAAATTCTACCAAATTCTGCCAGCTTAATTAGCTTCTGCCAAGTTCTGCCAGATCAATTAAATACTACCGAAGTCCGTCCGCGTGCGCATGTGCGCACGCATCAACCAAGACCCCTAAACTGTTTAATTGCAAGATTCTCTTGTTATTCCTTTCTCTTCTTTACGCAATATCTTATTCCTAGCAAGAGCTATATACCCTTAGATTTAGATAGAATTTATATTATTCTTTTAAATCTTTCCTAAAGCCTCTTTACGCCCTTATATTACGTTGCGTCTAAAATAACTATTATTAAAATGGCAAACAACCTTAAATCCCACGCGTTAACTATAAGCATTATAACCCTAGTTAGGGAACAGTTAACTGCAATATAAGAAGCCTTTATAGATACTTTAGCTTAGTAGCGGGCTGCACTAGAAGCCCAGTATTAGCGATTAATAGAAACACTCTATAAAGAACTCCACAACATTAATACACTTATAATAGAGACCCTAATAGTAACACCTATAAACAAAATTAAGATAACTATATGCGAACCTAGCCTGTTAAATGCGAACCCTAAACTAGTAATAGTAGCTTAACCTATACCTATAACAAACCCAGTACCTACTATAAAATTAGAAAAGCTTCCTAACCCTCTAATATTTAATGGAAATTAAAATAACCTGCGTCCCTTTATAACTAAGCTTCGCCTTAAACTCTTAACAAACTATAACTAATACCCTACTAAAGCTAGCAAGATTAGCTATGGGATGTTTTAATTAAGCAAAGACGCTGCACGAACTATAGACCTATTCTTCCATAATAGCACCTTTGTTAATTTTAAAATCTTTATCTCTTTATTAGAACAAACGTATAATAACGCCAGCTATAAACACACCGCTGTTACTAAACTTAAAAACCTATAATAACGGAATTAAGACTTTACTAGCTTCTTTTTAGAATTTTTAGGCCTTATTGGCGAACTAAATTAAAATAAAGCTGCTAAAGTTGCTGCTCTTTAATAAGCTATTTCGGATAAAATTAGAGTATAGTTAGTAGGTAGGGAACTGCCAAAAGACCTACCTAAATTTGCTATAATGTGTTAACAAATTAATAAGGACCTTTAATATAATAAATAAACTCATTCTCTAAAGCCAACCACGCCTTGCGTTTAAGACTTTACGAAACCAATATATACCCTAAAGCGCGACCCTTCTCTAAAACCTACGCACGACCTTATAGACCTCAACGCCACTTGATCTTACGCACCCTTAGAAACCAACAAACGAAGAACTTAAGCCACAAATAGAGAACGCTTTGGATGTGGCAAAAAAGGATATATTTAAAGAAATTACCAAACTTACCCTTTTAAAAAAGTCCGCTATAGTTCCTCCCAGTCTTTAAATTACACCCACTCCTTAAATCGCACTTATTCTTTAAGCCATACTTACTCCTTAACTTATACTTATTTTATAAATTATACCTAGTTGTTATAAAGTATCTTATGCTTAGCTAACTTGGAAAACGAATTATCCTAGGGCCAAGTCGCGCCTTAGGATAAGAAGTGGAAGAGTATAAGTGTCTAGGCTCTTCCAGCGCTAATATACAACACAACTCCCTTAATATACTTAGCGAAATTTAAACACTTAGAAAATAGAAGGAGGTATAAATCCTTATAGATAGCGGAGCTACTAGTATAGGCTTTATTAATATAAACTACACAAAAACCTAACGCCTAAATTTAAAGAAACTTAATAAGCCCTAAGGCCTATAAGGCTTTAATGGTAAACCCTTAATATATAGCAAATTAACGCACTACGCTCTTATAAAAATATAGATAGGCGAATACCTTAAATACATTTCCTTATTTATAATACCCCTAAAGCAATATAAGATAATACTTAGACATAGATAGCTAAAACAGCACAACCCTTTAATTAGCTAGGTTAAAAGTGCCTTGACTTGACTTTTGGAGCTCTTACTATACCCGGCCCAAAAAGACCAAACCAACTAAAAGAACCCTGAAAAACACCCTAATAATCCCCTGAGATGCATACATCACAGGGGAGGCACAGGTGGAACGACGGTGGTACGTAGTCACGCGCGACCGCCAGACCTATACCCAATAATAGCCCCCTACAATAACAATAAGGATGGGCGAATACCATACTAGAAAGTAGAAATACCCTAATTAAAAAGGCATCTAATAAAATATAAAGCCTATTAGACGCGTCTAGTATCTAGAACTATAGGGGAGTATCTATTAGCTATTACAAACTAATATAGCTAGTAGAATAGCTCCAGTCTAGTAAACCTTAGGCGCCCCTCTAGTAAACCCTTAATTAAATCCTCTAA
>Ga0307507_10003445_pt1 | contig 30657 bp, 11 predicted proteins | sample 7_EM_MG_FD_207223 | JGI IMG/M metagenome (GOLD analysis project Ga0307507, IMG submission 207223) | Populus trichocarpa ectomycorrhiza microbial communities from riparian zone in the Pacific Northwest, United States - 7_EM | ecosystem: Host-associated > Plants > Roots > Unclassified | place... | reverse complement strand
TTCTTAGGAGTATAGTTATGTATTTAAAGGACCTTAGTCCCTACCGTAGATAGTTCTCTCCTTATAGTAAATCTTAGAATACAATTGGAGTTAATCTATTAGGCAACCACTCTACTAGTTATTATTATATTGTTAATTTATTCTTACCTATATACCTAGCCTAATAATAGAACCCACCATAGTTCCTACTATAAGGTTCTGTTACATATTCACTACCAAGGTTACGGTATTAAACAAGATCGAATAATATGCCACCTAGAGCACTAGTTATAACGGCGTTAATGGCAGCCACAACCTCAGGGCTAGGTGATACTAGTATGGATAATAGGGATTCTTAAGTAGTTACGTAAGGTTAGTTATAGAAAATGGTTAATCACTTACAAGATAATAATAGGATACTTAAAGAACGTATTAATGGAATTGGAGTAGTAAAAATTAAGCTACCTTTAATCAAACAATTTTTAGGGGAGAAGTTAAAGCTTAAGGGATTTCTTACATAGATGCACTTTAAGGTAGTACAGGAAGGAGCAAAGTTAGCAATATCGTTAGATTAAGTAGCCTATGTAGGATTGTTTCTAACGGGGAGGGCACTTAAGTGGTTTAAGCCGTATCTTACGGAAATACAGGCCAATAGCATAACAACTACTAACCAGGACGTACGGTATATATTTACCAGTTAGAATGGGTTTGCAGAATAGTTAACGCAGATATTTAGAGACCTAGAGGCCATAACCACAGCGGAACAAAAGCTTTAGAACTTAGTACAACGCACTTCAGCAATTAAGTATATAACGCAGTTTTAAACACTAGCCACGTAGGTTAAGTGGAATAATAGGGCGCTTATAGCATAGTATAAATAGGGACTTAAGGCTAAAGTCTAGGACGCAATTATTCTAATAAAAGATGCGGACACTCTAAGAGAGTTAATAGATTAGTTAATAAAGATTAATAATAGAATCTATTAAAGGGAATAAGCTAAGAGAGGGTAAGACAGAGTTCCACAGTTATATAAGGCGCAGAGTACGCAACGACAGACATAGAGTTAAAAACTATAGAATGGCGTAGAGCCTATAGACCTAAGTAGTACCAAAAAAATCTAAAGGTGGGAAAAGAAACTATAGAAACCCAGAGGTTAAGGATTAAGTAATTAAAGAACTAAGGAGCAGAGGCCAAACCAGGGATCTCAGCAGTAGAAGACGTTTAGGCGGACTCTATAGCAAAGTTAATAGTTTAGAGATGGAGCTTATATAAATTGTGGGAAACAAAGTCATTTCGCCAGAGACTATAGAGGTAGTTAAAGTAACTACGCAGTAAAGGGAACTAGGCCAGCAGATGGCACATACATATAGAGGGACAATAGTATACTGTAAGGAACAAAAGAGTGTTTAATTAACAGTTTTACGTATTATTATAATAACGCATACCAAATTTATAAGGACGCTAAGTATAGCGTAAGCTATTGGCTACAGGAGCTATTGTTATCTAAGTTTAAAGGAACTAATAAACCAGCTTATAGATCAGACATCAAAGACAATAAATTTAATAAAGGCGAAGTATTTACTAATAATAAGGTAATAAAGGTAGCTTACTAGGAGCATACAGACCTTAAAGAAGTTAAAATAGAAGTAGAGACTAAGACTATTATAGAACAAGGTTTAGTAACGGGTATTATAACACCATTAAATACAATTTCCATCGCTTTACAAGACAATAGAAGTAATATTTAGAAGAAACTAAGCAAGTAGATAACTGCTAGTGCTAGCTCATTACTTAATAAAGGTAAAAGGCCACAGGCTTAAGATTCTTAAGAAGAGATAAGAGAAGCTTAAGATTTTTAAGACAAGATAAGATATACCTAAGAACCCATAAAGGACAAAAACTGATAGGAAAGGGCAGCGACTTAATTTAGTAATAAACAAATAAGTACAGGACGCAAGTTTAAGAACTACAAGTTCGGAGAATAAATAAGAACGTTAGTAATCCTAGGTAAACGTAGTATTTAGCCTAAAGATTAAATAGTTAATACTAGGATTAAAAAGCAAGACGACTACAAAGATCTAGCTATAAGACGCAGAAAATAAGAAACTATAAATAAGTTTAGAACAAGAATTATCACATAGTAGGAGCAAAAGCTAAACAAGAGGTTAGCTATGCCAGGTTATATAAGGGACAGAGCACCTATATAAAGAGTTATTAATAGGCCAAGTGCAGGAACACCTAGGGCAAAGTGGTTAGATAAACTAGAATAAAAAGAGGATCTAGATATCCTAGCTAGGTTTAAAGAAAGACATACCAAAGGATGTTATAATATAGTAATAACAAGGTACTTTCTAACAGATAAACCATATACACTAAACTAGTTATACGGAAAGTGGTATAGGCAACGACACAATAACAAATAGGCTGATTTTTATATATAGCTAGACAAAAAGGTTGTCCAAGACCAACCTATTACGGAAAAACGTATAAGTTATATTAAAGGAGCATTAATTATAATATTAAGGAACCTAGAAGAAGGATCTAGGGACTAGAGAAGTAAGCAATAAATCTTAGTACCTATAGTAGAGATACCAGTGGTTAGGTTAACTAGGTATAGGTTTAAACTTAAAAATAAAAATAAACTAAGAGTTAACCTAAAACATATAGCGTATTATATACTATTATGGATAGCTTGTGTGGATAATATGTGTAATATACATAGAGCACTAAAAGATAAGAACCGGAAGTACCTAGTAAGGATATATTAGGCACCAGAGGAAAAGCGGTTTAGAAATACTAAGTATATACATAGTTGGCACCCAGTAGAAGTACAAGGTTAAGGAGACTTAATACTTTAACCAGGAAGATTCCTTACGGAAGAATGCCTAGATGGATAATAGTAGTGGAAGTGCCTAGAGAACACTTATCTATAGTATATAGAGGAAAAGAAACGAACTAAGTATTAGCCTAAGTTAGACTAAGTATAGACAGGATCTAGCAGCTAATAGTTAGGAAAAGGGAAAGTATATAGGACCAGAGGGAACTAGTATTAGAGCCTTAGACCCTCAAAGGAATTTAAGGATAATACCTAAATTTATAAGCTAAATGGTAAGATCAGCAGTTTAAAGTATTAGTAGATAGTGGAGCAATTAGAAACCACATATTACTAAAGGCAGTAGAAAGAATAGGGTTACTATATAGACAGAAGAAACACCTATATCCACTTATAACAATTTTAGGAGATTAGATAGCCTATAGAGGAGGTATTATTAATCTTAAAACAGGACCTATTTAGATAACTATTAAAGGGAGACCAGTTAGAATGTCTTTTAATATCCTACTATTAGGACAGGATAAGGCGATACTAGGAATGCCTTAGTTATAGGAATACAATCCAAAGATTAATTAGGTTATAGGTTAGGTTAATATTAAGAATACTTAATAGTATAAAGTGCGACAGTAAACCAAGTTGGTATAGTACTAAGTTGGAGCGATATATAAAGAGACTAAGCAAGGCTTAAGTTATATACCAAAGAGATACTATAAGTATGGTAAAAAATTATGGTTACTAGAAAGTAAAAAGCTGTTAGAGTATACAGCATAGGACCACAAAATAGAATTAAAAAAGGGAATGAGTCCAAAGTTCTTTCTAATCTATAAGCTTACTGAAATAGAGTTAGTAGCGCTTAAGGAGTTTGTCTAGGAGAACTTACGCAAGGGATATATTAAACCGTTATAGTTATTAGCAGGATATCCAGTACTATTTATCCTAAAGAAAAACGGAAAACTTAGGATGTGTATAGACTATAGATAGTTAAATAGTATTACTAGGAAGGATAGGTATCCTTTACCCTTAATTAGTAAGATCTAAGACAGGATAGGTAACGTAAAAATCTTTACAAAGATAGATTTAAGGTAGGTATACCATTAAATTAGGATTAAGGAAGGCGATAAATGGAAGGCAGCCTTTAGGTTAAAGGAAAGACTGTATAAACCATTAGTTATACAATTCGGACTTATAAACGCACTAGTAATGTTCCAGAAGCAAATTAATAGTGTATTAGGAGAACACCTAGATGAATTTGTTATAGTATACCTTAACGACATTATTATCTACTTAAAGAATAAGGAGGAACATAGAGAACACATTAAATAGGTCTTAAAGAGACTATAAGAAGAACAGATGCCAGTAGTAATTAAGAAATATAAGTTCTTTACTAGGAAGACCAATTTTATTGGATTTATTATTAAACTAGGCCAACTTAGCATAGATCCAAAAAAGATTAAGGCTATAGTAAATTGGTAAGAACTAGAGAATATTACGCAGTTAAGATCGTTTCTAGGGTTTTATAATTACTGTAGAAGGTTTATAGCGTAATAGTTAAAGGATATTAAGCCACTTACGCGATTAATAAAGAAAGAAGAACTATGGGTATAGGGAAAGAAGTAATAAGAACTATTTAAGAGAGTTAAAGAATTGTTTACCTAGGAGCCAGTTCTTAAGATCTATTAACCAGGTCTAAAGACGGTTATAAAAATAGATACATTAGACTTTACACTAGGGGCATACTATATACAGAAATATTAAGATAGATGGCACCCAGTAGCATACTATAGTTGGAAGATGACACTACTAGAGTTAAACTATAACATCTATAATAAGGAGTTGTTAGGTATAGTTACAGCACTTAAGAAATAAAGAATATTCTTATAAGGCACAGAGAAACTATTTGTAGTTAAAATAGACTATAAGAACCTTATAGGATTTCTAATAATAAAGAAACTTAACTAAAGACAGGTTAGATAGGCGGAAATGCTTATAGAATACCATTTCGAAATTTAGTATACTAAGGGTATAGACAATGCACGAGCAGACGCTCTAAGTAGAAAGGCTAAACTATAAAGTAATAAAAAGCTATTAGGAACTTTATTGCGAAAGGATTAAGATGGATTAATTAGGTATAATTATCTAAAGATTATAGCAACTAAGGAAAGTCAGATCCACGAATTACTAAAGAGTGATTAAATATAGAAGATCTAAGAAGTATAGGCAGAGGATCTAGACTTAGAGCAATATAAAAACAGAGAAGCAACATATATACCTAAGTCTATTACAGAAGAATTTGTTAAGGAATTCCATAAGGGAATAATATAAGGACATAATAGAGCTATAGGCTTAGTATTAAGACTTTAAGAAGAGTATATTATTTAAGGGATCTGGGGACTAGTAAGACAAGTTATAAGGGAATGTTTAGATTGCTAAAGGAATAAACTAACAAGGTATAAGCTATATAGAGGGCTATAACCTATTAAGACACCAGAAAGACTATGGGAGGTTATATTATAGGACTTTATTATTAAGTTACCAAAGTTAAGAGATCCTATTATAGGACAAGATTATAACGCGATTTTAGTAATAGTGGATAAGCTAATAAAGTAGGGATACTTTATAGCGTGCACTAAAGAAATATTAGTAGAAGATGTCGCTAGAATCTATATAAAAGAAGTGTTTGTAAGACATAGAGCACTAAATAAGATTATATTGGATAGAGATCTAAGATTTATAGCAGCATTTTAAAAAGTGTTTCTGGCAGAATAAGGGGTTCGCGCAGTAATATCTATAGCGTATTATCCGCAGATAGACGGACAAACGGAAAGACTAAACTAGACACTAGAACAGTATTTAAGGCATTATATTAATTACGCATAGAATAATTGGGTATTGTTATTACTAGTTATACAGTTTGCATATAATATAACACTATAAGAAGAAATGGGGACATTACTATTTAAGGCAAATTACGGGTACGAGCCAAGAACATCATTATTACTATATTAAGCAAAAAGGACAAGTAGCGCAGCTAAGTAAAGAATGGAGATGTTAATAAATCTTTATATAGACCTTAAAGAAATAGCTAAACTAGTACAAGAATAAATAAAAAGGTACTATAATACTAAGAGATCTAAGGGACCAGATCTTAAGGAGGGAGATAAAGTATAGCTACTATATAAAAATTTTAAGAGTTAACGACTAAGCAAGAAGTTAAACTATGTTAGACTAGGACCTTTTAAAGTTAAGTAAAGAATTTTGTTAGTTACGTATAAGTTAAACCTACTAGCCAAAATAAAGATCTACTCTATACAATATATTGCAATACTAGAGCTAGTATACGGGAATATTAAGCCACTAGTCTACAAGGTAGACATATATAGAGGATAAAAGGAAGATAAATAGCAAGTTTTAAAGATCATTAGTTATAAGGATATAGATAACAAAACATAGTATAAAATAAAGTAGATAGGCTATAATAAGACTACCTAGGAACCACTAAGCAACTTAGAGAACGCTATAGGAAAGGTACGGGAGTATTAGAAGAAAGTAGGTCAGGTAATATTAACAAGGAAGGATTGCCAAAAAATAAGTTACCTAAGGGGGACCTAAGAGGAGCAATTACCAAGCTACTTGGAGTTGTTTCCCTTATAGGAGGAGAGCCAGTCCTTATATCACTAAGTTCCTATAGACCTTATTAAACTAGTTTCCACTCCTTAGAACGAACCTTCTCATAAACACATTTAAGACGTTAAAGACGAGCATAAGCCAAACGTTAAGCTTTAAGGACGTATATAGACTCTTCTAAGGCACATTAAACCTTAAGTAGCGCAGAGGCCAGCTCACCATTAAGCTTTGTAGTGGTAGATTAAACACAAGACCCTATAACAAGTTACTTAAGGAACTTAAAAACTGTTAAGAGTTATAGGACGTGCATACTTAGTATTAAAGACAGAGCGAATATCGCAGGACAATTAAACGTTTGCTTTAGTACACTTAGAGTAAGAGAAGGGTTATTAGGACAAAGGACTTACTAGCACAACGCACACTAACCCCTCTTTGGCGTAATAAGAGTAAGAGATCGCCATCACCTCGCCCAGCGATAGTATAGAGGAAACCGTACGAAGGCGACGCTCAACCCAGGAAAGAGAAGAAGAAGCTTTAGGTATAATAAGTACGGATATTAACTAGAACAATTAAACGGACATTATACCTCTAGTGGACGACTTAGAGATGTTAGAAATCTTCAAGGATAAAGATAAAGAGGAGGGAGATAGTGTTACGGACGCTTTAAGTATAATATTATAACTACTTAGGGAAGAGTTGCAGGAAGCTAGTTAGTTAATATAGGCACAGTCTAGGATAGATCTGGTGGAACTATATAACGAGGAATAATAACTAAGGTCACGTGGTATTAAACGCGTTAACTGCGTTAAATAAGAGGGACGTTATATTTAACACAGATAACACGTACCTCACGTATAAGAGAGGATTTCTTAGGAGTACGGTTGTGTATTTAAAGGACCTTAGTCCCTACCGTAGATAGTTCTCTCCTTGTAGTAAATCTTAGAATATAATTGGAGTTAATCTATTAGGCAACCACTCCACTAGTTATTATTACGTTGTTAATTTGTTCTTACCTATATACCTAGCCCAATAATAGAACCCACCGTAGTTCCTGCTATAAGGTTCCGTTACATTTAAGAGCTTTTATAAGGTTAAGATCTGCTAACTTATTAAAGGCTTAAACTAGCTTATTGTCGACGTCTTCCTCTTAAATTAATGGTTTAAATATTTTGTTATTATCTTCTAGGAGAACCTCGTTCTTAGTTAGGGTATTAGGGAGTTAAATCTTCTTAATTAGCGTATCTAATTCGGCGTGTAGATCCTTTAAGATATCCGTTCGCTTTCTGTTAAAGAACGTCTTCTTATTAAAGATAATATCCCTAGTAGAGATAATGATACCTTTATATAGGATCTAGATCCTGTAGATATTGGTAGAGTTATAGCTAATAAGGTAGCCGATATAGGCTCGCGGATCTAGCTTACTTAGCCTTTTCTTCTTTAGCTGGGTATCCGACGTTATTGCATACGCCCTACAGCCGTAGGCTTTTAGGTGCGCCAATTATGGTTTTCTTAATCTCCTATTCGCTAGGTAGGTATAGAACCTCTTATATAGTAATTTCCATCTATTGCTTTCTTGTGGCGTTTAATCTTAAAGGTAGACTATATAGTTAACGATCTCGTTCTATAGATTATGCAGTAGCTTAGCAGTAATTCTTATTGCTTGTGTTCTCTTAATAATTATACCCCCTAAGCGTTTAGCGGTACTATTCTAAGCTTAGGTATATAGCGTTAAAGGCTTAAATATAATCCCTTAAGTCCGTAGCTATTTAAGAGTTCTCTTTTTCCCTAGCTTGTTATCTAATCTAATAGTATTAACTTTAAGGTTATACCTTAGACAAATCCATTGGATGAAATCTTTAAGTACTTATAGTGTCTCCTTCTCCTTACTATGCATTGTTATAAAATACGGGAAGGTTCTTCCTAAGAAGGTGTTATAGATAAATATAACTTGTATAAATCTAGTATGTGCTTTCTTAAGGTCAGTCTAGTTAATATAGAGGTTAAGATAAAGTTTATTAATATTCTGTTTTAAGAACCTTCTTAAGACCTAACGCTTAATTTTGGCGAGACTGTAATATTAACATTCCGTTGTTTTTAGGCCTTAAAGCTTAACTCCTAAGGCGTTAAGACCTAGATGGTAAAGGCTTATAGGTCCTAGATAACCTAGACGCAGATACTATAGATATATATTACCTTTTAAATCTAAACGAGCGTCTCTTAACAATACTCTACGCTTCTATTAGCGGCGTAGCAGTTAGCTTATATTAAATACTAATAGACTTCCTGGTTGGACGTATTTAATAGTCTATTGTCTATAACATTCTTCTATTTAATATAGGATTGTGTCGTCCTTTTAAACTAAAAGATTGTTGTCTTCTTTATTATCCCAGTAGTACCCTCGTTTTTAAAGTAGATGGAATAATACTAGATTTGTATTAAAGTCCATATAAAAGGTAATGTCTTTAAGACATAGGTTTCCCTTGCTCTTGTCTAGTTTTATAACTTGGAGAGTGATATCGCCGTAACCTAGTATAGGTACTTCTAAGCTGCTAGCAGTGATATATTTATATCTTAAAGCTTTCCTAAAGTTATAGAAACGAGAGAGATTATTAAAGATATAGAGAGTGGTTCCTAAGTTAAGAATAGTTAATAGCTTTAATAGATAGAGTTAACTGGTGTAATATAATTCTAGGAATATTGTATTGGCTTCTCCCTTAATCTTAACTATCTCCTAGCTCTCGTCCTGTCGTTATTAAGCTTTATTAGTCTTTAATTCCTTAAGCTTAAGTTGTTCTACTTAGGCAGCTAGATCCTTATCTTACTCTACCTTTATAAGCACCCTTTTTATACGTGTACCTATGGCTTTAAATCCCTTAGGCCTTTTGCTCTTAAATAGATACTAATAGTTAGGAAAGGTATGTCCCCTTATATTACATGCTAGGTATTTAAGGTTCTTTAACCTTTTAGAAGACGTCTCTTTAGTTAAATTTATACCTACCCTTTTTCAGCTACGAGATAAGCTGTTCCCTTTTTTTTTTGGACTTTAGCAGTAATAGAGATACCCTCTTTAGGCTCTCCTACGAAGTCTACATTAAATGCACTCCCTCTTGCTGTTATAGGTACGGCTTTAGAAAGGTTTTGGAATGCTTCTCGTAGCTCTATTACTACTTTACGGTATTCTAATAAGGGAGCCTTTTCGGTATCATTTGCCTGCTTTATATACAGAATAAAATAGGTTTCGCTTATAGGTTGTATTACATTTATAAGGTCTATTAGCTAGATCCCATTAATTATCTATAGAAGATCATGCTTCTCTACTATCTTTATTACATGCTCTTATTGGTTAAGCCACTAGGTAACCTTTGTCTGCTTAAGCCCTTTAAGTGACTTTATATACTGTAGCTGTACCTTCCTTATTATAAAGTTCTTTAAAGGCTTAGTGTTTTCTTTTAACCAAATTAGCTATTCCTTAACTGTAAGGGAAGGGTTAAGCAGCAGCTTCTTCTAAATTGATACTATAAACGTGATCTAGGTGCGTATTTGTTACAGATACTCTTCCTATTTTAGGAAGTACTTTATATCCTAGTTATAGTATTGTCTGCTATTCTTATACGCTTTCTGTTAATTCGTTAAGAGCTATACATATAAGGTTGTATTTTTATTAAAATTAGTAACTTCTAGATAGGCTGGTTCTTATAGTAGAGCTTATTAAGGTGCTATATTGTTTGGGTTAACGTGGGCCCAAATTTATTTATCTACAAGGGCTTATAGTTGCCAGATCTATTGCTCCCAGTCTTTTAGTTTATTAAGAATAATCATAGTTAATAAACTTAATGTTGGTAGAGTTATTTTACTAATAGGTAAAGGAGGAATTGTGATAGTATTTTGTTGTTAGGATTGTCCTTATTATTAAAATCGTCCTTATTATTAGGGTCGTCCTATAACAATTAATGTGGAATCTCGTAGAATCTCGTGGAATCTTGTGGAAGGTTTGTGTTAGAATCGTTCTGTAACACTTAAGGTAGGATTTCTATTAGAGTCTGCGTCCTTAACGATGAGGTGTCAGAGTCTAACAATAAGGTAGAATTTCTTTAAATGATTGAGTAATAGCTGACTAGCTTCTTAAGTCGGCGGACCGGGTTTATAACTATCACGAAGTTCAAATAGATCTGCTCATTTATGAAATGGGTTAATAGATTGATGATCTGGTATCGTGTCTTGAGTGACGTGTCTTGGGGGCCCTAGAGCTTCGAGCTACGAAGAGATTTTACAATGCACGTGCTCCGAGCACGTGACTCGTGCACGTGAGCCACGCCTTTAGAGAATACAGATTATCTGACAATATTCCTAGAGTTAACAAGTTGTGATGCCCTAAACCTTATTTTTCTTAGTCTCCCTTACTAAAAAAAGTTTACCCGAGCATTACCCGTTGTCTACACTGTTATATCGCCGCTAGAGTCTTAGTAGGTGAGAAGAGCTTTACTACTATGGCTTCTAACGCGTTAGAGAATGGCCAAACGACTGCCTTAAGCCTTTCTACAGCTCGCTCTAATCCTACTATACCTACCGACCTCTAGCGCGCCTTAGATCACAGCTTAGACGGTAATGCCGACACATCTACTACCGAATTCAAGCCAATACCGTTAGACCCCGAACGCATATTCAGCCTTACGGGCTTTCTCCTTACTGCCAATCGCGCACGACTATAATCTGATATAATTGGAGCTTTGATGGCGGTAGGATCATGGGATAAGGAAGGCATAATCAATATGGTAGTGGGCAGCTGAAGCGGCCGCAGAAGGAAGGAAAGGTATAGATACGGCAGGATGGTAAGTTAATACCATGCCAAGACTCGTGGTAGGCTTATATTCAAAGCCGGGCGATAGGAAGGACGATAGGAGGCGATGGGAGCGTCGCCAAGTAGGTCCTCCTACATCAACACCATGCCAAGACTCCCGATAGTTGCTGGCTCCTACACCAGTTGAATTCGGTTGAAATAGTTGCCAAGATCTCAATACTGAGCCAATCAATTCAACCAATTCAAGGCCTCAGTTGAGTTGAGTTGATTGATTTGCAACCCTGGTGGGCGTGGATACCCATAGATCCGTCAGGGAACAGGGCCTGAATCTCTTAGCAATGGCCACGTATCAAATAAGCACCCAGCAACAACATGAAGAAGTCCATTAACAGCTACAATCATTCTAAGTCATTATGAAAGAATCCTAACGTCATCACATGCGGTATACAGTGCCACTACAGACCTAGCTGGTCATTGGGAACGAAATGTGCCCCTCCTGCACACCTATATCCGGACCGCTCTTTTACCCAATGGAAACCCGCTGGACATACGCCCATTTCCCTCAGTTTTTTCTGTACCCTGGCTTCCCCCTGCCGTCTCCTCGCCTCTTCTTCTCGAACCTTTCTCAAACTTTCTTCTGCTGCTTCTTTAGCACGCTTCACAGTTAGATTATGAAGCCTTTCTTCCTCATGCTTGCGTTTGAGATCATTGATCTCATCTTTTGACGCATGGCTCGTTTCCATTATAATCTCCTGCAACTTGCCTAGAGTCTGCTCGCCTCTAATTTCCTTTTCCTTGAAGTTTTCAACGTTTCGCTCTTGAGCAGCAATGGATTCCTGTAGGGATTTGGTCGAAGCCTCATTAACTGCAATATTGACTTGAAGCTGTTGCCAGATTTCATCGGAGACACCCAAGTCTCGTGGCGACGAATTAATTAGCTGTGAACCGTCCCCTACCTTCTCTTTCTCCATAACTGGGTTTGGGTCTGTCGAGTCTGTAGCACAACTTATCGAAGTAGCAATATTAAACGGCATTGGCGGGCTTGCTTCAGGGCGTTGGTCGAGAGATTTGCTCGCGACACCACCAGACGAATCACCCAATTGTGTTTCGTCTGTGCACCTTGCCCTCTGACTCTTCAACATCGATTTTAGAGCTTGGAAAACGTCTACTATCGTCATGGTGAGAGAGGGAGAACTCTGGCCAGCACCTTCATAAGCCGCAGCCGTGAGTGATTTGGAGATTGTCTTGATATCACGACCGTTACTCCAGGATGAAAGGCTGGAGAGCTCTTTTAGAATATCAATCAGCTCAAGATAGCTTTCGGATCCGGTCTCCTGGAACTCTGATCCAATGTCTATCCCATTCTGCTGCAGTTGCCGATGTAAAAGCGTCAGACACTCTTCTGGTCGCATGTTCCCGAAAACGACTTCCTCTGGAAACCGACTACACAGCCCAGGATTTACCTTGAGAAGACGGTTTATATCTTCGGTATAACCAGCGAGTATAATGACGATCTTGCCCACAAAAAGTGGTTTCGTTAAACAATCAACTAATTCGTTAACTGCTTCCCGTCCGAACTCTCCGTCGCACAAGCGATAGGCCTCATCTATAAAGAGCACTTTGCCCAGTCCTTTTCTTAAGGCATCTCTAGTCCTTGGCGCGCTTTGGCCGACAAATTGGGCTATAAGATCGGATGCAGAACATTCTAAGTAGTCTTTAGTCAATAATATGCCCATTTCATAAAAAAATTCTGCCATTTTTCGGGCAACTGTAGTCTTTCCGGTGCCTGACACAATATTAGATGTGGTCAAGTCGGATAATTAGCCATGGCGACCTACCTGGCGGGCCCTTGAATATAAAGTTGAAAGGGATATGTTCTCGTGGATCCCTCTTCCGAGCTCTTGTGTTGGCAACGATTCGCTGATATTTTTCTAGTTGTCCTATAAGCTCCTCACAACCCACAATATCCGCAAAGAGCTTTCGACAGCTATCAGCGGATTTTGTAGCCCGATTAAAATTCTCATCAAAGTCCTGAGGTAGGAACAGGATGTCCGATCTGCGCGCCTCTGGATCCACGAATGAACATCGCGTTTGCTCGCTTTCCTTCGCATGGGAGATCAGGTTCTCAATATCTCCTGCGTTTCCGAAATTTGGTAGATCCCGGGCTCTGCGAAGAAGTTCAAGGGCAACGTTCTTCGCCTCTTCCGTCGCCTCCAGGCCTTGCTTCTGGAGCCTTAAGTCGAGAATCTCTTTAAGTTCCCTATCGTTGAAATCCTCAAAATAAAATGCCTCATTAATAGGGAAACGTCTTGCAAGACCTGGATTCGAATTCTCTAACATCTCCGTCATTTGTTCCTTGTATCCCAAGAGTAGTACGCATCTGTCTTCACCTGGCTTGCTTTGGACTTCGGCCACGAGTGTGTCGATTACAGCGGTTTTATACGGGTCTACGGTATTTCCAACTGTTTTACCGCCGGGATAGAGTCCGTACGCTTCATCTATAAGGAGGGCTTTACCTCCGGTTGTTGTTAAAATTGCTTTCGTATTTCTCTCAGACTCTCCGAGGGCACTGCCGACAAAATCTGCTGGAACTTTGGTTACAACTATTATATGCTTCGTTAGCATCGGATTAGAGAAAATTTTAAATTCCTCAAAAGCAAGTAATTTTTCACATAGCACCATGGGCCGCAATTTCTGGAGGTTAACTTAGATAGAGGTGTGGATCTAACCTTCTCCCTTTGAAAGCAGTCCCAGATCAGCCAAAATCGACGCATAGAGCTCTCCAACTGTCGTCTTGCCTGTGCCAGGTGATCCAAGAAAGACTCGATTGAGGCTTACCTCAATCGGAGGCTTCTCACTGAGCTCTCGATGGTAATTCAGCTGGATACGATCAACAAGCGCTTTGACGGATTGCTTGACAACATTTAAGCCGATCAAAGTTTGAAGTTCTTTCCAAGCCTTGCTGTGCTGGATTGCACCGAAGGGCTCAGGCCCTATTAAATCTTCCTTCGTAAAACCAAAATCGTCAGGGGTGCCACCAGCAATACGCTCGTGGTGTAGACGACTAGCTTGTCGCTCGGTAACTTTAGCCCAGGCGTTCTCCAAGGCACGTGCATTGCCATATCCTTCAATACCTCGACCCCTACCCAGTCGTCGAACAAGTATTCGAATGAAAAGACCATTCAAACCGTCTTCAATTTTAGCGCGCCCACCGTACTTCTTTTCTACCAGACGACTGAGCATTGCCGTAAGTTCTTTGTCCGTATAATCAGCGAAAGTAAGTCGAAAAGGCATGCGGCTGTCGAAGCCTGGGTTATGTTCGAAAAACTTCTCCATCTCTTTTCTATAACCGGCCAATATGAAGACAACTTTTCCCACTCTTTCTTCGATCTCTGCAAGCAGGAAATCCAAGACTGCTTTCCCTCCATAACTGTTGCCTGAGGCAAGTTGATAAGCTTCATCCAAGAAGAATGTACCTCCTCCGGCATTGATAATCGTTTCAATTTTATTCTTTGCTCCTGTGACTCCTTCATGCGCAAGGGTGGATCCAGTTACCTCTACGAATTCTGTCCCCGGTACCGCACCAACAGAAGTAAGAAATTTGGCATAGAGGCGTGCAACAGTTGTCTTGCCTAAATGGTTGTTAAATTTGACATGAAGACTCTTGGCGGGCTGCCCTCACCAGTTCCAGGATTCCCGAGCATCAACATCCCGAGCCTCTCTTTTTTCATATCGCTTCCTTGTCTTCCAGCGGTCTCTATTTTAGCTTTGATGCTCAGGATCTTGGACTTGACGTCCTCCAGGCCAGTAAGTCCCATTAGACTATCTATGGCCTCGTTTGACGCGCCATCAACTCGTTTCTGTCGTTCCCACTCCGCTTCGGATTTACTATATGCATCCGTAATTATCTTGCAGTCAATTGATTCTCTATCATCCGTTCGATTGGGCTTGAGCACCTCTGCCTTCTTTGTCGCTGTTGAAGCAAGTGAAGCTTTATTGTCTAAAGCACAAAGGGTAACGTCTGCTGTATCCCTCGGCCGAGGTGTTTCGACACGCAGCTGGGCCACCTTTAAATCTCGTCTCTTCCGCTCCAGTGCTTGCGTTCGTTCAATGGCTGTTCTTTTCTCGGCTGCCTCTTCCCTAACCTTCTGTATTTGACGATCGAGCGCTGCCATCTCAACTACATGTGATGTTTGGGCTTGGTCGCGTTTATTTTGTATTTCAAGGTCCAGCTCTAGCTGCTTTTGTTTGCACTCGTCATCAAGTTTGCATTTGCGGCAGGTCGATAACTGAGAGTGGTGGCATTTACGCTGTTGCATATGGTTCTTGGAGCACTTAAACTCTACCACTCTTTCACAGGCCATTTTTGAGTGGTCGAACAGCTGGTGGCAATGCTGGGGACACGGGTGTAGGCCACAACTTAGCATCGTGCCACTGTATACTCTTCATTAGCATAAGCTTGATAATAGGAGCTAATACTAACCATGGTTCTGTGCATCCTCCGTCTGGGCAATCCTTATCGAATTCTTCCGGGCTTCGCAACAGGGTGATGCGGTCCGTGTGGCGCTCACACTTTACGGGAAAGCCATCGTAGATATGGTTTCCATCCTTAAGCATTCTCATGAAGCGTTGCCACAACCCTCCACCTTTCCGAGAACCTATGAATGTCTCCGCATCACCAATAAGGATAAGCGCATCCCGAGCCCGGGAAAGCAGAACGTTCAGACGCTCATGAGAAGTCATGAAACCAATGTCTCTATGATGGTTACTCCGCGTTAAAGAAATAACGATAATATCGCTCTCATCACCCTGAAAATTATCTGTGCTAGTTCAGCCTTCATTCGGACCGTAAAAAAATTGCGAAGCACAGCGAATAGTTCCAGTTTTACAGTAAAAAGGGCGGCAAAACCTACCAATTGTAGAAATCCTGATACGGGGCTTTCCCAAGTCAGCAGACGCCGCAGGCATCAATCCAGCACGGACTAATTCGTGGGAATCCAAATCATTCAGCACAGGATCATTGTCTTTCCCTAGCTCATCTAGTAAGAGACGTAGTTGACCGAGGTACGGCGTTAACACGGCAATGTTATCAGTCCTGTAGCCCTGCTGGCCAAGATAACGCACGCACTTTAGAGCCATCTTTGCTTCGAATAAATTCTTCTTCGATGAAGGTGAAGTCGTATCCTTCCAATCAGGCACGTCTTCCATCTCTATTTCGTTTTCCTTGTGGTTGACAAATATCAGATTGTCCCTGAAGCCGCGCAGATCAGGTCTTCTTTGCGTCCTTGGGTCGTCGATTAGATCCGGATACGTCAACTGCCTCACCAGCGCCGACAGCTCCGGGCGCATTCGATGTTGCTGAGATAATACTTGATGAGGATAGTTCCGAAGGATGAGCCTTTCGAATAGGGATCGATTCAGGTCGTAGCCGCAACCTTTCTCAACGCTAAGGTCGTGGTGCACTCTAGGGCGAAGCTGTTTATGGTCGCCAATCAAGATTAGCTGCTTCGTGTCTGGACTAAGTGCAGTAAGTATATGGCTCTCGAGGATTTCTCCTGCCTCCTCAACAAGTAGGATGCCTGGAGCAACCGATTGTATAGCCTGCACATATTTGGCTGCCGCCGTAGTAGTACATCCGATGATGCGCTTTTGGCGGATAACTCTAAGATCTTTCTCCATCTGTATCGCATTAATTCGCTCAAGCGATGCATCGTAGGCAATTCCCGCTTCGTGAATGCTGTCCAAGCGCTCTTTCAACATTTCTTCCTTCCATTCCTTCAGAGCTTCTATACGACTCTTGGCTGGCATCCTCCAGACAATCTGAAACTCATTTCCATGCTCCCTCTGGAATATTCCTGCGTCTTTTCCACGGCACCATCTGTCAAGCAAGTAGAAGCGATTAGCCACCTTCCCTTTTCTACCGACTCGCATCATATCATCACGATCTCCAGGTATTTCGAAAGCACCGAAAAACGGCGGACCCTCGGACCGGAACTCTAGATGCTCCAAAATGTCAGATTTTGAGGGATCTGCCTGCTGAAAGCCCGCGAAAGCCTCACGCAGCGTATGGCTAGCCTTCGAGGCTTTTAGTTTCATCAAATTCAACATCTCATATTGTTCACGAGTCAGCCTCACGCTGGATCGCATTTGGGTAAGTGAAATAGCCTGAGACCTTGCCGTTGCCTTCTTGATTGATCCAAGCCGGACAATATCCGATTCCAATATACCCAACTTTAATAGATCTCCAAGGAACTGATCGAGGGCATGATGAGTGTAGCATACCACAAGAATCTTTTCCTTGGAATAGTCATTGATAGCTTTGGCGATAAGAGATCCGATAAACGATTTCCCGGTTCCTGGAGGACCTTGGATTAAGCTTATCCGTTGTCGAAGCCCTGCCAAAAAGCATTTTGTCTGAGATTCATCAAGTTTCGTTTGAGAAGGTAGCTTCAATGCATCTTTCAAATCAAATGCATGATCTGTTTCGAGGTCTTGCATGAGTTTGACCATATCAGTACTTGGGGGATAGTTAGGAAGAGGCAGGCTTTTGCCTTGCTCCCAACGAAGTATTTCTTCCTCCATTGACAGCTCCTTGATTTCTTTCAGCTGCTTTAAAACGGATTCATAGGCAAATAAAGCGGTGCTTAGCTGGACCAGTTTGACGTTATTCGCGGTCTTAATCCGTAGCAAGGCTTTTTCTATCACCGGTTTCGGAATCTGAAAGCATAACACTGGGGGGTTTCGCTCCAGGAGGTTGTCATCCCTAATCAAGGTACCCAGAGTAATAACTTCGTCATCCACCACTAAGCAGGCAACAGAGTCATTCTTCAGAAACTTTGTATTCTCTTGTAGAAACTTTCTTCGGGCAGCTCCTGTCTTGCCCTGCAATTGGGGGAGATCCTCCACGCATTGCAATTGCAACGACCACGGCTGCCGCTCGTCACACCTAACTCCCGTCATACTTAAATTTTCGATGCACATCCCCTTACGGCGTCCCTTCTTCACCATGAGGGCGATCTGTATTTCTTCGCGCAGATCACGCAGCATGTCCTCGCGTAACAATCTGAATTGAGCATCGATGTGGAATGCAAGGCCTTCACGGCTGTTATGAGAATTATCCATCTCATTAGCTCGAGGCAGAAATGGGTCCTTCGATGCGAGTTCGTCTGGAGTTGGAAGAATAGATATCTGTCGTATGTCGGCAAAGTCATTATCGTGCCGTCCACCGGGACCGCCGACATCAGTTTTATGCTTAGCTGTGAGGTTGCTAGTTATATGTACGATTCGTTGTGCTCGCAGCCGGACTTTCACTGAGGGGCCCTGTAAAAGCTGTTTCTGTATGCTTGGATCCTGCGCGACGGCAGCATAGGTGATTGCTTTGTCCGTCGGTAGAGAGAGCAACTCTAGTAAGAGCCACGAAAAGGCTTCGGCTCCATGCTCTGTGAGCTTCTGAGACCTCGCGGCCTCGAGAAAAGCGTCCCATGTAAGTGGTGTATCAACAACTTTTAATATTATCTGACGCAGGACTTCGCCGCCACAGATCGTCTTCAGTTCATGGGCCTGGAGGTAGTTAATGAAAGCAGCCGTGGGACCGTTCAAAAAGGTTGGTAGCGTATTTGAACTCAATGAAGATTGCAGAGCGGGGCAGCCATGGCAGCTTCCGACAAGCCGCTGGATACATATAGCGGGCTCTGGCTGGTCACATATTGCCTCAAGGAACTGCTTCGAATTACTTGACATGATGTTTTCTTTCCCGGTCAGTACTTTGCTAAACAAAGTCCGGAGCTTACTGCTTCGACCAGCGGTTTTTTTACCCGGCATTGCAATACGAAATTAACATAACAGAACAGGTAGCACTCAGGTCGCCTAATGGATTGAGGGTATCTACCACTAGTATCAAAGAGCGAAGAAAAGCTTGAGTAGTGGATATGTGGAGATTTCAGAGACGTTCGCAGGCATGAGTAATAATTGCACGTCTGCGTCATAAATAGCTAACGGTCGCAATCGCTGGGGCGAGGCATGTGCACTCGCACCGCTAGCTGGAGCCAATCATGTTTATAGAAGCTGCGCAGACATTACCCCGCCTTTTTTTGGCTGCTTGCTGGGACGCACCCGGCATGTCATATAAGATAAGTGCCTCTAATATTCTGCCACGACATTACGCGAGGGATCGCATAATCTCTAGCCATTTGCGCATCTTGAAAGAACATATTTAATCAGCAGTTTTGTTAATTAACCTGGTACACAGGATTTGTCTATTTGTAGGTCTTCTCTCTTCTTAGGCGGCGGCTTATCCCTTAAGCTCGGACCCCCCACTGAACCCGGCTACCAAATCAAAATCAAACCACCGATTTGTCCCCCCATTTTTAACATAACTAAAAGGAGCAGAACTTGCAACTAGCTGTCGCCGATTTCAGAGCTGGCAAATTCGAATTCGGCAGTAAAGCTGCGCGCACGTACGGTGTCACTCCGTTAACTTTTAACGATCGATTAAATGGCAAGATACCACGACGAATTGCACACCAACACGAGTAGCGATTAACTCCTACAACGTTACCTCGAGCAAGCTCAGACGTGATTCCGTGGGCGGATTTTCGATCGGCCCGCAAGTTAACCACGTCTGAGGCAATTTTCCAATATTTATTAAGAAGAACGGTCTGCTTAACAAGTTCCTCAATCGCCTCGTCTGAGATTGGAGATTCTTTGTTAAGCGCATAAATCGAACGGCGGTCTTTCACTGCATTGAAGAAGCTTTTAGAGGATGTCATGGCTGTTTTGGTAGACGAAAAGCTACGAGTAGACGAAGGGAAGAGGGGATTGGATATGCGAGGAGTAGGTGAATGAATTGTAGAGCTAATTGCTCTAGCAGAAGCAAGGCCATTGCTTTTATATTGGCTTCTTAGACGGAACTGAAGCGGGAGTCTTTCGACGATTTGTAAAGAATTTTTCAGTATATTAGCAGACATGATTGATAGCAGTGCGAATTCCTGCTGCAGTATGAGGCCCATGACGAATGCGGTGAGGCAGAGAAATACCGGAACACGGAACCGGTACATGTCGTAGCCGGATGCTATATCAAGGGGCCGATGAATTAGCAATCAAGGCGGGCGACGGAATACTTGCACGTCTGATTTTTATGAAACACTATCCCTTAGCCCGCTGAAATTCGTCCACGCGTTATCGATAAGGACCAGCCAATTAGATCAATGCAATCGACTGTACGCCGTGGACGCCAGCGGGCTAAGAAACTGTGCAACGAAAACCGCCTCAAGGACAGAGAGTCGTCAGGCCACCTCACAAAACTAAAGCTATCATCAGAGAACCGCACAGCAAGTGATGAACGTGCTGTGCATGTGCAGTACGAGTTTTAACGAAGCGCGCCTCAAGGTCGGCAATCGGCGTTTTGAAACGCCTCTTCCGGCATTAGTTAACGCCTTTAAAGATGCTGACATATACAGCATCTCTTCAATTCCGGTTTGTCTCGTTCCCAGACCTTCTTGCCAAGGCTTACCTTGCCAAGACGCTAACCGCTTTTGGCAAGACCTTCGTTAGATTACCTCAGCAAGCTCAGACGTGATTCCGTTAGTGCGGAGTCAATCAGCCCGCAAGCGGGTGACTAACCACGTTCGTGGTGTATCGCAAGATGTGCTAATTTTATCATCGATATCCGCGTCACGGAGGTTGCGGATATTAAAATAACTCAACACTAATATTTTATATCATTTCCCAAAGTTCATTAATTATATAACAGAACCTAGGCTTTCAGAATATACTATTTTTATTACTTAGGTATTTTCAGGTCTTATAATCATTTTCGTTAAAAAAAAAAAAACGCGTTATTAAGATTATTAGACCTCTATATAATTTTATAAAAAACACTAGCTAATATATATAAAACCCATATAGATCTATAATAGATACCTTAGGGCACCTATTACAGCTAGAAGAAGTAGTATAATTACACATATACGTAACGCTAAGTTACTAGATTATAATATCCGTATAAGCCAAGATAAAGATATTATATATCCGCACCATAAAACAGCTAACTGTAACGTTATATACTACACACTAAGAAAATTATATACTGGCTAGAAATAATATTAATAAAAGAACTCGCTTAATATAATAAAATAAAAACGTACTATAAGCCTAAGCATTTAAAAGTCCTCCAGTATATTATTAGTAGCCTTATTAAATCCGTCCTTATAAAGATTATATAATAAACTACTTATATCAGACATCCGTGTATTGAAATTAGTAATACTACCCTATAAAAGCCGCTCTAATTTAAGTTAAAGAATAGTAGATGCCTTAAACCTAATATCCTATATACACTAATGCACAATTAAATCCTAAGCAATTATATCTATAAGTGACTAGATATTAACTATAGGAGACTTAATTATATAATTAGATATTATCCACTTACTAAATATATTCTTAAACTTAGCATAAAGAGGTCTAGTATAGCTTATAGTAAAAACACTCTATCTAAATAGAGAGTCTACTCTAAAGGTTAAGTTTCTGCGTAATTAGAGTAGCTCCTTTAGCTAAAGATTTAGCAGTTTATTAAGTTAATTGGCTTTAAAAAAGCTATCTAGCTCTCTGCGATTATTAATTAACCTATTTATAAGTATAGCCCGCTAAAGTATTAGATTATATGCCTTTATTATAATTAACCTCTAAAAGTATATAATTTTAGATATATAGTTATTACTCTTTAATCTAGCAAAGTAAAGGCAAAGGTAGGCAATTATACGCTTTAAGAGGCCAATATCCGTATACTTAATGGCGTATTTTAATACTTTATATATTTTAACCACCTATAGATACCAAATATGATTAAAGAACTCTATATTAACAATCTAAGTGGGCTAGCTTATAGTAGCAGAGCTAGATACTTTAAGCAATTAATTTATAACCTAAGAACCTCCGCGGGTAGAGGGCTGCGGAGGAACCAATTTATTAGCCTTACGGCCGACTTTAGAGCTAAAACCTACTATATAGATATCCTTAATATACTATAGAAACTGCTTAGGCATTAAAAATCTAATATATCTTTCAACTATACCTTTTTTATAGATATTAAGCCTATTACAGATATATATTAAAAAGAGTGCAATAATATAGGCATTAAAACTATACTGTATTAGCTCCTTAAGATAGTAAAAGGAAGGGCGCTCTATAGAAATATTTTATTGCCTAAGGTAATTTATATAAGTATAGAGCGTAGAGTACTACTACGTATATTGCTTATAACTAAAAAAAGTCCTTATAATTATATATAGGAAGTTTAACTAAAGGTACTAAAGACCTAGAATAGATTATATCTAATAATAGCTATTATATAAGAGCGCAGCCTCCGCCTACTCCCGCTTATAGGTATAAATAAGCTTTATAGTTTTCTGGTTACTATATACCAGATATAATTAGTTTTAGAAATTATTATTATAATTAAGCTATAGTTACTCTAAGAAGATTATCTTAAATATATAGTAGTTGCTATTTATAGAAGCCTCGCTCTCTATAATAGGGCCTAGGTTTATATAGGTTATCTTTATAGATAGTAGAATATTAATCTTTAGTATATACGGATATTTAAGCTTAGTATTAAATTTAAAAGTACTATTTATAGTAGCTAGATATATGCTTTAGAGAGCATCTATAATTATAAAAATAAATATTTAATTTTAAATGCTATTATATATATTACCTAGCGCCTTAGTAATATTTTTAATTTAAAGAAGGCTATTAGGGGGGATATAAGATCTATAGATAAGCTTTCCAGTAATATAGAAATAGAAAATACTAGTATCCCTAATTACCTAGTATTATATTCGCTTAAGGTAGTTAAAATTATTATATATAATATAGATGTTATTAAGAGCGGATATTAATTAGAGGTAAGTCTTTAGTAATATTAGTACTAATATATCCGCCACTGGTATTATAACCTTCCTTAAAGCGTTTAGCTAATCCTATCTTCTAGTAATTAAGTATCTTATATCCGTTAATAAGCCCTAGTTTATAAAGTAGTAATAGAACCTAATACTTTATACCTATACCTTAGAGATAAAGGCCAAGAAGCTAAGTAAAATAGTTAGTAGAGCTTTAAGCGCGGCCTAATAAAAGGATAGATATAAGAAGAATAACCTACCCTAGGTATAGATTTTGCGATTTATTATTTCTTAATTATACTAATAATCCTTCTATTAGTTAGTAGAGTAAAGGGGTATATTAGCTAATTTACCTATAACCCTTTAAGAGTTAAATATCTTTAAACTTTAGATCTAATTTCTATAGACTAAAGATAACTATCTTCTGCTAAAGATTACAAAGCTCTTTATAAAGGATATTAATAATTATATTAACTAGTTTTAAATAAATATCCACAGCCTCCTTAATTACATTACGAGTTTCTTTATCCCCTAAAAGGATAGTAATAAGATTCTTTGCCTGTCTCTTTTTTATAGCTTATTTTCTACTAGCACTAAGCTTTAGCTATACTAAAAAGAGATTATTAAAGGACCATTGCCACTCCTATAAAAGCCTAGTAATAACTTTAACCTTCTCTTCCTTTATTATTAGGCGTAATATCCACTTAGCAGATACTTTAGTTGGCGTTTATATAGGCGTCCGCTAATTAGCTAGTGTTATATTTATAGTAGGGATGGGCAATTTAATTATCAATATATTACCCGTTTGGTGGCGCTTTTTACTTAACATTGCGGGGGCTAATAGGGTAGATATATTAATTAATTATAGAGCTGCTTCTACGCATTAATTTAATAGTATTTCTAAGATAATAGCTATTATAGAGGTGGAAATCAATTTTATTAAAAAAGGTAACTATTTTTATATATAAACAAGTTAATCTGCCTAGTGAAGATCGCGAAAGTCCCTTAAACTATAGAATCAACTTTTATAAGGTTTCTTAGGCGATCTAACTTATTTTATATATAAAGCAGTTACCTTCTTTAACGAAATTAATCTACACCCTTATAATAGCTATTATCTTAAAAATACCGTTAAATTGGTCCGTAAAAGCAGCTCTATAATTAATTAATATATCTACCCTATTAGCCCCTATAATATTAAGCAGAAAGCGCCACTAAACGGGTAATATATTAATAATTAAATTGCCCACCCCCACTATAAATATAACATTAGTTAACTAGCAAACGCCTATTTAAACACTAACTAAAGCATCTGCTAAGCGGATATTAAAGGAAGAGAAGGTTAAAGTTATTTTAAAACATTTATAGGAGTGGCATTGGTCCTTTAGTAACCTTTCTTTAGCGTAGGTATAGCTTAATTTTAATAAAAGACGAGGCGTAAGAAATAATAAGGTATAAAAAAAGAAGGTGTCTGTACGAGTAGGGGTTGTAAATATCGTCACTAGATGAATGGCGTGGAGCGTATGCGGCAGGGCCTGTATAGCGTAGTGTAGGTCACCTGACCACCTACGGCCCGATAGATAGCCCGACTTTTACTACCCCTTTTTTCCTCTTTTGGTAGACAAAGAAAAGACACGAATAAACCAAGAACCAGAACTACTTATTGCAATTACAGTACCCCCCGGGTGATACCGACAGAAGGTAAAAAAGAAGAAGGTAAAGGGGCTTATTATTACCCTTCTAGGGGACAAAGAAATCTATAATGCGATTATAGAGACTATGGATATCTATTTAGAACTAATTAATATAGTTATAAATATCCTTTGTAAAGAGCTTTGTGATCTTTAATAGAAGATAGTTATCTTTAGCCCATAGAAGTCAGATCTAGAGTTTAAAGATATTGAAGTCTTATAGGGCTATAAGGCAATTAGCTAATATACCCCTTTACTTTACTAACTAATAAAAGGGTTATTAGTATAATTAAGAACTAATTAATTGCAAAATCCGTACCTAGGGTGGGTTATTTTTTTTAATATTTATTCTTTTATTAGGCTGCGCTTAAAGCTCTACTAACTATTTTACTTAGCTTCTTGGTCTTTATCTTTAAGGTATAGATATAAAGTATTAGGTTTTATTACTACTTTATAGACTAGGGCTTATTAATAGATATATAACGCTTAACTACTAAAAAATGGAATTAGCCAAATACTCTAAGGAAGGTTATAATACTAACGGCGGATATACTAGTGCTAATATTACTAAAGACTTACCTCTAATTAATATCCGCTTTTAATAATATCTATATTATATATAATAATTTTAACTACCTTAAGCGGACGTAATATTAGTTAATTAGAGATATTAGTGTTTTCTATTTTTATACTACTAGAAAGCTTATCTACGGATTTTATATTCCCCTTAGTAGCCTTCTTTAAAGTATACTATATAGCTAGGTATAGCTTTAAATTAAGAATATTACTAAGGTACTAGGTAATATATATAATAGCATTTAAAATTAAATATCTATTTTTATAATTATAGATGCTCTTTAAAGTATGTATCTAACTACTATAAATAGTATTTTTAAATCTAACACTAAGCTTAAATATCCGCGTATACTAGAGATTAATATTCTGCTATCTATAAAGATAATATATATAAACCTAGGCCCTATTATAGAGAGTAAGGCTTTTATAAATAGCAACTACTATATATTTAAGATAATCTTCTTAGAGTAACTATAACTTAATTATAATAATAATTTCTAAAACTAATTATATCTGGTATATAGTAACAAGAAAACTATAAAGCTTATTTATACCTATAAGCGAGAGCAGGTAGAGGCTGCGCTCTTATATAATAGCTACTATTAGGTACTACCTATTTTAGGTCTTTAGTACCTCTAGTTAAACTTTCTATATATAATTATAAGGACTTTTTTTAGTAGTAAGTAATATATATAGCGGTACTTTATGCTCTATATTTATATAAATTATCTTAGGTAATAAAATATTCTTATAGAGCGCCCTCCCTTTTACTATCTTAAAGAACTAGTACTATATAGTTTTAATATATATATTATTGCACTCTTTTTAATATATATATTATTGCACTCTTTTTAATATATATATTATTGCACTCTTTTTAATATATATATTATTGCACTCTTTTTAATATATATTTACAATAGGCTTAATATGTGACGGCTTGTATAAGTGCCTCTGAACCGAAGCTTGTGGATTGCTATCTAATAAAGATACTAAGCTAAGGAGAAGAAAAAAAGGGGGTTGCCAGGACCATAGTAAACATATATAAAAGGGCAGCCGCCAAGGCGCTAGCGGTAAGCGAGCCAATTGTAGGTTAGCAGAATATGGCAGCAGTATAGCAGAATTTGGTAGGTAACGCGCTCTAGTACCATTACATCACCCCCCCCTCCTAAAAAAGCCTGCCCTTAGGCGTTATCTAAGCTCCCTATTATTATTTAAATTATTATAATTATCTAACCCTTCTTTCTAGCATTTAATCCAGTTGTTTAATTTACATGGTGGTCTAGGGAGATTAAGGTGGGCTAGGTGGAAATCTTGTAGCTTATAGGGGGAGTACTTAAAATTAGATGCGGGGTACTACTCTAGGTTATTGTTATGGCCTACCTAGCTTGCACGGTATTTTAAGACATTACGGACCTTTTTTACTACTAGGATTTCTTTAACTTTCTATTCTTCGTCCTCAGCAATCTGGATTGGTGGTGGGGGGTTGTTATACTATCCAGGTAGTGGATCATCCGTAGCCTTTTATAGCCGGTTTGGGGAGAAAATGGGGTGGATTCTTATTAACTCTAGTAGCTTAACCTTAAAAGAGTGTCCTACCTTTTAAAGAGTCTTGTATGGGCCAGCTATTTGGTAGTCTAACTTATGGCTCAGCCTCTAGGTTTTCTAGTTCTTCGTTAACACCCATACCTTATCTCCTACTTAAAAGTCTTCCTCGCGATAATGTTGGTTTACATTAGACTCCTTTTTTTCTTGCGCCTTTCTTATAATTGTTTAAGCAGTCTTTTAGGCTCTATGTATTCTTTTAGCAAATACCTAGGCCTCCTTATAGCTGAGGCGTTCGCGGGCCATAGCGGGTTTAGTAGGCCTATCCCAATTAAAGGATATTCGTGGTGCATACCCGTAGAGTAGTTTAAATGGGGATATCCCTATACTATTATAAGGGAGTGTAAGCTGCGCGTAGTCCATTATAGGTAGTAATTCCAACTAGTTATCCTGATAGTAGTCTATAAAGGGCCATAGTTGCTAGTTAAGGTACTAGTTTATAATCTTGGTTTAGCCGTTAGTCTAAGGGTAGAATATAGTAGAGAGCTTAATCTTAATCCTAAGGATACGGTAGAGTTTATTCTAGAAATCTAATATAAACTAGGGGCCATGGTCAGAGATAATTGATTTAGGGGCGCCGTAGAATTAATAGATGTTGTTGATGTAGAGGCGGGCTATATCCTTCGCAGTTATGGTCTTAAAACAAGGGAGGGAGACGGATTGCTTGCATAGTCGGTTAACTACTATAAAGGCTACATCGTGGCCGTAGGCGTCCTTTAGAAATGACTTAAAGTCCATAGTAATATGTTGCTAAGGGCGTTCTAGAACTGGCAGTGGTTATAGCTACCCAAGAGTTTAATCCCTAGGGGCATTTGCGCGTCTATAGGCGTAGCAGTTTCTAACAAATCAATCTACATCAGATAGAAGTCCTCGCTAGTAGTAATAGGGCGCTAGTAGTTGGTGGGTCTTATTATAACTAGGGTATGCCATAGAGACTTAATAGTGGGTTTCGCGGATTAACTCTATTTGTAGGTTGTTAATATCTGGAACTATAAGCCGTCCTTAGTATAGAAGCAGTCCTTCCTCTATTTCTAAATTAGGGTCCTCCTTTGCGGCTTAGTTGCAGAGGGCTTTTAGGAAGTTAGCCGTGCGGTTTATAGTTAGGATGCGGTTAACTAGCCCTATTAGTTTATCTAAGACTGCTCCCTCTAGGGGTGCTAGCTTATTCCGTTTAGAGTTTAGTTCTTTAAGAATTTGCAGGTCAAGCTGTTCGGGATAGAGGAGGGCGCGCGTCCGGTATTAGGTCTTTAGCTTATCCTAGGGTCCTACGTCTTGTTCCCTTTAGGTTAGTGTATTAGCTTTAGTGTTTTACTTGCCAGAATAATATATAATTATAAAAAAGAATTTGGAGAGTATTTTGGCCTAGTGGGCTTATTATCTAGTAAGCTGCTTTATAGTTATAAAGTACTCTAGGGCTTTATAATCCGTATATATCTTAATCTGGGAGTTCGTGCCTTTAAGCTCTGCGCGCTATTAGGATAGCGATTAGATAATAGCTAGCATTTCTTTATTGTATACTTCGTAGTTATACTTAGCTAGGTCCATTATTTTCAAGAAGAAGGCAATAGGGTACTATTCGCCGTTTAGATGTAACTGTAATAGGATTCCCGCTATAACTCTGTTAGAAGCGTCCGTCTCTAGCATTAATTTGAGGTCTAGGTTATAGTGATAAAGAATTAAAAAAGAGATAAGCCAATCTTTTAACTCTCCAAAGGCTTCTATATAGTTATTATTAAAGACAAAAGGCGTGTCTTTCTAGGTAAGTTGTATAAGAGGCGTTGCCATAACTCTATAGTCATGGATAAATTGGTGGTAGAAATTACAAAAACCTAGAAAGGACTGGATCCCCTTTATAGTGCGAGGGGGCTTCTAGTTACAGATTATATTAACCTTTTTAGGGTTAACTTTAATCCTATTTATACTTACTATAAACCCAAGGTACTTTATGCGTTTTACCCTAAATTTATATTTCTTAATATTAACTTGCAAACCTGTGTTCTATAATCTCTCTAGGACCTTCTTAACGTGAACTTAGTGCTTAAGTTTGTTATCTAAGTATATAAGGATGTTATCTAGGTATACTATATAGAATTCGTCAAGGTAATTAAAAAGAACGTTATTTATATACCTTTGGTACGTAGCCGGTCCGTTTATTAGTCTAAAAGGAAAAACTTTGTATTTATAAAACCTGTAATAGGTACGGAACGTTGTTAAATCTTTAGATGCAGGGTTTATCCTAATTTGGTAGAAAGCTTGGCGGATATTAAGTTTAGTAAAGATCTTTGCCCGGCTTAAATATACAAGGGTTTCGTTAATTAATGGAATAGGATACCGATCCTTTTAAGTAATAGCATTTAGCTTCTAATAGTTGATATAAAAACGGAGGCCTCCACTAGGCTTTTTTATAAATAGGATAGGGGAAGTAAAAGGGGCTTAACTTAGCTTAATAAACCCTTTATCTAGGTTATTAATTAAGTACTACTTTGTTACTTTTAGCTTGTCCATTAATTATTAGTAGAGGGGGCTATAGCCTAGCAAGTTATTGGCTTTTAATTAAATCTTGTGATTGTATATCTAGTAAGGGGGTAACTTATCTAAAGCTACCCTTAAGAACGCGTCCTTGTACTTAGTATAGATAGTAGGAAGAAGACATTTAACTAGTTCCTTATTAGTTTCCTTAATTAGCTTTTCTTCCCTCTTATTAATAATCCGGTTAATCTTATATAGGCTTATTATAAAGACCTTATTTTCCTTCTAGTATATATTAAAGTGGAACGCTATAGCGCTAATTACGGCGATGTCTACTGTAGGGGGGTTGCAGGATAATGGGGGCGTGTATGACCTTAGGGCCCTTTAGGGTATTGGTGTTATCATTACTCCTTTTAGCTCCTGTTGCATCTTTTAGAGGTTATCCCTTATATCTTATTAGTACGTTCTTTTTTATACCAGTTAGATCTGCGCGATTTAGACGCTGTCTATATTACTATCTATCCCACTTCCGTACGTAGAGTCCTCCTTGAACGTAGCGCTTTGGGAGAGTATCTTTATTAGTACAGAGTTCTTTCTAGCTTCGCGGTAGGCGTCTTCTTAGGTAAAGGCTAGGTCACGGGCCCAGACATTCTACTAATATATAGGGTTAGACTTCGCGGCTAGTGTCTTATGGTTAGTTCGGATTTCTCTAATAAAGGAGGGTAATTTTGGTCTATCCTCTGGCTAGACAAACTGTCTTTATTATATATTTAGCTAAATATTAAAGTAGGACATCTATTTTTAGCTAAGGATTATATTGTGGGACCCTAGGTCTAAGATGCAGAAAGGGATACCGTATTAATATTGTCTATTAAGGGAGATATATAACTTTAGGATATAGGTGACCGGCTTACTAGCTTAGCCGTTATAGCCTTTTACCTGGACAGGCTTCTCTAGTAGGGTGGCTTTTACATTTAGAAACTTGGCAACGTTAATCATATAGGCAGTATTTATAAAGGCAAAGCTATTTGCTCTAGTGTTAATAAGGGCAGTTAAGTTAACTCTATATCCATTTTAAGATACTGTATATGGAACCGTAAAGTGTTTTCCACCTATTAACTAACTTAGATTAATCTCTTTAAGATTAATAGGATACCCTAGGGGGGAGTCTTTCCCTAGGGT
>Ga0307507_10003444_pt1 | contig 30658 bp, 25 predicted proteins | sample 7_EM_MG_FD_207223 | JGI IMG/M metagenome (GOLD analysis project Ga0307507, IMG submission 207223) | Populus trichocarpa ectomycorrhiza microbial communities from riparian zone in the Pacific Northwest, United States - 7_EM | ecosystem: Host-associated > Plants > Roots > Unclassified | place... | reverse complement strand
GACAAGCAACAAAAAAGATAGAACCAGGCCTTACCGGTACTAGGAGGGGCAACTCCAATGCCCTACCAAGATTCTCAATTATTCCACTTTCTAAGGTATATTTCATAGCATGTACTGGGGCGATGCACACAGAAGGGCATTATCAGATGACTCCCTTGCCTTTGATACTTGTACAGTATGTCGAATAAATTATTATAGGTGCCGAAGCAAACATCCAATACAGTTCAAATGAGTCCAAAATGGGCATGGTTGGGGATGAAGGGTTGGTTAGGTGGGGGCGTTTTGTTGAGAATTTCCGACAGATTTTGGGGAAAATTCTCATATCGATGATTAGCGGTAGGGGAATCTCGTATCATGCCTTCCGGCCTATAGCGGTCTACTGTTAAACTCTAGGTTTACAATACTTGTAATTTCATCTCGTATCCGGAATCAGGTATTATTAGAGATCCATCTCTTATAGTAGTACTATGACCAAACGTGGCTAGTAGTAGTTACTATTACTTGCATCATTTATTCTCGTACTAGGTCATGCTTCTTGTCTTTTATTATCTTTTAATTTACACACAGGTCTCTTGTGGGTTCATAGTACTCCCTCTCTAGCCGCCTCGCCTCTTCCCGGTCCTCCCCCGCTGCTCCTAAATTGGTTCCTGAGGCTCCCGGCCTTCGCCTGTGGCTTCAGAATTATCACTCAGCAGTACAACTATGAATTCCACAGTTGCTTGTTGAAATTCAGTGTTGGCTTACAAGGGGCAGTTTGGTATAAGATGCGAGGGAGGAAGGAAGTTCTTAGCATTGCGAGCGGATGAACACCTTCCCCCTTCTCTCATCTTATCGTCACAATTCCTGTCACCATTTTCACAATCATCATTATTTTCACTACTATCGGTTACATTGTCCTCTTTGTATTAAACCCATCATATCTTCGATATTTCACATAATTCTGACACACCTTCCGGCACTTTTATAGGAACTGCATTCCAAATACATCCGCGTGTGTTATTAGCCCAAGGGATTCTCTGCACCCCCGGCCGAGCGGCGCCGAGAATCCCTCGGGCTAATAACACATGCGGATGTAAAAAAAACAATATAGCCCCACGCGGGGGTCGAACCCGCAACCTTGAGATTAAGAGTCTCACGCTCTACCGATTGAGCTAGCGAGGCCTATCTTGTTGAAAGAGTTAGAATTCGAGACAAGTTTTGGGAAAGAGATCTCCAGCGCTCCTGAAGAGCCTAGTTGTCAGGATAATTATGTAGAGTCTGGGACTTGACCCTGCTAAATACACGAGGAAAGGAGGTTGGTTCAAAAACAACATTACATTATACTCTACTACTCTTTCAAGAACAAGACGAGGGGCTTGGACCTCGTTGAGATGACCTCGGGCATATCTTAATGTTACCCATTGCTTTGAACTTTCTGGGAAACTTGTCAGTTCTATCATACCCAACTATTCCTATCGGTATAGGGAATCTCCCTTGGGGTCCCCTTTAGTAGAATCCCTCTTGGCGTGGAGATATTGTCCGCTTTCTTTTACCTTAAGATAGATGTTCCCTCTAGTTGGAGTGTGTTTTACCCAAATTTTGCCCCAGGCTGCCGCACTTTGCTATCCTGTACCTGACTTTATCGGCATATATAGCGGATGGTGGCAGGTATAGTACCATATCCAGAGTGAGGGGGTGTGATAGAGAATATTTTTTTAAAAAAGCATCAATTAGCTTCTCCAAGTACTAATACTAGATGCAATTGCAAAAGGTGTTGGCTCACGGTGAACCTCTCGTGACACTGTTAGTGTCCCCAAAGGTGAGCTACCCGGGTAGCAGGAGATCTCTTTTTCTCTAAGCACAGGTACTCCCCCCCATCCCCTCTTGAGGCTCTCGCGGAGGCAATCTAATTCAGGAGAATTTTAGTCTTGTGCTATGATACCCTTATGGTTCCTCTATAAAACCCTAATTTGTGGGATAAAGACTATTATACACCCCGCTATAAGCACAGCCTGTAGAAATAATTCAATACCTCAAAATTTGACCCTTCTGTAGACTATCATAGTATAGTAGTTCTTGGCTGGAATGTAAAGAATTTGTTATACCCTAATTTTACACAGACGGTTACTAGGGTAGAAACACCCATTCGGATAACTCCCAATAATAAAACAATCACTGCACCCCTCTCTCTGCCTTTGAAAAAAAAACAAAAACACAATTCCCAATCAACAATGAGTGCTCAGAGGTGCAGAGGCTACCGAGCCTTAGAAGGAGGGGGACATCCTTAAAATCTCTAGCTAGCCCTCTCATACACTCCGCGAGGTTATCACGGACTTAGAAAATGTGCCTCTAAGAAATCTAAGATAGTGTGAGCCAGGCGTTGGCCCCCAGGCCAAGTTTTCCGGCGATGTTACTTGCATTAGTTTAACTGTTGGATTGTTGTCATGGATTATTGGCGTTGGGTTTTTACCGCGAGAGCCTGCGGTATAATATCTGAACGGCGATGGGCAGATCGAGAGGGTTCAATGGCATAAGTCTCTCTCTCCAGGCCTGTGATCCGACTATTCCATAGCCTGTGATCAAGAGTCCTAATATACGATATCGAGAGCATGTCGGTGGCGGAGGCGGATTTTACTGTTTGGGAAGTATGGTATGCTTCTACACCGTTTAGTATGCTATCCTATTTGGCATGTCAAGCTCTTACCTATAAGAACAAAACACATATATTATAACGCCTTTATTAAGGGGAAAGTTGAGTTAAATTGTTCTGCTTTTTTTAATTTCCAACCAGTCCCAGCTCTAAATATCGGTCACATTCACAACCGATCACTCGTTGTGCCGAGCATAATATTTAGCTCCACAACTTAGCTCTCCGTTTTGCGGCACGTGCCTGCTTCATTATAGGCACCGTCGTCTATTTTTCGGTGAGCCCCCAAGTTAGTAAAGCGTCACGCTCGTAGTGAGAATATCAGGCGTTTGACTGCCTTTCGGAAATTCTTCCTTACTTGAGCAATGAGAAATGAGACCGTTGGACTTCAAACCCACAATCCACCGGCACAACTCACTCTAGTTGTGGGGGATTTTATCGTGGTTGATACTGATTCATTAGGTATTTCTGGAATTGAGTAGTGGGTGCGGCACCTGTACAGGCGGCCAACAGCAAGCGAACTCTTAGGTACCCTCCCAGGCAAGCCCAGGCACCTGCTCTGCCAGCACTCTGCTGCTCCGTGAGAACGGAAGCAAATCTCTCAAACGAACAACATAGGTCAAAAATAACAACGTCAACAACTTGTGCAAAATTTGTTAACAGAATATAGTGAGTGCTGTGTCATGCCTGCATTCAACATCAGAGTGGCGATAGCGTGCCTTTCCCCAGCACCTTTCCCTCCCTTCACACATAAACTAGGCCCCCACATCTCCCTGGTTCTAAATTAAACCAGCAAGCGGAGATAAAACGCTCGATTAATCTACCTGATTATAATGAATGCTACAGGATAGTGCATCACGAAATCAATATGCGAACCAATCTCTAGCTTAATCAGTCTAACATGTGAAGGCAAACAGGCGGCCAATCATCCACGATGAATAGTAGCCCTGATGTAGATAGGAAATCCTGCCTGTTCACCCCCCACCGCCTTCGAAGCCATTGATTCCACCCTCCAAAAGCGGGGCCTCTCCCCTCACCAAGAAAGGACCCACCTTGAGGACAGAATATGACCACATATCAGCATAGGCCACGGACTTAGAAGTACGATCCCTCAGTAACGAAGCGACCGGTGAGCTAAGGCATGTTAGAGCATTTCTATAATATGGGGCGCCGGCGAGTGATATACTCTTGCATGCCGAAGCATGTGCTAGTAGGAAGGTGTGCTGGTAGTCCCAACAGAGTGGGTATAGGGCGATGAATTACCGAATCTATCCTCAGCTGTAAATACCGCAGCTATACAACGCCAGCGCTCCATCTCCAAACGCAAGAAGCTACAATTCACTTACGAAAGTTCGACGAAGTGTTAATCCCCCCCATAATCTCTGCTCTCACGCATAACTTACACCCAAGAAACTTCAAGAGGAGGAACTCACTGGTCACTTCATCTATGCCTACGCTTATCCGTAATAATGGCAGACTTATATCCTCTGGCACCAAAGGAAGATACACGATCCATAAAAACTACGGCGGCGTTACCGGGGGGGGGGGGGGCCAATCCGATAATGTCCAAGCTCAGAACCGCCCGGATACCCCTTCCAGAGCAGTAGTGGTATCGAAAATGGCGTAGGATCCAAGGAGACAGCTTTCCTGACTTGCGTGCACGTAGGTCTCGAAGAAAATCTCGAGTTAGCTATGGCCTGTATAGCCTCTATACTTGTGATACTCGTAAGAGTATTGTCGCTAGTGCCTGGGGACTAGTCGGCAGTAGTGCTGCAGGTGCTGCCAAAACGGGCGCTTACCACGACTGGCCGTTGTGAGATGGGGTTGGGTGAAAGCCGGGAGGGGGGTGGTAGTAGCCGGAGCCCCAAGAATCCTGGCGACACTAGTTTGGTCAAATCTCGACACTAAATGCGAAAACCGCGTTCCGGTAATAGCAGAGCCCATCTAGCACCGGACCTGACGGTATTGAGCAGCTATGTCGCAGCTGTGGCTCCGGTTTTACTGCGGTAGCGTTGTAACAGGTGTGTAGCAACTACTATTTTGATTAACTGACAAATTCATTAGTAAGTAATAGTCTCCGACCAAAGCGGTAATAACGGTAGCAACGAACCTAGTAAGACTACTAACCTAGCTCTGTAGACTACTACCAGTGGCCAGCGGAGTAGCCTCAGATCTATCCGTAGGTCCCGACAAGAAGTCGGTCTACCCAGCCTCACCGCGGTACCTAGTCCTTCCAATTTGCTGCTATTCATCCCCTGATATGAGAGAAAATACGTGCCCAAGTATCATTATCGTCAACAAAATGAATATTCTTCTGGACGAACTTGTCAGACTTCTCGCCCTGAGTAACATGCGCACATAGACTGTCCTCAGATGTCTTGACAAGTCCCAGTCTTCCCTTTAGAGAGACGTGATACGATAAGCCCAGCGAAGGCCAATAATATTATCAAAGATTCCAATAGGATTTTATCAGGAGCACAAAGGGAGGAGGTTTCAAGTCAAGTCCAACCGGGGTGAAGAAGAGCTTGGAGAGAGAGAGAGGAGCGGGGGCGATTGACATATTTATACTGTTTCTTGGAGAAAAATAGTGGAATTTTGATGCTCTTGACGCCATCTGGTTTATCAACAGAAGGACAGACCGGTGAATTAATTAGGTGACATGATCGCCCTCATCTTTCTCCTCTTCGTCTTCTCCGCTCTTGCCCTTCACGATGTTACGCCACACCAGGCTGTAGTACTCTACACTGCCAACAAAGGCCTCCATAACGAGATAAGGCTCTTGAACAAGTTTCTTGTTTCCTATTGAGAAGGCCACGACCGGGTACCCGGCTCAGGAAATTACTTGGCGATAACACTAGCTTCCGAGGTAATCAAAAGAGAAATGGAGAACGGGGGTGGCCAGGTACTTAATACGCTAGGGTCGGCGAAACCTGGAGAGTGGGCAGGCACAAGCGCGCTACAGAGGAATTGGTTGAGGGGGAGGAGGGGATCTGCGACTTAGAGTGAAGTGATATGGGATCCTGGGGGTTATCGATAGAAGGACTATGGAGGGGGAGGGAGGGATGGAGGGAAGAAAGGAACCTAGCGAATGGAATGTAGGACATAGCGGCATGAAAGCCGGTTATCGTCAATTGCAATTATTTCGATAGTCCGCTCGTTGACTGCATAGTAGATATCGACAGTACAGTATCGGCATTATCTGCAGGTACGAGCACAAGACCACGAAGTTAGTTTCGGCTATCGACGGATCAAGAAAGTCTTTTTTTCTCTCGGCAACCCGCCGAACTTTTTCTGAACACACTTCGCCATGCCAAGGATGTCTCAGCGATGCTTTCCGGAGCTGAGCTTATGGCGTTCCTCCAGAAATTTTCTGTGTTTAGGAGCGTGAGGTCTATGTTAAGTGGGTTGGGAGAGTGAAACGACACTTAATGTCTCGGAGCAAAGAAATGAGATTGCGGGGTGCCTTCGTACAAAAGCTGACAGTACCACCGCGCGCTCAAACCTGTTTAGCCATCAGTTAGCGGGGCTTGTATCGTTTCTCGCTTGAGTCTCTCCAATGGATGATGATAATTTGACCTGACGAATCAATTGTTGTCGCCCCGAGATATCATATCTAGCAACGTTTTGCCCTGCCTCAACAAAAGAAAGTTCGGTAGGCTCTTCATCGATCGGGGTCGCAGTAGGGCTGCATTCTATTGATTCCAAATTCTAGCGAGTACAAGTATGCCGAAATAAACTTTATTGACCCAAGACACGAGTACACGGCTTTTTCCGTGCCATTCTAGATAAGTGAAGCCGGCTCAATACAACCAATACAGAGGGCAAGCTTGGAAAGTAGTCCTATTATCGGGTCCCCAATTCGGTGAGAATAACTTGAGAGCTCGTTTATTTGCTTTGTGTCTATGGCATCAGCAAGCCCGTATATCCGCCCATATTGATTTTGTGAGTTGATTGGTAGGGGATATTAAAACCAACCAAACGCACGTTTGCTGGTTCTACCAACCACCAATCTGCCATCCCCAATTCAAGGAGAACCTCCCACAGCACGGATACCAAGAGTTTTCTTGTGGATGTCAGCAAAAGGGAGAAGATAGTCGTGTTTGCCAAACTTCAGATTTCGGTCCACGGGCCCTGTCTTCAGGACTCAAAATCTATATATATGAACGAGCAGTATATCCTGTCGTCCAGAGCCGGTAGTTTATCCACTGCATCCTGTACAGTACCATATTAATTCGTGCAAAATCTATCGTCCGACCTCCAACGAAAGTTGTTATAAACCTGTGAGATCCTCAAAGCACTTACCTCTCTGGCCGGCCAGTCAGTTAAATTCAGCATCCAACAGCCAATCCGAGATCGAGGCAACGCTAAGCCAAAATTATGATACGAGATACATCATCTTTTCGGGTCCTCACTTCTCCCTAACTTACCAGTAAAGAACCCCTTAGCCCCTGAATTCGCAAGAGGGCGTCAGTATAAAAAATCATGATTGGTGATCGTTGAACCAAAATCGTAGATCTGAGTTTAAGGGATAGCCAATGCTCTCTCTAACCTTATGCATGGCTATTCTAGACCTTTACCTTACTAATACCGGTGTGTTATAGCAATGGTAGCAGTTAGTAGGGCAGCCCAAAGAGGAGAGTGGGGGAGATAATACTTGCACTCCAAGGGAGCAAAAACTTTTATCATAGGTAGTCAACTGAGAAAGAAAAAGAAAAGGAAAAAGAAACACAATCTATGCATGTTTGTTTGATAGATAGGGGAAGAACTCGCTCCATATGCTTTTCATTCTCAAGCCTACGCCCAACCTTTTACAAATCTAACAAGTTTTATTGAGGTCACCTTTTCATATTCCATTGGCAATTGTGCATTACCCTCCCTTTAATGATACACCTAGATGTACAAAATATCAACCGGCGATTTGGATGAAGAAAAAAAAAGGTTGATATAGAACACTCAATGTTGCCATAGCTGTTATTAGATAGATGGATTATCCAAACCAAGAAACAAGAATGCCACATCAAGAATGCCACAAGTTAGGATGGCTGATCATCCCCATTTTATGATAATTGTCGGACTACCAAACCCGATCTTTTGGCACCTGGCATATCCAGTGTTTCGAAGACGTAAACGCCATATTAGAAAAAAGATCACGGAGGAACTATGATGACAATAAGACGATTATGGTGATTGCGCTCGAGGTGTTCGTAGGCCTACCGGTATCTCCCAGAATATATGGTGAGAGAATCATTCCCTCACAGAAATAAACCATCGGACACTGCAACTTTATTGCTTCCGAGACCTTTCCGGCACCACTCAAGTCTCTACAATCTAATCAGATCTTGGCCAAGATCATCTGGTACACAACCCATCACTCGGAATTAACTTCTGAATTGACTCCATCTTTACGTACCCCTTGCTTTCTCATGATCGAGGGCGAAATCCTCCTTCTAATATGTACCTTAACTTGGTTGTGGTGCAGCTGGATGATGAAGGTGATTTGGAATAAGATTCACCGTAAGGCCCCTTTTCCCCTCCTGCTTGGCAGGTTGGCAACTATGAAAATTTGATGGTATTTTCTCATGAAAGGGGTTTGCAGATTTCCAGCCGCTAGTGTCGGGAACTCACGGTGGGCATGGTACTTGTATCTCAAGCTAAGTTTTCCTGTTTACGGGCAGGTACCCGTAGGTTCGCATCCGTATCATATCGTAGCTAACTTTAATCTCGTTGCTGTATTGTACCGGTAGGCTATGACAGAAGACAATAATTTTATATACCGCCCCTTTTCACGAGATTCAAACTTTGCCATTTAAAAAGTCTCGGGACGCTTTGCATTTATTAGTGCCTCTCTTGGTACAAAAGCATCCGGAGACTTTTTAAATTGCCAAGAAGTACGGTATCATGCCCTTGGCTGCGGTTCGATCCTCTGCTGCCGCTCGCTACTTCAATTGGCACGTGGCACGAGCACCGGCGCAGTGCGGTGTTGTCCGTCGGCTTGAAAGATTTTTTAACCAACACAAGCCAAAGACACTGACTGTACAAGTACTCGAGTAGACTGTGTCTCTCATGGCCTCACCCCAACTCAAATCCGTGCGATGTGTCGTACTACGTCATACGGCCCGTGTGACTCGACCGGTAAATAAAGAATTTTTAAACTCCTGCCTAATTTTCTGAGTAATCGTCCATATTACCATCACGCCATAGAATTCTCGACAAGAGCGGAATCCTTTGACCTTGACTCGCCAGGCTGGGCAAGCTTTTATTGTGCCAGGCAAAGGGTCGGGGGCCATGCCGAAGTATGGAAAGCTGAAGACATGCAATGCAATGCAATGCAACGCAAGCACGCCACGCCGATTCTCAGCAGAGCAGGTATCGGCCCCGAATGGCCGCGCCACGCCGAGGCGCCCACTCAACTTGCTCGATCCCGGCGTGGTATGGGAAATCAGGGGAAGGGAAGGGAATGAAAAACCTGGATAGAAAATCACAGATGATAGATCGGGTCGGATGTGATCTTCGTGCAGGATCCAGGTATTGGAGGCCGAGGGGTTAAGCTGCTTTGTCGCATGGCACGGGGATGGTATGGGAGCGAGTGACCTGGGTACAGCTCAGCTCTGCTGGGTTGTGGGATGGGTTTACGATACTGCACCGTACGGTGCGGTATTCTACAGACCTGCACTGAGGGGACCTTCTGCCTCGTGATAAATGGTAATATTAAGGTTTATTAAGGGTTCAACTTACAGGCGATTGTTACGGCACTAGAATAGGAGTTCCATAGATAACGGGCGTACTTTTTCCGAGAATGTCTCTCCTACGGTAGTACTGGGATGGGGGTTTTGTGCTTCCTTAGCTATGACAATATTTTCGGCTTGGTTTAATCCAACTTATGAAGCGCTCATTCTGCTCAGTTAGCGCGGCGGATATGGTCACTTCTTGGCTGGGTATCGATATCTGACTCGTAGCTTGTTCCGGGAGGCCTTTGAGATGTTTATTTGAGATTGGGGGCGGAATTAATCCAAAATGGAAACCATGGGTTCTGCTTTGAACTTTATTGTAGCCGAATGGGAAACATTTTTGTGCCGCACGATTGTGCGATTGCGTGGGGGGTGGGTGTTGGATTCGATTGGATTTATTCGGGCTTGAGCATGATTTAGTGGGTTTTGTTGGGTTGGGTATCATATACTCCTTTTTCCCTATTCGCTCTTTAATGGGTATCGGTGTGAAGTACGAGCAGGTTTTCCTTCTTTTCGCCGTGAGATTAAAATTGTTTCTATTCTCGTATGGGTCGACGTTCTTTCCCCACTGGCCGGTTGAGTTGAGGGTTTGCGCCCTGACTTATCATACAGAAGTCGACGGTTAGAAAGGGTGGAAATGAAAAATGAAACCAAGGCGGCGGGCGCATGGACCATCCGCATTGCGATGAACCATCGCGGGGGTGAAGCAGAGAGAGAGGCATTCAATCGAGTATGCTTTATCCTAGCTGTGCCTATCCGGCGTCCGCTAAACACAGCCGAAAAAGAGGAGGAAAAAACAAACGTTTTGTCTAAGTTTTTTTGTTCTTTTTGTTTCTCCCCTCCCTTTTGCCCTCTCCTCTGATCCCAGCAACGCATGAATCTGACGCTGCGAGGTGGAAAACGGCGCTTACCAAATTCAACACCCCCGCGTCCTAAACTAGGCGGCGAAGCGGTGAAGAGCTCCAAATACCGGTATCTTCATAATCCTAGCCGCGCCGAATAGACAGATTTCTACTGTATGCTCGATATGGATTGGATGAGCTTCTTGTGGTTGCAGCTGGGTGGGGATACCTGTCAGGAAACGAAATCCACTGGTCCATGATTTCTTTTCTTTTTTTCCTTTTCGCACAACCTTGATTTCGAATTTGTCCACGCACGCTCCGCGCATACGAGCGAGTGAGGAAAAGTTTTGAAATAGAGAGGAAAAATGGGTACTTACACTTCCTGTATGTGCCTTCGAGATATAGGACTGGCTTATGCGTACTGTTACCCATACAGTACAATCAAATGGTATGAGCCTGCACGACAGGCACAAGTACCGGCCCAGTGCCCACCGTCTGTGATAAGAACGCTTCATGAAATCTCCACAAGACCAAATTCATTCCACTTGGGTGGGGAAACGAGGATATGGGCATGCTGCAGCAGGGGAGGGAACTTGCGAACGGTTGCCCTCCATTTCAAAGTGCCACTTCTGATCGCAATTGGCTCCTCCTATCACTCGGCGGTCGAAGGTTTGACGGCTGTGGTTGGTCATTAGCCTCCCCTCCATCTGTGGGCTTTCCCAGGGCGAGCACTCCGCATATCCGCCCTCTCCAACCAGATGTATGGGTTTGGGGACTGCAAGCTGACCCTGGCTTCAATTATGAGGGGCGGCCAGAGGCCATGGTTGGTCGCCAGCTACTCTCACCTATGAGCGGCCGACCTTAGCCTTCCCTGTTCCTTTTGGGGCTGCTTTCTTGTATTCCCTTCTCTCCTGTAGTGGCACAATACTCGTACACTATTCTCCATTTTTATTCATTTTTATTTTGCTTTTATTTCGTTTTTCCCTCTCCCCATTTTCATTCATTATTGAAAGGCCCGTTCCGTCCAATGCCCTTCTATCAATCGACTTCTCACTTTCCATCACTTTTGAGTAGATAATAACCCTTTTGCCGCTTTTCCTCCTGGTCGGTTTCTCGGTTCTTTTTTACTTCTTGTTCTTTTCTTTCCCTCCTTTTGAATTTTGTTCTCTAGACTTTGACGTTCGAAGTACGGGAAGGTTTTTTCAAAAAAATATATATATATCTCGGGTACGATTGCGGGTTCGATTTTGTTTCAAGAGCTGCCTAGGGGATTATCCATCAGGTTTTTTTTACTTTGTTTGGAGGAAGGTGCAAGTACGAGCCAGCAGTTTTTATCGATTATCGACATTTTTTCATCATCCATCATTTCATCCACAATTTCACTCGGCTCGAAGATATCGGTCCTGGCGATACTTTCCTTTTATATTATCTATAACAAACAAACCTGGAACCAAAGAGACGGAGGAAAGGAACAAGGAGAAGAAGAAGAAAAAAGGGAAAAGCTGGCGAAAGCTGGCGAAAGCTTGGGCCAAACTCATCTCAAATCAAGCCCTTTCGAATAAGGCTCCATCTCGGGTCGATAGCCTCGCCCTTCATTGCATCTTGGAGAAGGACAGCAATTGCTTTCCATCTAGCTCGGGCGGTGTCGATCCCCTACTTTGCTTTCCCTGCTGTATTTTTTTCACCCTCTCAGTTGAGAGTCTCTGGTCCGAGCCCTTTTGTACTCGTTGTCTGTCTGCGGCGTTGTGCTCGCAGCGTCAAGATTTGAGAAGGTATCTGCCGCCGTACCTTTGGTTGAGCACTTCTGGACTCCGCCTCAACAACCGTACAGCTCTAAGCCGCCACAAAGGGCCCGCGAAACAACTCATCAATTACTGAGCTCATCGTGCATAGGTTGGATTTGCTGCAACTCTTCTACTTATTTTTGTTTACGCCATATATATTCTTGATTTCCCGGGGGGTTTTCTTTAACAAGAGAAAGTCTTTCTCGCTTCACCGGGAGTGTGTGTGGGTTGCTACCCAGATTCTAGAGAAGAAAGTCAACCTTCCAAAACTGACAAGCCTCTTGAAAAAAGAAAACCGAAAGCTTTTTATATCATTTTTCGCCACATAACGTTAGCGTGTCGAACCGACAAAACCAAAGGTACGTGGAGAATCATTTAATTATTTAGTCTGGTTTGCATTTTTATTTTTTGTTTCTGCCTATTTCGCCTTACTTTGAACACACCTTCTCTTTCTGTGATTATTATAACTACCGATCATAATTGCTGACGGGCTGAGTTGCATTTTTTATTTCTCACAGCTTGAAGTTCTGCAGTGGGCTTTGATCATGGCAAGGCAGTGATTCAATTTATCCTAGTTCCCACAGATCCCAGCAATACCAGTATTCAACAATGGCATATCGAGACCAGCAGCAACGAACCCCCCACCACTTACCACCCCACACAACTTCTCAGTTATCACTACCCAAGCTTCGCCTCAAACCTTCTTCCTCGAAGCTTAGGGGTGAGCAATCCTCCTCATCTCCGCCGCCAGCTCCTACTACTAGAAGACTGCTACACGAGCACACATTTGCTTCATCAAGAAGAGCGGAATCTCCAGTATTATTACATCCAAGGAAGAGTAGTCTACCGAAGCCTATGTCCATTATCAATTCTCCGACAATGACACCTGTTACTACCTTGAAACCAAGGACTAGTCCGCCCTCTAGAAGCAACACTGGCTTCGGAGGGCCGACTGTACCTCCTGCTACAGCTTCGCCGGAGAAGCGACCGCGAACATTGATACGAAGGAAGCCCTCGTCCTCCTCAGCAGCCTCGTTCTCATTGACAAGTCTACGGACAGGCTCGACAACTTCATTCAACGCATCCACTGCCTCGATTACGTCCTCGTCTTCGCTCGTTGGATCGAGGAATGCCTCTCAAAGTTCGATATTGGGAATACCCTTGCCGCCTACCTCTACGGTGGGCAAACCCCGATCTAAAAGCTCGTCATCCGCCCAGGTCGAGTCTCCCCAATTACGGACACGAGACCTGCACATTCCGGCTCCAATAAACGTCTACGATAGTGGAGCTAGCAGTAGTCCCTCAACAAGGTATACTGAGTCACCCGGAGGGTATAGTTACTCATCTACCCCCTCATCAATATCCTCTCACTCTCCTGGCTTCCCGCCGGCGCATCACAGATTCCGTAATCCCACACCACCTGTTAGAAACAATCTTGATTCAGTTCGCGAGTCAACTACATCCACTTCGTCCGGGTCCACCATCCGAGCGAATCCTCGTGACGACGATTCCGACTCCGAGGACGGAGGTGTGAGGACTGAGCAACGGAGTATTGGGGCTATGAGCCCTCCACCTATGGTTGAAGAGACGTACTTTCCCCAGTTGGGGTCCGCTTCCGCACCTAATACACCATTTTACCAACCGGCCCATGGATCGCCTAGACTTGTGCCACAGGCCGTGCCTTCGCCTTTGCATCTGTCTGCTCTGGGCCCAAAAACTCCTTCTCCTGCCTTAGGTGTTAGGGGACGGAAAGATAGCACTTCATCCATTTCTTCAAGATTAGGTACCCCAGAGTTAGGAAACATGTCGAGGGGTCTTGGCGTCTCAATACCACCGCAGGCGCCGCTAGGCAGACTGGCAAAAGGACGAAGCAAGTCTCTCAGCAGCACTGCTGCTTTCTCATTACCTACGCGAGCGAGCCAAAAGGAGACCGCTGCTCCCCCATTACCATCACCCGGACACCCACCTCCCAGGAAGAATAGTAATCCTATTGCTAGAGGTCCCACACCACAGCCACGAGATCCTATAACTATTCAAAACAGTTTATACCATAATATCCCTGCATCTTCATTAGCAGGGAACATCTCCGCCATGGCTAAGAGAGGTGAGAGTAAGGATAGGGCTGCGCGGGAGAAGTCGCCGACAAGGTCCAGCCCTGGTAAGTCGCGACCGAGTTTCTTTTCCCGAGGAAGGACGAAGACATCAGGGTCGATGGATGAGAAGGAGAGGGGGAAGGAAAGGGAGAAGGAGAAGGGAAAGGAGAGGGAGAGGGAGAAAGAAAGGGAAAGGGAGAAGGAAAAGGAGAGGGAGAGAAAGCTAGAGAAGGAGAAGAGGAAGGGCCCCGTCGCGGGTACCGGACATGAAGGGTATGCGGCATTTGGGAAACAAATTACTGGTAGAGGGAGGAGTGGCTCTACCGGTGGTAGTAGTATTGGGAGTTATGCGAGGAGTGGCAGTACGAGTTCTACTACTGGTGGATCACTAGGCAGGGCGTCAGGTAGTAGGCGAGGCAGTTCCAGTGGTGAGCCGGACGACTATCTACTTGACAGACTGAAGCCGGTTGTTATTGTTGGAGGCGGAGCAGTGGTCGAGAACAGAAACACTAGCGAGTTGATGACCAGGACCGGAAGTTCCGACAGTAGCAAGGAGAAGAGGAGCTTGGAGATTGGGAAGCGAGGCCCTAGTCCTGTTTACATGTCAAGGGAAGGAAGCTCGGATAGCATGTTCAAGATTTCCGGGAGGAATACTACTCCAAAGTTACCTCCATCGCCGGGCCCTGAGGCCCCTCCGCGTAAATCGGGACGGTGGGGTTTCTTTCGGTCGGGTAGTGCATCTAGTTCGCGGGGGAATGCGACTCCGTCACCGGTTCCGACTCCTGCACCACCGATCACTCCGATCCCGACTGCTGCTTCGGGAACGGTACCAGCTACCACTGCCCGAAAAGCGATACATACCTACAGACGCCAACCACACTATGCCCTTCTCGACCAAGAGGAATTACAAGAAGCTGCACAGTTGGCAGAGCAGGTTCGAGGGCTCCGACGGGAGCACGCGCATCCAACCAATAACTATGCAAATGCGATCAGGCATCAGGGCGGTATCCACGAGCCACCAACCATTTCTCAGCAAGCTACTCCTCCGCCCATCCCTCAGCCTACACCCGTCGTGCTACCTCTGCCTTCTTTACCTACTCCTCCACCCCCTCCGCCAACACTGCTCCCCCCACCGCCTATTTCATCACCACCACCGCTATCGAGATCCGCTCCTCCAAATGCAGCAGAGCAAGTGCGCGAGGATGTACGCGCAGCAAAGGCAAACGAGCGAAAATACTTTCAGCGACTCCAGCAAGTTGGCCGGATCCCACCGGTTACGAGAACCAGGACACCCAGCCTTCCTCAAAATGTGCCAACATCACCACTGCCCGCTTATCCGAAGACTGTTCCGGTTGCCCCGCCGCAAGCCCCTCCGCAAGCCCTTCCTCATACCCCACTAAGGACAAAGCCAACTCAGAAGCTGCCACCAATCAAAACTCAGATCGTCCGTGCTGAGGTTGAAGCCAGCACTGCACCACCGAGAATGGATCGTCCATTCGAGGAGGGCTTCCGTCGAGCGAATGAGGGATTTCAAGTCCCCTGGGGTTCGTATGGACTTACCCCTACCACTGCGATTAACCGACCTAGGGCCTCTTGCCAAATTGATCCTTTCGATGTCCGTAGTGCACACGCAGCTGCAATGGTTACTGAGATTCCTAACGACGGTAACATGGCTGCCAGTCCAAGAGATACAGAATGGCCCATCAGAAAGGATTCTACCACTTCGATCCCCGCAGTTGCAGAGCCAGCACTAGAACCAACACCAGAACTAGTCGAAGAGGAAGACATCTGGCCAGAGTACAATGACCTCATTGATGCAGGACTATTCGGCGAGGCTACGGTCGTAGAGTCAGAAGTAGAAGAGGAGCAACCTGGCACAAAATCAACGACATCATCGCTTGGCTCACCCTTCCGCTACGAAGACCTTTGTAGCGCATTCCCGGACCTCCGAGATGATGAAGGAGTGAAACTTAACGAGGAGGAGCAAGTCGATAATAAGGGCGAACCTAAAGTTAACGATTCGCCAACCCTTCGAAATGCTCCACCTACACTTGTCTTGCCCTCGCCTCTGCCTATTGTCACCAACCCACCATTTACACCGCCGGCTTACAAGATTCTTACTCCCAGCACGCCGTTTTCCGTCTCTTCGTTTATTAGGTCTTATGGAGATGACCGCGACCGGGATTCTCGGGGGACAATTGACAGTGTGCAAAGTAGACACAGTGCTCACTTGGAATCGTCTCCACCACCAAACCTGAGCCTTCCATCTACTTCACCGCGCCGGCGATCACATAGATCTCGGGGCTCTGGTGGGTCTTCTGGTTCACATAAGTCTACTGACTCGACTGGATCTATCGACTTGGATGCATCCCAAGATGAGATGACTGTGCGACTTTGGGCGCTCATGGCTAGTCGTTGGTTATCTACTGATAGAGTCCTTGTCAGCCCTGCGCATGAGATGATGACGAAAATCACAACGGCAGTTGGTCCTCGCGCCAGTGGCGGTGGTAGGGTTCTTGTTATCGATGGCCTCGGCACAGGTAATTCTTCCTAACTACCTATCAAGCTACTAGGGTACTAACAATCATACAGATGACTGGTCCTTCTACTGCGCCCTTTCATACCCCTCTGCGAAGATCTACAACCTCTCTCCCTCCCTTTCCTCAAACCCACAAACCACCAATACCCCGCCATCCCCCTCTAGACCTCAAAACCATCAACAAATCCACCATGAAGACTTCTCCTCCTCCTTCCCTTTCCCAAAAGGTTTCTTTAACGTAATATCCTTTCGCTTCCTTCCCAGCTCCTCAGACTCCAACCTTCCCTTCATCCTCTCCGAATGCCGGCGTGTGCTCGAACCAGGCGGTTACTTGGAAGCAACAGTCCTGGATGTAGACCTTCTCGGCAACGTCGGCCCGAAAGCGCGCAAAGCCGTGGACTTAGCCAAGACCATCATGCACCGCGAGAACTACACTTCTTCCAACTCTACCTCCACACAGTCGGAGAAGCTACTTAGGCTCCTATCCAAGCGCGGCTTCGAAAGCCCGCACAAATGCATTGTCGGCTTGCCGGTAGTATCCAACGTCCCCATCACCGGCGGTGACGAGGTAAATAGCGCCGTGCTCGCCAGGGTCGGTCGGTGGTGGTATACTAGATGCTACGAACGAGTGATTACAAGCCAGGGCGAGGCTATGAAAAGGAGTATGTGGAATGAACGTGGGTTGTTGAGGGAGTGCGAGGAGAGGGAGACGGCGTTTAGGATGCTGGTTGCGTACGCCAGGAAGCCTGTTAAGGGGATTTCGGCGGGCGGGTTGATCTAATCCTTTCTTTCCCCTGTCTTCTGTGATGCTTCGCTTTGTGTTTTTTTTATTTTATTATTATTTTCCTGAATTTTGTTTTCACCGGCGAGCGAGCTTTTTTTTTTTAATGATTCTGGTGGGGTGGGGTTTCCTTCTTTTTTTTCACCTATCTGTATACCTCTCTATCATACCTTTTTTCACATTTTACATTTATCCTTTTTTATTGTGGAGTTTGCTTTTGCCCTTAGTTTCTGCTTTTCAACCCTCATTTTAGCGGGACTGGTTTTCGGTTTTTTCTCTTTTCCCCTATATTTTACGGCTTGGTCTGGGTCTGGGTATCGGATTGATTTACATGATAATTCCCTTCTTCTTCTTTCTTGTCATTCCTATTTTGGACTGTTTTGTATAGCACCCTCCTCCTCTCTTCTTCCATCCATAAAAACGACCCTGTATGTACCAGATACGACATGTTATGATTAACGCTTTGATTTTTTTCCGCTTTTTTTCTTTTCCTTCTTTCCTCTTATCTACAGTACCAATATGTCACAGTGGTACGGTATGTACCAGTAGTTCGTTAGCGGTAAGGTGAAGTTGAATTAAATTGAAAGTTCTACAAGTGTGAAAAAAAGAAAAAACCTCCATTTCCCTCCTCTTCCTCGTCCACCAATTTTTTGCCAGTCCACCCGAACCCACCTCCACATCCGGAAAGTCCAAACTACTGCTGGTGCGGTAGCACTGCACGTGACCTTGGATGTATGCGGGGATCGGCCAGAACATTTAAGCGCTTTGGAATGATTGGCTCTCGGGGTCTTTTGAGCTGATCTTTGCAGCGCCAACCTACGCTACAGCGCCGGTATTTCGAGAACTCGTACCGGCGGGCACACCTGAGAGCATCCTGGACTGTATCAGATATGGAAAGGGGGCGCCGGCCGGGCCGGTGGTAAGCGATGAGATGAGCGATGAGCATGCGTGGTACCGGTAATTCAGGGGGGGTATCGGGAGACTAAGTGCTGCTGGTGGGGTGCGTGCTATGTACCGTGCTAGCACAATGGATAGCCACGGGTACCCGGGAAGCTCCAGCGCTTGCACACGTACCGGTATGTGTGCTGAGCTTGTGAGGGGTTATGGCGGTGTGGGGTTGTGGGATAAGGTTTGTCTCACGGGGGGGTTGGCACGAATAGAACCGTGCTGGTAGTACGGTTGGAGATTGCGTGCTCGAGGGATTAATGTGGTGGTGGTGGAGGTGGTGGTGGGATGACTTGGGTTAAAAAAGCTACGTCTAGAAGCGGGCATGCGGTGTCACTCGCGGTTTTATTTTATTTTTTATTTTTTGTTTTTCGCCCTTTTTTTTTTTTTTTTTGGTAGAAACTTGGGATGGGTGTGTGGAGTAAGAGGGAGAGTTCCGTATGTTGAGTTTTCCCGTCATGGGAGGTATTGTAATTAATATTATAGCGGAATGTTAATTGAACGATTTGATAGGTTGAATGAAACTGCAAATATCAGTAGGATACCTGTATCTGTCCAGATCCGTTCATCCATTCTATCCCTAGACCCACACCCATATCTTCGAATAAGTTAGTGAGAACTGTATACTAGCCAAAAAAAAAAAGTCTGTGTTGTACCTCAAGTCACCAACCCTAGCCCAGATACCAGTCTGTTACCTACGAACAACACAGACTTTTTTTTTTGGCAAGTATAGGCGATAAACACCATCATAGGTTTTTTTTCCTTTTTTTCTTTTTCTTTTTCTAACAGGTCTTGTGGCTTGTTTGAGGAAATGATTGTAGCGACAGCTGAGTTTGATACCGCACTCCTAGTGAAGCGCTCAGTGTTGATGGGGGTGGTGTTGGGGGAATAATATACAGTATGCTTATTCTAGGATTTCGAAATTGTGGCTAGGGGATTGATATTAATATCACACCTCTCCTAAATAATAGAGTGCTTATCGGGGAGGGCGGGTAAGTTGGATATTGTACTACTATGATAGTATGATAGTTTAATTACTTAGCCAGGGCGATAGAGTAGAGAACGCCGTATGGTGTAGAAAAAAAAAAGAAAAAAGAAAACCGACTTGAATAGAAGATAAATGTGCTAGGCTGTAGTTGCCTCTCCTAGTAAGACGCTATATACTGTATAGTACAGTACATATTCCATTGTCTGGTGGTAACTAACTTAGGGGCCAGAGTTTGCCTTGATTTCCCCTCGCCCAGCCGAGAAGAAGGGGGGTTTCAACGTCCCAGCACATTTTCCCTCTAAGCTAATTCGTATTATTACGATCCATTTGATGGTACTGTACTGTGAATAGCCACCCCCATAGTCCTATTCTGAGGTTGGCGATGAACAATCTGCAGCAATCGGGAGTTGCAATTAGTATTGTGAAACGGGGGAGAAGGAGGAAAAGCGATTCTTTTCCTTTAATAATTCTTGTCTTGTTTCCTGTCCTCTCTTGTTTCTCTTTCCCTCCTACTACCGTGCCGATGGTAGACCTCGCTCCTTATGATAGGACTGCCGTCTTTACTCACCCTGCCCGGGACGCTCGGGGCGGTTGGGAACACAGAACATGATGGCCGGAGGTATGGGTATACTAAGCAAGAGGGGAAGAGTTTCTAGTGGTATACAAGATAGATACCTCCCATAGGTATAGAATATTATAATATTATTATGATAAGAATAATGATGATATGTACCTTACAAACGTCGGCGTGCCAAACAGCCCCTAGCCCTTACATCTCGCGCTTATTTCTCATTGCGCTCGCAGCCAAGTGCCTTAGCTTCTTCCCTTCCTGAATTTCTCTCCTATTTGCCGCATTCTCCGTCCGCCCTTCTTCCTTCCTTTTCGTAGCAGGCAGCTTCTTTTGTTTTACCGGATATTTTTTGCCTCTACCAGCCGCTTTCTCGTGTTTGGCCAGCAATTCGTAATTGCTCGCATGAGTAAATAAATCAATCGAGTTGCGAACGCCCGCCGTTACGTCCATCACCTCGTGAGCAACCAAAGACCCATAGAAGAAAAACCCATCACCAATTTCCAGCCCAATCCGCATCTTCATCTGCCACAAAACCAGCTCTCCACCTTGGAACCCTTCCCCAAACGGTGCAATACAATTAAACAACCGTTTATCATTCGACCAATCCTGATGACAACGGCTTCCAGACTCGGAGTCTGTCTCTTGATTCAGACAAACGCCATGCCAAGCTCCACCAAGTGGCCTCAACTTCCTCCCATCCGCACTCTGGGTCTTCGCCATATCCTTAACCACACTTCCAGTCATTCTCACATACTGCTCCGGGCAGAGGAGCCGCAATTGATTACTGCAATAATCAAATAGTTCTTGGTTTTCCCTCAGCCACTCCCTTCCCTTCTCCCCATCCCGCAAAAGCTCCTGGCTCTCAACATACTTTTTGCCATTATCCGCCGAAACAGTATAATGCCGACTCTCATAAAGGCCCCGCGCCAACCGATCCCCCCCACCACCAGTGCCGGTCCCACACGAGTCCAAGGTCTGAGAGGAGTTGTTCAAAGTCGTAAGAAGGTGAGGTGGGATTTTGAACCGATATCCCAGAATGACACCTCTGGCATCACGGATTTGCAATATGCCGAGCGAGGAGGGGTAGTACGCGAAGGACTTGACGGCGGCTGGATGTTCTGTAATGAGGGGTAATATCCCCCTAGGTTGGCACGAGCGCTCCAACAGGGTATTGAACAAAATAGGCGATGATACGCTCAAATAACCGGTCCGCTCATGCTCCCACTTCTCCAGAAGTGCCTTAACCGCCGACTCAAAAGATGTTCCACTCGGGATAGGCGTGGGAAGTGATTGGCGGGTAAATGCCTTGATGGCAATCAGGTGATCCACGCGTTTTTGCATGTTTCTTGTAGAGTCTCTTCGGGTGTCGCAAGATTTTCGAATCAGGAGGGTCGCGGTGTCGCTTAGGGAGTGTTTGGCACACCGTGTGTAGAGATCTTAATTTGAAAGCGCGTTTTTGTAGAAGGGATAGCTGATATGTCATTAGGGACGCTGAGATGGAAAAGTAAGGGGGTGTTTGGTAGAGATGACCGTTTTTGATAACGCGTTTTGGAGATTAGATTTAGATTAGATTGACCAATTATGCCTGCAAAAAGTCATTACATCATCTGAGAAATGCTGACATAAGCTGGTTGTGTAGGTTGTGATTAGCCAGTTCCAAATCTAATCTAAATCTAATAAACCGCTGAGACTTTCTAGATTAATATCTGGAATACCAGCCTGCTCTGGTATGATAATCGTGACCACATCTACTACAGCGGCCCTAGATTAGGTCATTTCTATATGCATTTTCCTGCGTTCTGAGAACTGCTACTAGCCTAAGCCCTAGAGTTTTTCTTATAACGATTACTGTAATTGGGATAAACATTCATTCCAAACTCCACGGTATTGTAGTTTTCCTATATCCCCAACGCCTAGCCTATGAAAAACTTACCCTCCCCCCAGCACACTTTCCTAGAAACGAGCGGGAGCAACCCACCTAGCGCACATAACGTATATATGATACAACAGCTTTCTCAAAGGATCGGTTGAATAAATCCAGGGAGTAATCTTCGTTACCATAGCCTCACCTCGCGGATTCGTTTTTTGATCACCGTGTATCACTCGCTTGAAATTCCCATTCGTGATTGCCCGAAGGTCCGTTACAGGCTCGGCCTCTTTATACACTCTTTTTCTCACTTTTCTTCTCATCACATCATATCCTGCCTACCAGACCTCTTGCTTGTTTGCTTGCTTCCGTGCTTGGTAGCGTCGGGGGGTAACGCGGTGGATACCGGCTTATATTGGCTTACTACACAGTGGGTAGAGGATAGATCGACCTTAGAGTGGAAAAAGTCACTCTTCGCGCTCTGCTCACTATCCTCGGATTGAGCGCTGCCTTCGTTAACTGGGCTCAGAGTACATACTGCACGGGGGGTCTAAGATGCGGTGGGGAGTGAGCAAGCTAGAACGATAATATAGGCCGGGGAAGGAATAACCGCACCTTTTAAGTTTAAAAAATGGCTCTGATGGAAATGTAGGAAATATTTAAAAGGGTTTTAGTGAGCTCTGGGGGTAATACCATCTTTACCTGTGCGCAAAGCGAAGTATGGGAAAGCCTAGAGCAGACTGCACGCAAGGGCAGAATCAAAAATTTTCGGGCATACACCCAGTAGTATCTTGTTCGGTGAAACTCATAAATGCCTAGTTAATATCAATCGTTTTTCAAATATCTCTGATACCATATGACCGTTGCGATGCTCCGCTCACACTGCCGCCGGCTCAACTCCCTGAAACTCCATATAAATCCACCGGGATAACTTAACCCAATCACTACGCCAACAGCACAGCCTCCGGCTGACCGAGTGATTACAAATGATTCCACACCGGACCCTCTCTCCCATGTATCCGCGGAGACTCCGGTAACTCAGCCACAGTCACCAACCAGTATCGGAGCTTCACAACTGTGCGTGTGGGAGAGAAACATAACCCTGGCGTGACATATCTACATTTCCTGATTCCCTAGCTAAAAATAAAAGGCTAACAAGCGAAGAACTAAACTAAACGGAAGTGAACAAGGAGTCTAATACATTTCAAGGGCGATGAAAACATTTTTTATGCGAGGAGGGGGGATAGGGAATGACATCGAATGGTTCTGGGGCGGAGAGACAGATTCCGGTGGATAAAAAAGAAAAACATCATCATTAGAAAGAGGGTGAGGAAATGGCATGCCCAATGAAGGAGAGGAAGAAAGGAGTGGCTGGGAAGGAGAAAAAGAAAGGTACTCTTCCGCCAGGGACGAGCTTGTTCACACAACGTCTAGCGAATGGATCTATTTGTTCCTGTACCAGTTCTCTGGTGCATCCCCAAGGCACTCCCCAACGGTAACGACTATATGGTTATTAGCTCCGTTCTAAATTGTGTGGATATCTATGGGGGACTCTTACATCTGTAGCCCTTCTCCTTGAACTTGTCGATCATGTGCTTAGCCAACTGCGCGACTGTAGCTTCGTGAATGTCGTGAGCAAGAACTATGAAGTTGTTCTTCTTTGAGTCGGCCCCATCGACGGCCTTACTAACGAGGTCCTTGGATGCTTGTATGTTGCTCATGTTCTTCCAGTCCTGAGTGTCGAGGTTCTCGCCAACAACGTGGTATCCCATCTTCCCCATGAGTTTCATGCACGCATTATTGCATTCAAAGCCCGGGGGGCGCATGTAAGTGGGCTTCTTGCCAATGATTCCGTGAAGAGTATCCTCAAGTTTGATTATTTCTGAGATCTTATCCTTCTCGGAAAGAGGAGACAAAGGCTTATGGGAGAAACTAGGACACATGTTAGTTCTAAAACCAGATTTAAGCGAGATAAATGACATACGTGTGAGAACCTATTTGATGGCCATCTGCCATCATCCTTCTGACGGTATCCTTCATTGCCTGATTGTTGAGATCACCGGCGTTCTTGCCGTTGACGAAGAAAGTAGCACGGATACCGCCATTGCTCTTGAGGATGTCCAACAGCCCGCTAGTGTACTGGAACGGGCCATCATCAAAGGTCAGAGCAACCGTTCCAGGATCCTTGCAAGTCTTGATGAGCTGCCCGTAGGGGATACCTCCAGGTTTTGGACGGTTCATAATCTGGGGATTGGTTTTGGCCGGGGCGTGTGGGGATGGGCGGGGGGGTTTGCCCTTATGATCGCCGGGAGGAACCTTGATGAATTCCTTGAGTATCTCAAGAAGGTCTCCCCCAAGGGGAAGAAACTCATCGTTGTTATTATAGTCGCCCCAGGAGCGGTGAGCTTGATACCGATCCCAAGGCCCTGAGATACCTTTGGACTTGTGGCCCCTGCCCCACCGGCCGCTGCCAGAGCCGTGGGAGTCTAAGGGTTTCCCGGGCCGCCCCTTTCTAAGGTGTTTGAAACCGTCCTTTACGTGGCCCACAAATCGGTGGCCTTTATGGCCGTATCTACCCATACCGCCCCCATGGCCCCTTGGGGGACCGCCGAACCCTTGATGAGGGCCTCCGAAAGGTGGCTTTGGTGGGTAGCCGGGGGGTCCGCCATGTTGACCGTTAGAAGGTGGTTTCCCGAGCGGAGGTCTGCCAAATGGTTTGCCAAATGGAGGCGGGGAAGGGTGCTCATCATCAGAGCCACTCCGATCATGTTTAGAGTGGCCAAGATGGTGGCGGCGGTCACCCTTGCGACGGTGATGATGGCCCATGCCCATGCCGTGGTGATGGTGGTGGCGGTGGTGGTGTCCATCGTCGGAGTCAGAATCGGAGTCAGAATCGGAGTCGGAGTCCGAGTCCGAGTCCGAAGAATCAGAATCGGAATCGTCACCCTTTCCCCCGCGGTGCTTGCCCTTGCCAAACTTCTTTCCCCCCTTGTGTTTGTGCATTTCTTTGGGAACCCCTCTCCACTTGAAGCCTCCGGGACCACGCATGTGGCCCACTCTTCCGTGAGACGGTCCAGGATGGGGCATTGAGAAGAGCCCATTTGAGGGAGAAGCATCGCATCTCTATAGAACCCATCAGTGCCCGGACATAAACCAATACATGGGAACTACTTACACCAAATGCGGACTGGCATCCAACAGCGCAATGCTCAGCCTTGCTTCCACACCAACCCCACTGCGAGCAGCAGCCGTTGTTTGGGCATCTCAGGCCCTTCCCATTACCCGCAAAGCTATTGCCGCAAGAGCCATCACTCGGTGGCCCGCCGCCGGTAGCCAAATGATCGATGGAAGTTAGAGAAGAAGCGTCTACCTGAGACGCGACAGCAACACTAAGGAGAAGGATCAAAGACCGTTGCTTCAAGCTGGGGTTAGACATTGTGTATAGTGAAGAGAGAAATCACTGATCCCCCGAAAGGAGTGACAAGAATGTAAGAAGAAAGGTAGAAAGGAAAGAATGACAGTGTAGAAACTCGAGTGAACGGGAGGTGCGGGAGTGGTTACCCCTAGATGTCTGGCGTCATGTTCTTTATACCTCAAAAGTTCTGTGTCCGGTAGATCGTTCGCATTTGGGAAGATATGGCTTACTGAGTTCTCCCACCGGAATTTGGCTTAGATAGCGGTGAGGAAACTGGTCTCGCTGGGGCTTTCGCAAACCACTTTTAGAGTCCCTGAATGGGCGTAATTTAGTTAACTAGGGACGATATTCCGTAGGCCCAGTAAGATTTTAGTCCCGCCGAATTCCCCCCTTGGGTCATTTTTACATCCACGATGTTTTGAGCTCTAGTAAATCGATGGTCGTTATTTCTCGAGGGGCTCGTGAATAGCTAGGCTAGAATACGCCAGTTCGCACGAAATCCTAAATGCAGGACCCCACCTCGAACTTCTGAATCTGAATCTCATCGCCAAATCCATAATAACTCGGAGGGGGTATTCGTACTAATAATGCTGCTGGAGTGATCATATGATCACTCTAGCTGCTGACTCATCCGGTGATCCTTGCCCAACAAAAGCTGCCTACCGATCGGCCCTGCACCGGCGGCGAGGGAACTCCGGTAGAACAGGAAGGTTACCGGCCGGTATCGCAGCAGTGGGGGCATAAATTCTTTCGATCGGTCAGGATGAAGGTAACACCGATGTGGAGACGAACCGACTGATGTCTGATGGTGAACAACTAAAGTTTACAAGAGTGAACACCTAGACATCACCACACCCCGGAAAAATTGAGTCTAGATGACCTATTTGTCTTGGCCTTGATGCTTTGAAGGGCGTTTGGGGAGAAGAGGTTGGCGGTGATGTTAAAAGGTTTTACGCCTACGGGCACTGTACGAGTATATGGAGCATATCGACAATCGTGGAAGCCCCCCAAGACGATGCCGATGCACTGGGACCATTGATTGAAACATATGAGTCACCGCTCGACTAAGTCGACGGCACTAACATGGATTCTCGTGAGTGCTCGGCATAGAGTCTCCCTGCCAAATTGTCTTTGTGAATCCGGCACCTAGCCGCACATAGGGCCGCAAGGGCCGCCGCAGCCAACCCAGGCATAACCTTAGGGCTACCCCGACTCGCCGCTTGAACCATCCTCTCGTCGGCCGCCGCTCGATGCGGGTAGCCCCCAAAGTGGGCGATGTTCACCGGGAACCCACCCGGAACGATATAGGACGCGGAACGGACCCGCAATAACAAAGGTCGACCCTCCGTGGGCGAAATCGACCAACTAACCCCCCAAGTCCCAGCCGGAAATCAAGCAAACTAACCACCCCAAGACAGAGCTCAACGGCAGAAACCCCCGGTATTACTAGGCACGCCCTAGATATCTCAACTCAAAGAGTTCGAGCAACCACACTAGGTCATGAAACGGTCTATTAAACAAAACCCCAAACCGTGGGCGATCGTGGCCAATGTGTTAAGAGATGATTGGTCCGCTAAAAAGATATAGGATTGCGCTTGGATAAAAAAATATTACCGGCATTTTACAGGGAGGGTTCGGGATTGACATGTATCGAAAAGGTTTTCTCATTGAATTGATCTTCCCCAATTACTGCAGTAGGGTTTTTATACGGTCAAGGGGTCGCATCATGTATGATACTCGGGTGTGTCTGTAAAAATCGGAAACTAAGGGTGGTAAAGCAGGGATTTAGGGGATCGGGAGATAAGGTTTTTGGAAAGTTTTATTATGTAACTAGACATCATAAAGAGTATGGGGTGCACCCAGTGGTGTAAGATTCGAAGGAAGTGCTGGTAGGTCTGTCAAATTTTGGTTCATTCGTTAAAATTAGTACTACGGTATGTGTGTAACTGCATTTTTAGCAGATAACCTAAATCCTGATCCAAAAAAAAAAACTCTACAGTTATGCAGACACTAACATTGGAAACTCTAAATCTAATCCTCTATGAGACATGGACCCAAGACAAAAGAAAGAAACTACAGCCTATGCTGCAGACCGACAAGAAATACTAACCTAGCAGAAAAATAAAGAAAAATGAAAAAATGAAAAAATGAAACAAACCAATATGCTTTAACAGATGGAAGTCAGACAACAAGAGCCTTTAAACACAAATCCCAAAAGAAAAGAGAACCACTCTCTATAGCAAGTTATAGATAGAAAATAAATACTCACAATGCAAGTAGAAAAGAGAAAAGCAAACAAAAGCAACAAGTGAATACTGGAGACAAGAGCCTTTGGCTGTGAAATTCAGAATTTGTATTCCTAGCTGTTAGTTAGTAGAGGGTTAGGAGTACTACTCCCTCTGGTCTGAGCCCCAGAAGAACTGGAAGTTACATTGTCACTTCCATGGGTTCCTGAAGGGCAGATTGAACTATTATCAGTACCCTGAGTGCTAGAAGGACCAGGAACAGCAGCACTGGCTTGTATAGCAGACTGTTTCTCAAGTCTAGTATGGATTCTAGTTACCCTAGGGTCCATTAATTCCAGATAGGAGAATTTCTCTCCAATCAATCTGTGTATGATCCACTCCTCAAACTTCAAGTATCCAGCATTCTGATCAAGTTCTTTGGTAACCACATTTTTAAAATCTTATTGCAATCTTTTCTCAAAAAGTATCAATAAGTCCTTAATTATTGTAACTTCTGTATATAAGTTCAAGATTATTTCTAATAATAATCTCACATTAATAGTATTCTCCAATTGGAAAAAATAATATATGTATATCCATTGGTCATATATTCTACTACTTCCGACCCAGAAGTCTTCAAGTTTGCTGCCAATATAAAAACACTCTCAGAGAAGTTAAACTGGAAATCAACACTTAGCCTTTTTCAATTATAGTAATTTTCAGATCCAAGTTCAAGTTGCTAATAAAGATTTCTCATTTCACCTCTTTCTACTTTAACAACACTCTAAGTGATAACTATATTTCTGATAGTCAGAATATATACTTGTATTAACTTTGTACTCCTAATTCTGATAGACTTGTGCACGATATTTAGCCTATTTTCAAAAACTGCTTTAACTTTAAATAAATATCATTTGCCACTTAGTAGTAGTTTACTGGTAGTATTGAAATCTATTATTGACAGTTAGCAATCTTGAAAATATAACATCAGAGTATGAATAGCAAAAGAGTTAGAGAAATCAACTTAGTAAGAATGAAAAGGGAGATAAAAGATTGTTGCAGGTTATTGCAAGAGTAGAAGAGGTGTGAACCTAATCATAATATATTGTTGTATTCTAATTTCACTCTTTTTATTTCCAAGTATCTAATAAAATTGTTAGCAAGTTCTATAGGCAATATAGAAGCAACAAAGTAAAATAAGTAGTAGGTGGAAGATAGAATAATACTAGTAGGGAGCTGTGTAATAGGTAAATAAGGTTGTGGAAGAGTAGTTTAGAGCAAAATATCTATCAAACCTTCATGGCATAAGGATGATAGTAATTGTGAAGACAGAGAAAAGAAAAGGAAAGGAATACTCTTAGATAAACTCTGAGGAAGAATGGCCAGACTGTGTGTGTGGGTAACCCTTTCAGTTTCAATAGTCACAACAATGAGTTAAGCTACCCTTATCTGATCATTAGTGATTTATCTGATAATCGCATATGTACCATCTACCACTGGCAGATAAAGAGCCTTCCCATAATAATCATCTATTTCCACTTGTAAACTCTTTGTCGGTCAGGCCGCTTAAAGCTCTACTACATTTCTGATAGTGGTGGGGCCGAACAAGCTTTAATTCCCCTCACCCAAGTACGAAGATACCCACTATTATGATACCCAATATTTACACAAGACTAAAACTCTAAGGCTTCAAGCCTCGGAAGAATAGGTCTATCTGACTCTTTGAATTCTTAAACCGAGTCTAGACCCAGCCTGACTCAAATAGAACCGGGGCTACCAAGAAAGCTCAACTCTTCAAAACGACGACCAACCTCCTTAGTACCGCGAGCTTCTAGATAACCCTGAGCACAACGCTCGCATCGCCAGTATCTACTGTAGGCAAAATTATCCCTCACCATCAAGAAATCCCCCTTTAAAAAATAAACCAGAGCTCTCAGGGCTCATACCTAACACCCGTGACTTCCACCGATAACCCAAGAGACTCATCAGGCTCACCCCACACCCCAGAACATACAATAACCATCTCCACTTTTACCGGGTTGGAGTAAGAATAAGACCAGTATAATACTACCTACTAATAAACGGTACAGCGAGATCCCAGAGCTCAGAGAGAGAATAAAACCATCAAGTAACAATACTATGAGAAAACCGCCCACATTTATACCCCCGCCTTCCAATTCACAACGCTTCGTATGATAACACCTTTCCTAGCGCCCTAAGTTAATCACCCACCAAACAGCCCACAATTACATCTCCAGCAGCACTATGTTCGGTCACAGGACTTATAGGAATTAGTAGGACTTTATCGGATGAGGTACAGTGCCGGACTGAGTAGTAATTTGTATACGGTGATAGACCATCTGTTATCGCAGGAGGAAATCGCCATTCGACAAACTCGAGTATAAATAAGCACAATGACTACTGCCCCTCCGCAATATGCCGTTAATATGCCATGAATAATTCCTCGAATCGGGGCTTGGTGACTCAGCAGCAAGGAAACATGTGTGGAAACCTCGTGTCTCAGGGGATATGTCGATTCGTGAGTATACTGAATTCAATACTTCATCCATACGGTAGCGTCATACTATTCCTTATTGGTCTGGGAATCGCTGCTAGTTTTGAGTGCGCGACTCTAACCTGGCCGTGCGGGCACAGTACAGCAGCTGCAGCAAATAGACATCTTAATCACACGTTCTCACTCGGGTAGTTATCAATTTCCACCCAATCGATCAATCAATCAATCCTTCATTCAATCATCCAAGTCGATAAACCCCACAACATTTCCCAACGCCCCACAATAGGAATGATAATAATATATAAAAAATCACAAAACCTAACCCAAGAGCCCCCTAAGAAGGCACACAAACAGCCCCAACAGCCCCATCCCCAACAATTTCCCTCCCACCAGCCCCAGAAGCCCCCGCATTCCTAGCGACAATCTTATAAACATCCCCCATCCGTCCCCTCCCCCCCGTGCTCCCTCCCTCCACGCCGAAAATACCGACCCGACAACCAATCCCAGCGACCGCCAGAACCGGCACGCGCGGATGCCCCACGACGACGTTAACTACTTCCTCGTCCCCAGCTAGTATATTCACTATTTGAGCGCTGCGCGCGTCCCATATGAAGAAGTTGCCATCGTCGGAGCCTGAGACTACGTATTCGTCCTGCTGACCGAGGAAGCCCACGTCCTTTATGGTTAGGGTGTTGGCGTGGCCGAGGTAGAGAGTTGAGTGGTGGGAGGGGGGGATGTG
>Ga0307507_10003443_pt1 | contig 30659 bp, 9 predicted proteins | sample 7_EM_MG_FD_207223 | JGI IMG/M metagenome (GOLD analysis project Ga0307507, IMG submission 207223) | Populus trichocarpa ectomycorrhiza microbial communities from riparian zone in the Pacific Northwest, United States - 7_EM | ecosystem: Host-associated > Plants > Roots > Unclassified | place... | reverse complement strand
ATCCAACCCCTATAGAGATATTAAGGGGTCCTTAATTGTCTACCACTATAGAGCCTACTTAGCCGTCTACTATAACGTCTACTATACCCCTATAGCAGCTGCCGCAAGCTTCTACTATACCCCCACCACAGCTGCCGTAGGCTAACACTTAACTTCTTCTATTTATTCTTAACCTATAGGCGCCGCTAAGAAAATATAAGATGCTTTAGGGTGGTAATTTAGTGTTCTAGCTTTAAACTAAGTGGACTTTAGGGCTAGTAGGTAGGCTGTTAATTAAAGCTCTTAATTACTACTAGGGGGCGCGCTAGCGGGTTAATAGTAAGGTAATATTCTACAGCCATCACTATAGGATAATTAAGGATGTTAAACAGCGCGTAAAAAACGGTACGGCAAGAGATAAGAGATAGGCTGTTAACCAGCTAGAACAGCTACAAGGTCCGCATTCTTTAAATTAGCTTTATAAGAATATCTAAATAGTTATTTTACTACAGTAACTAAGACACCTTAATATATAACTGCCTCTATATATAACTGCACTATAGTAACCGACCAAGACGCCTTAATATATAACTACACTACAGTAACTAAGATGTCTTAATATAGGACTACTAGTAACTAAGACGTCTTAATATAAAACTGCACTACAGTAACTAAGACATCTTAATATATAACTGCACTATAGTAACCAAAACGCCTTAATATAGGACTGTATTGCATTAACTAAGACGCCTTAATATAGGACTATACTACAGCAACTAAAACGTCTTAATATAGGACTATATTACAGTAACTAAGACGCCTTAATGTAGGAATAGAACGCGTTTAGGTGTTATAAATTTAGAGCAATATTACGCAACCATCTAGAGGTACCAATCCAACATATATTATATACCTTTTCGCCCAAAATCGCGTGCGAAGGTACTTAGGGGCGGTCGCTACACAACTAAGTGCGGGGTTCGGGCGCGTTATTAGCAGAGGTAGCCCTAACCTTATATTAACCTAGGTCATAACCGCGCCAAATCAGCCCCCCTAATATGTAATAGGTATTGGAGGTTAGGGTTAAGCTTAGCATAACCTTAGGTTACGCACGATCCCCTAAGGTCTACAACATATCATTTAAATATCACCCCCCCCCTTTAGTGGTGGCCCCTACTTTTTTAACGCGTCTTTAAGGCCTAGGTTAGTACTAGGTTAGTATAGAGGTCCTTATTACACGCCATTAACCTTACTATTGCCTCAATAATCCTATTTTCCAACCCTCTGCTATTTTTATGCCCACACTAGCTCCTAGCTCGCACAGGGCTTCTAATTTTATATAGAAAGGCCTACTATAATTCTAATTCTATAATATAGAGCCCTCTTCTTCTCCTTCTCTATTAATATTTACGCGTTATTTACCCGTGCCACGCTTACGCGTCTACCCCCTTACCTCTTATGGATATAGAGTCTCTTAAGAATCTTCTTACCCTATAGTTCACTACAGAAGCCCCCCTAGCTTTCTCCCCCTATAGCCTCTAGAACGAATTCAAGGCCCAGACAGCACAGCTATAGGATATTTATAAGGCCCAGCGCTTAAAGAATACTATAAGGGCGTACAAGCTAAAGTAGAAAGAGTAAAAAGACTAGTACACAAGACTAGAAGGTAATATAGACGGCGCCTAGGTAACAGAAGATAAGCTTTACTTATTTTTAGAGTAGTAAGTCGTTAATTAAGAATTATAGGCCGCTAGCTATTAAAAACGGAAGTTAAAACAAAAAGAGATATAGAAAGATAGCAAGCAGGTAAAGAAAAGGTAGAAGATAACCACAGAAGGGCTACTAAGGGGAAAGGCAGCCGCAGGGGAAGAAGCTATAAAGGAAGAGATATAGGATAAGAAGGCCCTAGACGCCCTATTTAATAAGATAGTCTAATACTTAGTTATAAATAGCTATATCTCCGCTATTACTAAGCTCTACGCGTAGCAGTTAAAAGGCAAGACCTTATAGCTACTACAGGGGGCGAAGCTCTTAGTAGTACTAAATAGCGTCCACTATAATAAGAACCGGATTTAACGCGTTAACTTTATTAATTAAGGCCTATTTATAATTACTAGCGGCTATAACGTTAAAGGGCTTAAAAAGGCAATTACTTAATACTAGGAGACGGGCTCTAAGAAGCTAGGCTTAATTAAGTTTTACCTTTAAACTGCGGCTAAGCATTTATTAGGTTTGTATATACCCTATTTAGCCTATACAGCTGCCGTTTTCTAACCTACTTAGGCCATACTACTATTACCTAGGGTAAAAGTAGATGGGACATTTAGCTTGCTAACCTTATCCTTATTAAACTAGAGAATAAAGGGCCTAAACTAAACAAGTTAGCGCTGTATATAATTATATTAATAACATAGGGGAAGCAGAATTAATACAGTAAGGTTAAGTATATAGGCTATATACGCAATACTAACCCTATTCTCTGCCCTCTCTCCACAATAGCCTTCTACTTCTTTAACTGTTAGGGTAAGGATGGCGCTAAGAGCTTCCTATCCTTTTAGTAGCTAGAGGACTATTATAGCCTATATATCTTCCCTAGTAGTATTAAAGTACCGCAACAGCCGTTAAGCTATTACACGCAGTTTAAATAGAATAAAAAGATGTTCCAGGGGGTAGGGATTTACTTAAAGAAGAAGACCCATAGCGCCTATAAGCAGAGCGTCCGGTATACTAAGCTTAGCGGCGTTAAGAAGACCCAAATTAGATAGGCTGAATACTGGAATATAGATACAATAACAGGAGCCTACCTTAGCTATCTACCCTATGCGTTTATACGGTCAATTACCGGCTTCCTAAAGAAAGGAAAGGGCTACTTTCTTTCCTACGCATAAGAGGTGCTGGAGAAGGTACTCTACTTAAAGATATAGCCCAAAACTAACATCTAGCTAAAATATATAGAGACCTACCACCTAGAGAGGGCTGATAATAAGGTTATATAGCTTAACCTTATAGGTTTAGGATTTCTACGCCTTCTCTATACACTTAGGGTAATCCTATTATAGGACTTAGTAATCCTATATAAGCAGTTCCCGCTTTACCCTCTATAAAAGGACTCCCTCTTTAGCTGCGAGGAGTACCAGAGGTTTACTACACAGGTAAAAAGCTCACTAGCTAACATAGTTACGCCAAATAAAATAATAATACGGAAATACTAGCCCACCTATAAGGCTGTAGCTAAGCTAAGATATAAGGCCGCAATCTCTAAGATAAAGGGGGTTTAATTACGCGTATAGACGATCTTAGAACGCCTTAGCGAGATAAAAAGGTTATTAGTATTATTTACACCTATATAGATCCAGTAAGGGAAGATAGGTATCTAGATAGGGCCTATAAAGTCTATATATCCGTCTTTAGACGGCCCTATACCCATACCTATACCTATACCTATACTTGTACCTATACCCGCGTCTATTCCTAAACGCGTTAATAGCTAGATTCCATCTTTAGATAAACCCTCTCCTATATATCCAACCCCTATAGAGATATTAAGGGGTCCTTAATTGTCTACCACTATAGAGCCTACTTAGCCGTCTACTATAACGTCTACTATACCCCTATAGCAGCTGCCGCAAGCTTCTACTATACCCCCACCGCAGCTACCATAGGCTAATACTTAACTTCTTCTATTTATTCTTAACCCATAGGCGCCACTAAGGAAATATAAGATACTTTAGGGTGGTAATTTAGTGTTCTAGCTCTAGACTGAGTGGACTTTAGGGCTAGCAGGTAGGCTATTAATTAAAGCTCTTAATTACTGCTAGGGGGCGCGCTAGCGGGTTAATAGTAAGGTAATATTCTACAGCCGTCGCTATAGGATAATTAAGGATGTTAAATGGCGCATAGAAGACGGTACAGCAAGAGATAAGAGATAGGCTGTTAACCAGCTAGAACAGCTACAAGGTCCGCGTTCTTTAGATTGGCTTTATAAGAATATCTAAATAGTTATTTTACTACAGTGACTAAGACACCTTAATATATAACTGCCTCTATATATAACTGCACTATAGTGACCAACTGAGACGCCTCAATATATAACTGCACTGCAGTAACTAAAATGTCTTAATATAGGACTACTAGTAACTAAGACGTCTTAATATAGGACTGCACTGCAGTAACTAAGACGTCTTAATATATAACTGCACTATAGTAACCAAAACGCCTTAATATAGGACTGTATTACATTAACTAAGACACCTTAATATAGGACTATACTACAGTAACTAAGACGTCTTAATATAGGACTATATTACAGTAACTAAGACGCCTTAATATAGAAATAGAACGCGTTTAGGTGTTATAAATTTAGAGCAATATTACGCGACCGTCCAGAGGTACCAATCCAACATATATTATATACCTTTTCGCCCAAAATCGCGTGCAAAGGTACTTAGGGGCGGTCGCTACACGACTAAGTATAGGGTTCGGGCGCATTATTAGCAGGGGTAGCCCTAACCTTGTATTAACCTAGGTCGTAACCGCGCCAAATCAGCCCCCCCAATATATAATAGGTATCGGAGGTTGGGGTTAAGCTTAGCATAACCTTAGGTTACGCACAACCCCCTAAGGTCTGCGATATATCGTTCAAATATCACCCCCCCCCTTTAGTGGTGGCCCCTACTTTTTTAACGCGTCTTTAAGGCCTAGGTTAGTACTAGGTTAGTATAAAGGTCCTTATCACACGCCATTAACCTTACCGTCGCCTCAATAATCCTATTTTCCAACCCTCTACTGTTTTTATGCCCGCGCTAGCTTCTAGCTCACGCAGGACTTCTAATTTTATATAGAAAGGCCTACTATAATTCTAATTCTATAATATAGAGCCCTCTTCTTCTCCTTCTCTATTAATATTTACGCGTTATTTACCCATGCCGCGCTTACGCGTCTGCCCCCTTACCTCTTACAGATATAGAGTCTCTTAAGAATCTTCTTACCCTACGGTTCACTACAGAAGCCCCCCTAGCTTTCTCCCCCTATAGCCTCTAGAACAAATTCAAGGCCCAGACAGCATAGCTATAGGATATTTATAAGGCCCAGCGCTTAAAGAATACTATAAGGGCGTACAAGCTAAAGTAGAAAAAGTAAAAAGACTAGTGCGCAAGACTAGAAGGTAATATAGACAGCGCCTAGGTAACGGAAAATAAGCTTTACTTATTTTTAGAGTAGTAAGTTATTAATTAAGAATTATAGGCCGCTAGCTATTAAAAACGGAAGTTAAAACAGAAAGAGATATAGAAAGATAGCAAGTAGGTAAAGAAGAGGTAGAAGATAACCACAAAAGGGCTGCTAGGGGGAAAGGCAGCCACAGGGAAGGAAGCTATAAAGGAAGAGATATAGGATAAGGAGGCCCTAGACGCCCTATTTAATAAGATAGTCTAATACTTAGTTATAAATAGCTATATCTCCGCTATTACTAAGCTCTACGCGTAGTAGTTAAAAGGCAAGACCTCACAGCTACTGCGGGGGGCGAAGCTCTTAGTAGTACTAGATAGCGTCCGCTATAATAAGAACTAGATTTAACGCGTTAACTTTATTAATTAAGGCCTATTTATAATTACTAGCGGCTACGACGTTAAAGGGCTTAAAAAGGCAATTACTTAGTACTAGGAGACGGGCTCTAAGAAGCTAGGCTTAATTAAGTTTTACCTTTAAACTGCGGCCAAGCATTTATTAGGTTTGTATATACCCTATTTAGTCTATATAGCTGCCGTTTTCTAACCTACTTAGGCCATACTACCATTACCTAGGGTAAAAGTAGATAGGACGTTTAGCTTACTAACCTTATCCTTATTAAACTAGAGAACGAAGGGCCTAAACCAGACAAGTTAGCGCTATATATAATTATATTAATAACATAGGGGAAGCAGAATTAATACGGTAAGGTTAAGTATATAGGCTATATACGTAATACTAACCCTATCCTCTGCCCTCTCTCCGCAATAGCCTTCTACTTCTTTAACTGTTGGGGTAAGGATAGCGCTAAAAGCTTCCTATCCTTTTAGCAGCTAGAGGACTATTATAGCCTATACATCTTCCCTAGTAGTATTAAAGTACCGCAACAGCCGTTAAGCTATTATACGCAGTTTAAATGGAATAAAAAGATGTTCCAGAGGGTAGGGATTTACTTAAAGAAGAAGACCCATAGCGCCTATAAGTAGAGCGTCCAGCACGCTAAGCTTAGCAGCGTTAAGGAGACCCAAATTAAATAGGCTAGATACTAGAATATAGATACAATAACAGAAGCCTACCTTAGCTATCTACCCTATGCGTTTATACAGTCAATCGCTGGCTTTCTAAAGGAAGAAAAGGGCTACTTTCTTTCCTACGCGCGAGAGGTGCCAGAGAAGGTACTCTACTTAAAGATATAGCCCAAGACTAATGTCTAGCTAAAATATATAGAGACTTACCACCTAAAGAGGGCTAATAATAAGGTTATATAGCTTAACCTTATAGGTTTAGGATTTCTACGCCTTCTCTACGCGCTTAGGGTAATCCTATTACAGGACTTAGTAATCCTATATAAGCAGTTCCCACTTTACCCTCTATAGAAGGACTCCCTCTTTAACTGCAAGGAGTACCAGAGGTTTGCTATATAGGTAGAAAGCTCACTAGCTAACATAGTTACGCTAGATAAAATAATAATGCGGAAATACTAGCCCACCTATAAGGCTGTAGCTAAGCTAAGATATAAGGCCGCAATCTCTAAGATAAAGGGGGTTTAATTACATATATAGACGATCTTAGAACGCCTTAACGAGATAGAAAGGTTATTAGTATTATTTACACCTATATAGATCCAGTAAGGGAAGATAGGTATCTAGATAAGGCCTATAGAGTCTATATATCCGTCTTTAGACGGCCCTATACCCGTACCTATACTTATACCTATACTTATACCTATACCCACGTCTATTCCTAAACGCGTTAATAGCTAGATTCCGTCTTTAGATAAACCCTCTCCTATATATCCAACCCCTATAGAGATATTAAGGGGTCCTTAATTGTCTACCACTATAGAGCCTGCTTAGCCGTCTACTATAACGTCTACTATACCCCTATAGCAGCTGCCGCAAGCTTCTACTATACCCCCACCGTAGCTGCTATAGGCTAACACTTAACTTCTTCTATTTATTCTTAACCCGTAGGCGCCGCTAAAGAAATATAAGATACTTTAGGGTAGTAATTTAGTGTTCTAGCTCTAGACTAAGTGGACTTTAGGGCTAGTAGATAGGCTATTAATTAAAGCTCTTAATTGCTACTAGGGGGCGCGCTAGCGGGTTAATAGTAAGGTAATATTCTACAGCCGTCACTATAGGATAATTAAGGATGTTAAACAGCGCGTAAAAAACGGTACGGCAAGAGATAAGAGATAGGCTGTTAACCAGCTAGAACAGCTACAAGGTCCGCATTCTTTAGATTAGCTTTATAAGAATATCTAAATAGTTATTTTACTGCAGTAACTAAGACACCTTAATATATAACTACCTCTATATATAACTGCACTATAGTGACCAACTGAGACGCCTTAATATATAACTGCACTGCAGTAACTAAGATGTTTTAATATAGGACTACTAGTAACTAAGACGTCTTAATATAGGACTGCACTGCAGTAACTAAGACGTCTTAATATATAACTGCACTATAGTAACCAAAACGCCTTAATATAGGACTGTATTACATTAACTAAGACACCTTAATATAGGACTATACTACAGTAACTAAGACGTCTTAATATAGGACTATATTACAGTAACTAAGACGCCTTAATATAGAAATAGAACGCGTTTAGGTGTTATAAATTCAGAGCAATATTACGTAACCGTCCAGAGGTACCAATCCAATATATATTATATACCTTTTCGCCCAAAATCGCGTGCAAAGGTACTTAGGGGCGGTCGCTACACGACCAAGTACAAGGTTCGGGCGCGTTATTAGCAGGGGTAGCCCTAACCTTATATTAACCTAGGTTATAACCACGCCAAATCAGCCCCCCCAATATATAATAGGTATTAGAGGTTGGGGTTAAGCTTAGCATAACCTTAGATTACGCACGACCCCCTAAGGTCTGCAATATATCATTTAAATATCACCCCCCCCCTTTAGTGGTGGCCCCTACTTTTTTAACGCGTCTTTAAGGCCTAGGTTAGTACTAGGTTAGTATAGAGGTCCTTATTACACGCCATTAACCTTACCATCGCCTTAATAATCCTATTTTCCAACCCTCTACTATTTTTATGCCCGCGCTAGCTCCTAGCTCACGCAGGGCTTCTAATTTTATATAGAAAGGCCTACTATAATTCTAATTCTATAATATAGAGCCCTCTTCTTCTCCTTCTCTATTAATATTTACGCGTTATTTACCCGTGCCGCGCTTACGCGTCTACCCCCTTACCTCTTACGGATATAAAGTCTCTTAAGAATCTTCTTACCCTATAGTTCACTATAGAAGCCCCCCTAGCTTTCTCCCCCTATAGCCTCTAGAACAAATTCAAGGCCCAGACAGCACGGCTATAGGATATTTATAAGGCCCAGCGCTTAAAGAATACTATAAGGGCGTACAAGCTAAAGTAGAAAGAGTAAAAAGACTAATACGTAAAACTAGAAGGTAATATAGACGGCGCCTAGGTAACAGAAGATAAGCTTTACTTATTTTTAGAGTAGTAAGTCATTAATTAAAAATTGTGGGCCGCTAGCTATTAAAAACGGAAGTTAAAATAGAAAGAGATATAGAAAGATAGCAAGTAGGCAAAGAAGAGGTAGAAGATAACCGCAGAAGGGCTACTAGGGGGAAAGGCAGCCGCAGGGAAGAAAGCTATAAAGGAAGAGATATAGGATAAGAAGGCCCTAGACGCCCTATTTAATAAAATAGTCTAATACTTAGTTATAAATAGCTATATCTCCGCTATTACTAAGCTCTATACATAGCAGTTAGAAGGCAAGACCTCGCAGCTACTATAGGGGGCGAAGCTCTTAGTAGTACTAGATAGCGTCCACTGTAATAAAAACCGGATTTAACGCGTTAACTTTATTAATTAAGGCCTATTTATAATTACTAGCGGCTATAACATTAAAGGGCTTAAAAAGGCAATTACTTAGTACTAGGAGACGGGCTCTAAGAAGCTAGGCTTAATTAAGTTTTACCTTTAAACTGCGGCCAAGCATTTATTAGGTTTATATATACCCTATTTAGCCTATATAGCTGCCGTTTTCTAACCTACTTAGGCCATACTACCGTTACCTAGGGTAAAAGTAGATGGGATATTTAGCTTGCTAACCTTATCCTTATTAAACTAGAGAACAAAGGGCCTAAACCAAACAAGTTAGCGCTATATATAATTATATTAATAACATAGGGGAAGCAGAATTAATACGGTAAGGTTAAGTATATAGGCTATATACGCAATACTAACCCTATTCTCTGCCCTCTCTCCACAATAGCCTTCTACTTCTTTAACTATTGGGGTAAGGATGGCACTAAGAGCTTCCTATCCTTTTAGTAGCTAGAGGACTATTATAGCCTATATATCTTCCCTAGTAGTATTAAAGTACCGTAACAGCCGTTAAGCTATTATACGCAGTTTAAATAGAATAAAAAGATGTTCCAGGGGGTAGGGATTCACTTAAAAAAGAAAACCTATAGCGCCTATAAGTAGAGCGTCTAGTACACTAAGCTTAACAGCGTTAAGGAGACCTAAATTAGATAGGCTGGATACTAGAATATAGATACAATAACAGGAGCCTACCTTAGCTATCTACCCTATGCGTTTATACGGTCAATTGCCAGCTTCCTAAAGAAAGGAAAGGGCTACTTTCTTTCCTACGCACAAGAGGTGCCGGAGAAGGTACTCTACTTAAAGATATGGCCCAAAACTAACATCTAGCTAAAACATATAGAGACCTACCACCTAGAGAGGGCTAATAATAAGGTTATATAGCTTAACCTTATAGGTTTAGGATTTCTACGCCTTCTCTATACACTTAGGGTAATCCTATTACAGGACTTAGTAATCCTATATAAGCAGTTCCTGCTTTACCCTCTATAGAAGGACTCCCTCTTTAGCTACAAGGAGTACCAGAGGTTTACTACACAGGTAGAAAGCTCACTAGCTAACATAGTTACGCCAAATAAGATAATAATACGGAAATACTAGCCCACCTATAAGGCCGTAGCTAAGCTAAGATATAAGGCCACAATCTCTAAGATAAAGGGGGTTTAATTACGCGTATAGACGATCTTAAAACGCCTTAGCAAGATAAAAAGGTTATTAGTATTATTTACACCTATATAGATCCAGTAAGGGAAGATAGGTATCTAGATAAGGCCTATAGAGTCTATATATCCGTCTTTAGACGGCCCTATACCCATACCTATACCTATACCTATACTTATACCTATACCCGCGTCCATTCCTAAACGCGTTAATGGCTAGATTCTATCTTTAGATAAACCCTCTCCTATATATCCGACCCCTATAGAGATATTAAGGGGTTCTTAATTGTCTACCACTATAGAGCCTACTTAGCCGTCTACTATAACATCTACTATACCCCTATAGTAGCTGCCGCAAGCTTCTACTATACCCCCACCGCAGCTGCCATAGGCTAATACTTAACTTCTTCTATTTATTCTTGACCCATAGGCGCCACTAAGGAAATATAAGATGCTTTAGGGTAGTAATTTAGTGTTCTAGCTCTAAACTAAGTGGACTTTAGGGCTAGCAGATAGGCTATTAATTAAAGCTCTTAATTGCTGCTAGGGGGCGCGCTAGCGGGTTAATAGTAAGGTAATATTCTACAGCCGTCGCTATAGGATAATTAAGGATGTTAAACGGCGCGTAGAAGACGGTACGGCAAGAGATAAGAAATAGGCTGTTAACCAGCTAGAACAGCTACAAGGTCCGCATTCTTTAGATTAGCTTTATAAGAATATCTAAATAGTTATTTTACTGCAGTGACTAAGACACCTTAATATATAACTGCCTCTATATATAACTGCACTATAGTAACCGACTAAGACGCCTCAATATATAACTACACTGCAGTAACTAAGATGTCTTAATATAGGACTACTAGTAACTAAGACGTCTTAATATAGGACTACACTACAGTAACTAAGACGTCTTAATATATAACTGCACTATAGTAACCAAAACGCCTTAATATAGGACTGTATTGCATTAACTAAGACACCTTAATATAGGACTATACTACAGCAACTAAGACGTCTTAATATAGGACTATATTACAGTAACTAAGACGCCTTAATATAGGAATAGAACGCGTTTAGGTGTTATAAATTTAGAGCAATATTACGCGACCGTCCAGAGGTACCAATCCAACATATATTATATACCTTTTCGCCCAAAATCGCGTGCGAAGGTACTTAGGGGCGGTCGCTGCGCGACCAAGTACAGGGTTCGGGCGCGTTATTAGCAGGGGTAGCCCTAACCTCGTATTAACCTGGGTCATAACCACGCCAAATCAGCCCCCCCAATATGTAATAGATATCTTATTCGATAATAAAATCCTGCGCTTATTAATCTATAGCGCCTAACATGTTTAACCACTCCCCGGGCCACACTAGTCCTTAGGCCACTCCAAAAACCACCAAAAATCAGGAAAATCGCATTTTAATATCTTAACAACGGCTTTATAATAAATTCTAAAATTCTAGAGCTAGCCTTTTATGCCTATTCTAAGACTCCTATTAAAGTTTTAGAATAATAAGCCTAGCCATTATCAAGATATTGAGTTTTATTAAGTTTTGGCCCCCAATTTTAAGCTAAATTGCCATTCCTCTAAAACTACCTAATGAATTACTTCCAAAGTTAGAGTAGAGTCTTAGAATAGGCATAAAAGGTTAGCTATAGAATTTTAGAATTTATTATAAAGCCGTTGTTAAGATATCAAAATGCGATTTTCCCGATTTTTGGTGGTTTTTGGAGTGGCCTAAGGACTAGTATGGCCCGGGGAGTGGTCAAACACGTTATAAAGGGTTGCAGTCCGCTTTTGCGCCATACACTCCAACGTTTGCAGTAACACCGCCCAGAGCCACCAATTCCTGATATTGATGGAAAGACGCCGGAATACCAACAGCCTTAATTACAGTATCGCAGCCTCTGCCTCCGCTAATCTCCTTAACGACCTCGATAGCATTCGCAGGTGTCGTCATATGGGTAGCACCAAAACCCTTTATAACCTCCAGCCGATTCTCATCCCCATCCACCACAATAATTGTACTCGGAGAATAAAGCTGACTTATAATAAGCGCCGCAAGCCCGACCGGCCCCGCACCTATAATCGCAACAGTCGACCTAGGCGCAACCTTGCCATTCAAAACACCACACTTAAAGCCCATGGGGAAGATATCGGAAAGCATAACTAAAGCCTTCTCATCTACCCCATTCGGAACTTTATATAAGCTATTCTCCGCATTCAGGATGCGCACGAATTCAGCCTACATGCCATCAATTTGGTTCCCGAGACACCACCCACCCGTTTCACAGTGCGAGTACATACCCTTCTTGCAGAACTCGCAAGTCCCGCAGGAGGTAATGCATGAGATTAGAACATTATCCCCCACTTTAAAGTTCTGCAGCCCGGCGCCGACCGAGGTCACAGTGCCGACGCCTCATAGCCTAGGATGCGACCGGAGGGAATTATAGGGATGTCACCTTTGAGGATATGGAGGTCGGTGCCGCAGATAGTGGAGTATTTAAGCTTAACGATTGCGTCAGTAGGTTTTTTGGATTTTAGGCTTTTAGACCTTAGAGAGCTGTGGTGGGTTGTTAGCGCCTTAGTAGGTAAGGGCTTTCATAGTTGCCATTGTTTATAGGAGAGTGGGTGTTGCTAATCAATAAGATGGTATATAAGAGACGTGACAGAGAGTGCATTACATCTTTTGTACATTTGGCTACGACGAGATCACCAGATTAGAAATATGGACAAGCAAAGTAGTAACCTTGGAACACGGTATGAGCCATATTTTCGGGATACTTCAATCGCGGTATATATGGTTTGGGGCTTCTTAGAAAGTTAGCGCATGTCAGCCTAGAAGAGAGTCTAAAGCTCGGCTAGTATTGCCAAAAGCTCCAGAAGTGTTGAAATACGCCACGTCGCAAAATCTTATACTACACCACCTCGTCAATTCCGGTTGTTAGCGCCTTACTAGTGACGCCTCTCGGGCGGAAATCCTCATATAGATTAGTATAAGTTTCCCCGTCTTGGCAGTAAGCTTCGAAAGACCTTAATATCAAAAATTTATGAAGCTTTTTAAAACTAATAATTATATGGTAGATTGCCTATATACAAATATTTCTAAAGTTATAGTAGCCAAATAAGTGTTAAAATTAACGCTTAGCAATTAAATAAGTGTCTAAATATCTCCACTAAGCTCCTAATCGTCCTATAAGATCCTAATCGTCCTCTAAGCTTTCTACTATCCTCTACCACTTAGTAGGTCCCCTTTCTGCTTCAATTACTACTAAAGGCATACAGGCATAAAAGCAGCCAGATCCTCAAAGTAGTAGGCCTCCAGATTCTCCCATTTAGATTCAATAGCTGCTTGCATTACTTCTTTTATTAATAGGCGAGGCTTCTGCTTAGCTAATTAAGTCTTTATTAGATTCTAAACGGCCTTAATTAGGTTAAGATCTAGGCTGTTTTCTGGCTACTAAAGTAACTTAATATTATCTTCCTGGAACTTGGCGATGGTAATACAAGCTTTATAATAGGGAGCTCTAGAGGATTAGGTAAAGTAGGTTCTAGAGTTCCTTCTATACAGGAAGAATCGTACCCAGGAGAAGGCATAGTGGATACCTTTAAGGATAGAATCTGAAAGATTTTAGTTAGAACTTGTTATAGAAATATACAAATTTAGTATAAAAAGTGGTAAGGATGGTATTAACTTATAATAGGCATAGATAAACATCTTTATACTTAAATCTGCAGAGCCATCTAAAGTCCCTTACGATCGCGCCAAGACTTAATATTTATCCAAACTCAGAAACCTTATCTATAACCACCGCTATTATTATCCGTCTTAACAGCGTAATTAATCCATCTAAGGGCCTACTTCTAACTTCTATAAAGTCACCTGGGATGAAAGCAAGCCATTTTTAAACTTTGTTACAACCAAAAAGGTCATTTGGACGCTAGAACGGAAGAATAAAGTAAAGGTCGTGGTAGAGGCTTAAGGAAGTTGAGGATTGTCACAAATAACGCGTCAGCGGCTTAGAAGAGGGGTAGGGAACTAGAAGACGTGTTGTTTAGTAGACTTCCTAAGTCAGGTTTCTTACCACGTAGAGTTCACCTCACCTGATCACAATGCGACTGGCAGAGGCGTCGAAAAGCTTCAAATTGACTGTCAGGTGAGGTTGTTCGGCAGTCTCTTTCTGATATTCAGCTGCCAAGCCAGATAGACTGAATTCGTGTTAGTTGGTGGCTTAATCAAAAGCGTTAACAACCGGAATTGACGAGAGGGTGTAGATGAACTTTAGCACAGTACACGCACACTTAATAAGCTTTTAACACAAAATTATTTAAAATTATCGCTATTAAAGTTATACTTAATTATATAATATTATAACTATACCCTATCTTTAGTATATCTAAGATTATATAATCTTAGTATTAGAAATGGCTAATAATATATAACTATCCTAAAGTGCGTAGAGATATATTTAGGATAGATTAATAATATATCTAAGATATAATCTAGGCACCTTTACGCACTTATTTATCTTAGGTAGTTCTTCTATACTACTACTAATAGAAATAACTTAGTTCTTAATTAAAGACTTAAAATAATTATAGTGTTAGCGACTTGGTTAATCAAGGCACGAGCACAGCAAGAGGGTCGCGCAAGCCTATACAATTAGATTGTCTATAAACAAGGATCCAAAGCTAGAGAAAGAAAAGGGGAAGAACGGAAGCACCGCTTAAAGCTATATATAATCCTCTAGTTACGTAATGGCAATTTGCTAGTACCGTTTTCTACCAGCGCTATAACATTACCCCCTCCTCCGAAAAAGCCTGCCCTCAGGCTTTGTATATCCGTATTATATCTATAGGGTGTTCTTATCTATATACTTAATAGGTAGCTTATTATCTTCGCTATACTAGCATTCCATCTACTTGTCTAGATACTTTAGGGGTCCTGGCTTATTAGGGTATTAGTTATAGAATTCTTTAAGCTTTTAGGGGCAACCTATAAAGTTCCAGGTAGGGTACTAGGTTGGGTCTAAATTGTAACCTTTCTATTAGATATGGTATTTTAGCGTTCCTTATACTAGTTTATAGGCTAGTATTTTATTAACTTCCTATATATCGTCGCCATTAACTTAAATTAGCAGTGGAGGCTTATTCTTTTGTCTAGGTAGTAGGTTATTTATAGCTTTCTATAGCTTATCTAGTAAGAAAACAGGGTGGACTTTAATTAAGTCTGGGAGTTTAACCTTATATAAGTTGCCTTCTTTATTAAGGATCTTATATAGTCCTACTATCTTATAGTCTAGCTTACAGCTAGGCCGTTCTATTTTTTAGTTCTTTATTATAACCTAGACCTTATTGCCTATAGTAAAGTTAGGCTCGCGCCTATGCTTATTTGCCTACTATTTTATTAATTTCTAGGCCTTTTTTAGGTTCTTATAGGCTACTATCCATACTTCTTTTAAGCGTTTAGTATACTGCTATACTTCCCTATAAGATAGTTTTTTGTGCATGGTTTATAGTCCTTCTAGTCTCTCCCAGTTAAAGCTTATATAGGGTAAGTATCCTATTTCTAGCTAAATAGGTGCAAACCCTATAGAGTTATAGGGTAGGGTTGCCTGGGCGTAGTTTATTATAAGTAGTAGTTTACTCCAGTTATTCTAAAAGTAGTTAATAAAGGGCTAGAGTCTCTAGTCTAAGTATTAATTTATAATCTTCGTCTAACCGTCTATCTAGGGGTAGTATACTATAAAGAGCTTTAGCCTAATACCTAGGATCTAGGTGAACTTGTTTTAAAAGGCTAATATAAACTACGGCCTATAGTTAGATACGATAGTATCTGGTAGTCTGTAAATTTGGTAGACATAGTAGATATATAGCTAGGCCGCCTCTTTAGCATTAATATTCTTATAATAGGGGATTAAGAACGGGCGCTTGCTAAAGCGGTTAACTAGGATTATAACTATATTATATCCGTTGCGGTTTATAGGTAACTTATAGAAGTCTATAGAGATATACTACTAGGGGCGTTTTAGTATTGGGAGTGGCTTTAATAGCCCTAGGGTTTTATCTTATGGAATTATAGACCTATAGTAGTTATTATAGTTCTGTATATAGCGGTTAATATCTATAACTATTCCGGGCTAGTAGTAGCAGTCGCTAATAATTCTATAGGTCTTATTTTTTCTAGGGTAGGCTGTAGAGACCTAAGTATATGCTTTAGTAATAAGCCAAGTCCGTAAATTCTGTTCCTCTGCCACTACTAGCCGTTTCCAGTGCTTAAGCAGTCCGTTTTTAAGGGACTATAGGCTAGTAGCATCTTTTACCTTTTCGCGGTACTCCTATAGGAAAGGGGCCGTACAGTTTGCCTGTAGTAGTTTATTAATAAGGTTAAGTTCCGTAGTGTTAATAGGGCACATCTTAGCCTTTATAGGGTCTGTATTTAGTTCTGCCTATATTTAGGGGTTAAGGTACTCTGGTTATAGCAGCATCTAGGTCCATAATATAATTTTTATAGTAATCTAGTTATCTAGGTCTTATTCACGCCTTATAAGGGTATCTACACAGTTAGTTGCGCCTGGCCTATATATAATTAGGAAGTGGAACTAAGATAGAATATCCGCCTAGGGTGCCTACTAGGCTATAAGGGCCTTTATTATTATAAAGTATTCTAAGGCCTTATAATCTAAAACCACCTTAATAGGCTTAGGGGTCCCTTTTAGCTATACACACTAGTGCTAAAAGCTAGAGATAATAGCCAGCATTTCTTTGTTATAGATGTAGTAGTTTAGCTTGGTATCTATTATAGTCTTTAAATAGTATATAATAGGGTGCTATTCTCCGTCCAGTTGCTTCTAGGAAAAGATACTAGCTATTATACTATTTAAGGCATCAGTTTCTAGTACTAAGGGCCGTTTTAGGTTAAAGTAGATAAGTAGGGGAGCCAATACTAGCCGTTTTTTAAGCTTATTAAAGGCCTGCCTATATATAGCGTTAAAGTAGAAGGGCTAGTTTTTCCTAGTAAGATGGTTAAGGGGCCAGGTAATCCTACTATAGTTCTTAATAAAGTATTGGTAGAAGTTATAAAAACCTAAAAATAATTATACCCCCTTTATAGTCCGTGGGGTTATCTACTGGTTAATTACAGCCGTTTTTTCTAGGTCTGCCTTAATTCCGTCCATACTGATAATAAACCCTAGGTACTTAGTGCGCTTAATACTAAATTCTAACTTCCTAATATTGGCCTAGAGACTAGCTTCGCGGAGCTATTATAGGACTTTATAGATATGCTCCTTATATTCTAGTTTATTCTTAGAGTAAATTATAATATTATTTAGGTAGGCTATATAGAAGTTATTAAGGTAGTTAAAGAGTACGTTATTTATATACTGTTAGTATATAGCCGGTCCATTAGTCAGTCTAAAAGGTAGTACTTTATATTTATATAATCCATAGCGGGTCTAAAATGTAGTAAGATCCTTAAATCTAGGGTTTATCCTAATTCGGTAAAAGGCCTAGTGGATATTAAGCTTTATAAAAATCTTAGCCTTACTTATATAGGCCAGTGTTTCTTTAAGTAAGGGCAGCAGATATTGGTCTTTGCGGGTTACATGGTTTAGTTTACAGTAGTTAATACAGAAATAGAGTCCACTGTTTAGCTTTTTTATAAAGAGAATAGGTAAGGTAAAAGGGACTTAACTAGGCTTAATAAAGCCCTTATTAAGGTTATTAATAAGGTACTGCTTAGTGGCCTATAGCTTATTAGTAGATTGCTAGTGGAGGGGGCTATAACTAAGGGTGTTTTCTTTATCAGGCTTAATCTTAATCTTGTAGTTATACAGTTAGTAAGGCGGGAGTATATTAGATACTGCCTTAGAGAACATATCCTTAAATTCCTGGTATTAACAGAGTAGTTTCTATTCTACCAGCTCTTTATCTATAAGCTTACTTTCCCTACTAAGCTAGTTATAGGCTAGGGCTTCCTTGTCTTTAATTATCTAGTTAATTTCGTATAAGCTAGTTGTAAAGGCAACAATATTGGGCCGTTTTAAGTTCTAGTAGAACCCTATAGCACCAATACAGCAGATATTAACTGGTAGGAGGTTTATAGGTTTTTTTATGGATGTTCCGTAGACTATATTTTACAGTGGAGGGCTTACAGCCCTCCTTAGCTCCTGTTTTATTTTCCATAAGTTATCCTTTTAGTCCATACATTTAGTACAGCGTCTAATATTTCTTGCTATTCTTTATAGCTATATAGGGCTTAAGCTAGCTAGCTTATTACTAACTTCCTAGGTTTCTAGTGCCGGTAGTACAATATTAGTAGTCTAGAGACGGCGTAGTATACAAACCCGTTACAAATTAAGCTATATATCTTTCTTAAAGGCCTGGTCCCTATATATAGCATCGGCCTAGTGGACAGTATCTATCTATAGCCGCACAAGATTTTCTATTATAATACTGATTTCCTTTATAAAAAAAGGTATTGGGGATAGGGTTTCAGGCCAGATAAGCCGTCTATTCTATATATTAAGCTATAAGCCTAGATAGGCTAGCCATTTTTTTTATAAAGATTATATTATGGCTTCCTAGGTCCGTAATAAGAAAGGGGATATTATACTACCTTTATCCGTCTACACGGAGGTAAATCCGCAAGATAGTTATAATGGGTGGTCCTATCCATCCGTTATACCCGCAAATAGAAATTAGTTGGGGTAGTTTTTTAAGGGGTATATTTAAAAAGTTAGCCAGCTTTATAGTATACTATATGTCTATTAAGGCAAAAGTATTTGCTTTAGAGTCAGCCAAAGCAGAGGTTAAAACTTAATATCTATTACAGAATAAAGTATAAGGGATAGTGCAGCTTCTTCTACTAACTAGCCAACCTAGATTAACATATAATATATTAATTCCTTTTAACCCTAGAGAGGAATCTTGCTCTAAAGTTCCTCTTTTTCTAACTCTATACCATCCTCCTAAATTAACAGGACCTTATTTATCTTTACCACTGTTAGGCAGTCCTTTATAAAGTGGTCTTTCTAGCTGTATAAGAAGCAGGCTCCTTAATTGCTAAGGGCCTGTCTATAGAGGTTATTATATATAGGTTAAGTATTCGCCAGACCTACCACGGGGCTAGCTATATAGCTAGCCGCTAGGTTAACAGTAGGCGGTATAGTTGGTGCCATAGGGATTGCAGATCTTACTAGGGCGCTGTGGCCCGTTCTTATAGTACTTATGTTCTAGTTGGCAGAGCTTTTAGTTTTATACCGCTTAATATATACCTTAATTTAGCGGAGGCCCTAGTTAATAGCTAGGCACTAGTCCGTAAGTTCCTTTAGCGTCTATATAGTAGTATAAACCGGTAGTACGGCGTGCTATAGGTCTAGGGTAAGCTTATTAAAGAGGTCTAGCATTAAATCTTCCTAGGGGATTTAAGCCTGTCTGGCTAGGTATAGAAAGCAGGTCTAGAAAACTAAGAAGGTCTCTATTATTTTTATATTAAGGGCTTTATAGTTAAGGTGGGCGTTTTATATCTTATAGGGGTCCTTATAAATAGAAGACAGGTAGTTAATTATCTCTTCTCTAGAGAGGAAGGGGTCTGCTAAGTCCTAGGTATATCGCGGACGTAAATACGTCTATGCGTCCCCACCAGTACGGCCAAAGACGTAGGCCATTTTAGCTTGGGTAGTAGGGAAGTGGTCCGTATTAACTTTAAGCTTATCTTATAGTTAAAGCTTCCAATTGTTAAATATAGGGTTAGTTCTATCTGTAAGCAATAGGGGGTCCGCGACCTTTACGGACTACAACAATACTAAGGCTGTACATTGGGCTAGGGCCTTAAGGACTATAGTAAGTCTCTAGGTATCTAATAACTCCTTACTAGGTATAGGGGTGTTTCTGGTTTTAAGTAGCTCTTAAAGCCGTTTAATTTTAGCATTAGCTGCTGCAAGCTCTTCCTAAGGGGTTAAGACGGCGACTGTTTTACTATTGGAGGTATTTATGTGTCTTACAGCGGCTTTACCAGCTGCTGTATTTCTTGGCATAGTGGTAGGGATATTAGGTAATTTCCGGTGTTTGTTTATTTCCTAGGGGTTCTAGTCCATACGTGTCCTATTCTTAGGTTTCGCGTTCTGTTTATATTCTTTTAGTTTTTAGGGGTCTGTCCTATCCTTATAGTCCTAGTAATGTCCTTGGGGTCCTATTCTATGTCCTTGTCCTATTTATAGCCTTGTAGATATTTTTAAGTTCCTTCTTAGGAAAGAAGAGTAGTGACGAGCTTTAGATAATATTAGCAACTCGGTTAATCGAGGCATAAGTATGGCAAGAGGGTCGCGCAAGCCTATATAATTAGATTGTCTATAAACGAGGATCTAAAGCTAGAGAAAGGAAAGGGGAAGAACGGAAGCACCGCTCGAAGCTATATACAATCCTCTGGTTACGTAATGGCAATTTGCCAGTACTGTTTTCCACCAGCGCCGTAACATATAGGAGGATTTTTTTATAAAGGGTAATAGGTATAGGAGGAACGTATATATATAAATATTAAAAATAGTAATTAGGATATATCTGGCTTATATTAGGAGTATTATAAAGATATATAATCTTAAATGCCTACGCTATAATAATCTGCTAATGCCTTTTTTTAAACATTAGTAATAAGTGGAATTTTATAATATAAGCTATATATAATATATAAACTAATTATTTCTATAATATAGCTAGGCTTAATAATAATAATTCTTTGATTAACGTCTGATACGGATCCTACTGGCCCACGTAGACTACTCCGTCATAGGGGGGAAAACTTATATATTTACAGGAAGAAAACCCCTGCAGTTAGGTTAGGGGAGGAAAAACCCTATAAGCCACCTCAGTAGGATAAAAAAACCCGATTTGCCATGTTTGTCCGTAGCAGCGGCCCTGTGGGTCTACGGCTACGTCCTGTCCTCCTTAGATGTTCGAACTCCTTGGGAACCACTGCTTCCCTCTCTAGCTTATCCAGAGCCGGGGTTCACTACGTCCCAGCTAGGCCTTGCCAATTAATTACTGTGTCTTTGTTGTTGTTTCCCATATCTTAACCATCCCCTGTGTGCTATCTCTTGTTTGACTATTGCCATATACGCCATGCCTCCCCCCCCCCTAGGGCCTATCGAAGGCGTAAGGGGGATTCATCCGTTCTAACTACCGTAATACTGATAAGCGAGCGGGATATGTTGTGTATTTGGGTATCTTTTGTGCCTAGGCCCCAGATAGGCCCTTTCTAAGGGTCACCACTCCGTTGAAAGGAGACAGGGAAAACTGTGGGTCGCAATCCAGGCTGCTAGGTAGTATTTAGTAGTTGACGGCAAGTGACCGCATGCTCCGCGGGCGATTGCCCTAGGGGTTAGGAGGGGCCGTATATTTGCTCGTTCGTTCGTTCGTTGATGTGAGGTCGTCAATACTTTCAATTGGGGATCGGGGGATGTTATCGAATGCTGTGCATCCATGTTGGATCGTACAGGTGCCCAGTAGGGGAGTAGTAGTCAGTGTGGCTAAAAATAATCCAATAAGAAACAATAACGAATACCGTATTATTTGGATATTGTTTAAATTTAATTCAAATATCGTTTTTTTCCCCTAGCCTAGCGCCTTAGTACTAAGGCAATTCTCCTAGCCAACTAAGGCGATTCTCCAGGGCAACCAAAAAGGTCCTTACATACAGCCATCGGCGTTCGCTGTAATTACTATATATAACTAGTAGTAATTATAGCAAAATTAGATATATAGCGAAATCTACTTTTTTTTTAAAAGGGGAGGTGTCGGTATACTCGCTTTATTAACGGGCACGAATATCACTATATGATACGTATACGGTGTTAAAGTTGGTAGTTATTTTTAATTGTTAATATCTAGAAGTAAGGGGTTGCTCCAAGGTTAGATTAGCTAGTCTCACTTCATAGTCTTATAACCACGTCACGTAATTAATATTCCGACACTGGAGCAACTCTAAAAGGAAGGCTAATCTACACTCCAAAGTTAAATCTACTTCTAGACTATTCGTAGCATATATATAATAGCTAGCTCTTCTATCCCTAATACGCAATAGCTTATAAATTGCTATCCAGTAAAAATAAGCCAAAAATAAGCTAAGAAAAAAAAGAAAAGGAAAGAGAAAAAGAAGAAGAAGAAGAATCGTTAGGGGTAGCAGGTTAATATATTACAAGGGCCGCTAAGGCGCTAGTAGTAAGCAAGCCAATAGCGATTTTCCATCCTGGGGATGGAAAATCCTAATTAGCTAGTTAAATTCAGGGTCCGTAGAGTATAGCAGAATTTAGCTGACTTAGTAGAGAATTGCGGATATTACAAATATTGCGGATCTTGCGGATGTTAAATATTGCGAATATTGCGGATATTGCGGATATTGCGGATGTCGGATATTATAGATATCAGATACTAGTATCTTGGCGGTATAAACAGGTAGGTATATATAAGGTGTTATAGGGTAGTCCTGTAATACCATCTTGGCTATATCCTAGGAGCTCTTAGGGCTGCTAAGGGTAGCCTTCGGCTAGGCCTTAGCCACCCCCTATAAGCTCTTTAGGTTTATAGTCTCCTTCCTCCCCTATTAGTTTGTCTCTCTCTTTCTCCTATATAAGGGTATTGCCTACTCCCTACTATATACCTAGGTAATGCCTACCTTCTACTATACACCCAGGCAATACCTAACAGTTTGTTTGTTTAACCCACTCCTACAGCCCAATTAAGGCAAGGGAACGTCCTCTTGCAGGTATACTAAAATATCTACTATATCCGCCATGGCCGTAGGTTTAGGGTATTTGCGTAGGCAACCTCTACCTTATTTAGGTTGTGGTAGTTGCGGTCCATAAAGGTAGTATACGCTCCTTAACTAGGGTTTGAGACGGTAGTTCTATAGGCAGAAACTCCCTAGCTGTCTGTATATATCTTTGCTATAGTAATAGCTTCCTTATTATATAAAGCTGTTCCTTCTACCCCCAGGTTTGATTGCTGCTATAGGGTAGGTTGCGGTAGGGGATACTACTATTAGCTAGGTTGCTGAGGGTTATACTATTGCTGGGCAGATTGCTGGGGTATAAATGCAATAGGTAGTTAAGGTGTCGTAGGGGTAGGTATCTATGTTCCAGGCGGTATTATAGCTAGGTCGGTATTAGCAGTACTAGGGTAAAGATACTGGGCAAGAGGAGCACCAGGTAGGGTAGGAGTACCAATAGGGGCAGCGGGGGCAGTAATTAGGGTAGCTAGTAGAGCAGCGATTAGGACAACTAGTGGTGCAGTAGTTAGAATAGCTAGTGGAATTAGCGGAGCAGCTAGTAGTGGAATTAGCGGAGCAGCTAGTAGTAGGGTAGGTTACGGTAGGGTAGATTGCGGTAGGGAAGATTATAGTAGGGTATATTGCGGTAAGGTAGACTGCGGTACGGTAGGTTGCGGTACGGTAGGTTGCGATACGGTAGACTACAGTAGGGTAGGTTACGGTACAGTAGATTGCGGTACGGTATACTACTGTTAGGTAGGTTACTAAGGGTTATACTACTGCCGGGACAAGTCTTCTCCAGGGTTTAAGACGGCAGTTCTATAGGCAGGAACTCCCTAGCAAGCCTTCTGGTTATCTATATAGATCTTCGCAATAGTTACTGCCTCTTTACTGTACATAGGCAGGTGCATAGTAGGGTCGGTATTGGCAGTACTAGGGTAAAGATGCTGGGCAGAAGGAGCACTAGGTGGGGTAGTAGGGGTAGCAGGGGCAGCGGACCTAGGTGGTATTGCAGCTATAGCTGTAGGCTGACCTAATAGACTGTTACGAGTGTGGTTTAACCTGTCTCGTAGTGCTCTTATAGCCAGTGGTTCTGCTAACTCCTTAATAGTTGCTACAATCTCCCTATCTATCTACTAATGCAGCTCTTCTTGTTATACAACTTTAAATAGCAGCTTAGATACAGTAACTCTGCTGTTATGTCTGCCTATATAAACACCTCTTTTAAGGAGATGTCTTTGTAGCTAGGATCTAATATCTATGCGTATCTTCTTAAAGCTCTTAACTGTAAACCCCTTAAACAGCTCTTAAAAGATAGCCTATAAGTCATTGTCCGTAAAGTCTTGTATCTCATATATTATCGTTTCTACGAACTCTACTAGTTCGTCCTTTATAGCCTCATCTACATTAATTCCGTAGCCATACTTAGCAATTCTCTCCTTCCAATTAATTTCCATATTGTCGTGTCTTTGTGTGTGTGTGTATGTTCTCCACGGCTGTAGAAAGCCGTAGAAAAGGTATATTTATATATTATAGTTCAAGGTTAAGTGGAGGTTCTAAAGGTTCGAGTTTAAGGTTTAAGGTGTTCTCTACAGCCCTAGGGCCTATAGAGTGTCCTTAGTCTAAGAGTTTAAGGGTTAAGGCTTAAACAGAGGTCAAGGGTGAGGTCGAGGTCGAGGTCAAGGTCGGGGTCGAGGTTAAGGTCGTGGTCGAGGTCAAGGTCAAGGTCAAGGGTGAGGTCGAGGTCGAGGTCAAGGTCGGGGTCGAGGTCGAGGTCAAGGTCGGGGTCGAGGTCGAGGTCATGGTCGAGGTCGAGGTTGAGGTCAAGGTTGAAGTCGAGGTGAGGGTATTAAGGGTGTAAGGGTGTGTATGTATCCCCTTAACAAATCTACAGTTTTTGAAGACTGAAGACAATTCTTAGCAAAGATATAATCCTCTAGGCGATCTAACGCGTCAGTAGTTAAGCTGATACGTTCGTCTCAAGCTTTAAGGGTAGTATAGCTCTCTTTAGTGTATACATCCTCTACAGCCGTTGGGCCTGTAAAGTGTTCTTAGCAAGATTGCTATTCTCTCAGCGATCTATTATATTGGCTGTAAGGCCAGTACAAATTCTCTCAAGCGTAAGGGAGGTCGTAATCTTCTCTAAGTAAAGATACAATTCTCTAGGCAATCTAACGCGTTAGCAGTTAAGCTAATACGTAGTCTCAAGCTTTAAGGGTAATATAGCTTTCTCCTTTGATAAAATAGACAAGGCTAGGCAATCCGTGTACTGTTTCCAGTACGGTTCTCAAGCTCTAGCTTATTGCGTATTTCCTAATCTATACGTCTACTAATCAGTGTCGGTATACTCGCTTTATCAACGGGCACGAATATCACTATATAATACGTATGCGGTGTTGAAGTTGGTAGTTGTTTTTAATTGTTAATGTCTAGAAGTAAGGGGTTGCTCCAAGGTCAGATTAGCTAGTCTTACTTTATGGTCTTATAACCACGTCACGTAATTAACATTCCGATAGGAGGTAAAAGCTAGCTACGCTTATAGCTATATAATTAAGAAATAAATAAAATATATAAATAAATAATTATATAAATAATATATACTATAGTTTATATCTTTAAAGGGGATTGGTTATAATTTTAGTTCTCTTCTAATTCTTTATACACTTTATAATCTCTAGCATATCCGCTTTAAGCTAAACTCTCTCCTAACCTATTATACGACGTCCTCTAGAAAAAGTAGTCTTTACCTTATTACTTATTGCAGAAATAGAAAGAATATTAACTATAAAAGAAAGAGCCGTAAAAAGCGTTTTTATTATTAGTTATCTAGCTACTATTTAATAAGATTAACTTTAAGACTGTATAATAGCTCTAAATTATAAGTCTTAAATTTATCCTAGCTTTTTAGACGGTTATATTTCCCCTTAATTTTATTAGCAAAATAATTAAACTTATTAAGTAGTTCCTTTAAAGTAGAAGTTAAGAAAGAAGCTTTATATAAAGTTAATATTAAAGGCGATTTACGCCGGTATTGCTCCTAGAGTTAATTAACTTGCTAGATTGCTTTTAAAGTAATATCCTTTAGCTATATTAATTTAATATATGTTATATAACGACTTAGATTAAGAATAAGAGCGGCGGCGTAAAGTAGAGTAGCAAGTAGTTTCTGGTAATAAGTGTTAAGCTTTACTTTATATTATATAACTTAAACCTAAAAGCTTTTAGCTATAGTTAATCTGTTGCTCTAAAGTAATACTTAAGATATATATAAGTAGATTAATAGAGTAGAGATATTATATAATATACTAAGGTCTCTCTTATATAGAGATTAAGAATATTAAGAATATTAAGAGCCTTATTAAGTGTTATATAGTTTTCCTAAAGCTTAAGAGTTGCTAATTTAAAAGCCCTAAGGAATTTATATATTATATAAAGCTGGACCTATTCTTGTGGTAAAAAAACATCTACCTTATTAATAAAATATAGATGCTTAGCAATATACTAGCTTACAGCCTCCTATAGCTAAATTGCGACATCTAGTATATTCTACCAGCTATTCCATCTTATATAATTATTAAGAGGAATTCTTCTTCTAGCTTGTTATTTAAACTGCTTTATATAACTAGAACTAGCTTAGATAAAAATAATGATATTATATAGTTTTCTAAGAATACTGTAAGTAGCTTAAATTTTTAATTCTCTCTCCTTTCTCTCTTTTTTAGAGAGCTCTTAAGTCTAAGCGTTATTATTATTATTATCTTCCTTATTATCTTTTTTATATACTTTTATAATTTTAAGATCTAATTTTTTTTAAAAGAGAAATGCTTTAATAATAAGATTAATAATATAGCCCTAATAGCGGATTTATTATTAAGTGGCACTTTAAGAGATTCTCTCCTCTTTAGAAAGATATTAGCTAAATATATAACAGAGGACGTTATTTATGCTAGAATTATCGCCAATAATAGCTCCAATTTATTATATAATACTATAATCCTAAAGAACAGGAAGAAGGGTAGTCTATTAATAACCTCCGCTGTGGCTGGATACTATAGGAAGTGTAAGAAAAATATTAAAATGCCGCTCTTATATATTAATAAAATAAGCGCAAATGGCAAGAAAAAGATAATTATTTAGAGACATCCAGATATCTATAGAAAGATAAATTTATATAATTGCTAATTAAAGAGACTTTTATATAATATCTTTCTCCGCTAGAAATATTTTCCATACTTAATTTAAGACGGTTTAATAGCAGGTAGGGAGAATTTTAATAGCTTATAGATTAAGAGAACAGCAAAAGGCTTAAAATTCTTTGGTTTTAATAAGTTAAAAGTAAAGATTTTATATAAGAATTAATTTAAGTAAAGCCTTCTTTAAGACCTATACATTAAGAGCATTCTTAAGGATTTTGTTATTAAGCTCTAGATATTGGCCTTAGAGTTTGGTATAGAGGGCTTTATATACTTCTACTATATTTACTACACGACTCTCTTTTAAATTTAATTTAATTTAAATTCTATAGGTATTGCGATAATAAGATTAAAAGTTTATCGTTAACTTAGCTATAGTAGAGCAGAGATTGCAATAATAGAGTCTTTTTCCGTTCATATTATACTCTTTATCTTTTAATACCGTACGATAGTAGTTATGGATATTTAACCGATTTTTTTTAACGAGATATCTTAAGAGACGCGCTCTTAGATATAGCTTTAAAAAGCGAAGAAGAAGGGCTAGTTTGCAAGGCCATAACCGTATAAAGAATTAATAGGAAGTGGATATTGAAGAAATTCTATAATGCCAAGCCTTTTAAGCGAATATCGTATTTATTGTTTGTTTTGATACGATATTCGGTTCGATTTGGTTTCTTATCAATAATTTATATTGTTAGCCACACTGGTAGTAGTAGCTGTTATCGTAAAGAGGTACCATCAGCAGTGGTTTTCGAGATCTCACCATCCTATATAAAAACTTTTCACTACCGCCCACAGTACTTACAACCACCACCACCACCGGGTCTACCAGTACGCTATATAACGTCTCTGCGTTGGCTCTAGGTCTAAACTTCAAAGACCTAGGTTCGTAGCCGTCACCATGTATAGGTGCAGAGTCCGTTTTCGACGGCCTAGCTAGGCTTAATATTAATTATATAAACTGGATTACTTATAGTAGAAAGACTTATATTTAATTAAGAGATACTAAAATATTTTATATCCTTTAAGCACGGGATTAGATATATAATAGATTTATCTAGCCTATAGTTAAATAATAAAAATATTACTAAGATATACGAAAATATAAGAGACTATATCCTAGATAGATCTTATATATAACTAGGTTCTAATATAAATAAATATAATACTTATATATATTAAAGAATAAGATAAGTATAATATACCCTCTTCTTAGCCTCTAAAAGTGCTTTAGGAAACAAATACCCTATATAGGCGTATTTTGCTATAAATACTTAGACCCTTAGCTATAAAACTTTTACTATAAGTAAATTATAGAGGAAAACTAGAAAAGAATATGTAAATTGCAAGAAAAGGTATAATATAGATATTACATACTCTTATACATTTCCTTAATAATTTAATAGAATTAAATTAAGATAATCTTAAACAAAGAGATATAAATATATAAGATACTTAACGTATTTCACGGGTGAGCTGATCACTTCAAAAACATACCAAAAAATGGAAAAATCACACTTTAATATCTTAACAACCACTTAATAATAAATTTTAATAATTTAAATTTAGACTTTTATATATGCTCTATAGCCTCTATTAAGGTTGCATAGTAAATGGTTCAGTAGTTTTTAAGATATAGTGATTTGCCTCATTTTGGCCCCCAAATTTTACTATTTTAAAAACCACCCGACTATTTATTATATAACTTTAATAGGAGCTAGAGAGTATATATAAAAGTCCAAATTTAAATTATTAAAATTTATTATTAAGTGGTTGTTAAGATATTAAAGTGTGATTTTTCCATTTTTTGGTGTGTTTTTGAAGTAATCAGCTCACCCGTTTAACCAGCTCACCCGTGAAATACGTTATAAGAAGTTAAAATAATATATAGGCAATCCTTAATATTATCTAGCTATATATAGTTAAACTCCATATTATAAGGGGCTAGAACCTATTTTCTAGGTCCTTAGGCGTGGTTATAGCCTAGATATATTAAGGTTATATTATAGTTATATACGTATTATAATAACTTACCACAATTATCTAATCTTTTTTTCCTATACTTTACTACTATATAGGTTTCTAAAGTGCCCTAATAGCCTTAGTTAAGCAAATCTCCTAAAACTAAAGAAAGAGACTTTTAGTAGTGTTTTTTTTATAGTTATATATTTAACTTCCCTTAGTATAATATATGCTTACTATAGGTCTATCTATAAGTAATTAGTTATAACTTAGCTATAGTTATAATATATTTAGGATATATTATATACTAACTATATACTTTATAATATAAAGATATAGCTTATAACTAGTACTTTACTTTATATAGGTAATCTAGTACTAAAATATATAACAAATACTATTATAAAGCCTATATACGTTAATAAGAATAGATAATATAAATAAGTATGCCGTGTTAGGGCCCAGGCCCATATAGAGGGGGAAGGGAGACGCGTAAGACATTAGTAAAGATAATAGCAAGAGAGAGAAAGGAGCTAAAGTAAAGCACGAAAGAGTACTAGGAAACCATCTACCGCAATACAATACTGGTTGGACCAACACTAGGGAGGCGTATAGGAGTTAAAGATATAGAGGCTATCTTAGGCAAAAGGAACCTAAGCTATAGCATAGTTAACGCTATGGGGGGTAAACACCTAAGGGCTCTGAGAAGGCCTAATAAAGGCAGAAAATATAATAGCAATATTCTTAAGAATAGGAATAATAGGACTAAAAGACTGGCTCTACTGGGTAGGTATCTTAGTAGGTAGCCTAAGATGCGAATATAGCTGGCTAAGACAGTCACTAAAACACGTAATACTGTTATACCCCTTACGTACTAACTAAGAAGTAATACTTTTAATAGCTGGCATAGAGAACTATAATATACTACTCTTAATATAAAAAGGTCTTAAGGCGGTTACCTAGTAGCTTATTAGCTAAAATATATTAGACCAGTTCTGGGTTGCAAAGGAAATGGCAATAAAAGGTAAAGGGACGAGTATTAGGCGCCCCCTAATAACTCTACAGTAATAGAGTTAAGTTTACGATACTAGCGCGTTTATAGGCTTATTACGGCAGCAGTAGTTCCTAAAAAAGTTAAAAAGTAAGGTAGTAAAGCATTATAGGTAACTTATAGGCGCTAAGTAGGCGAGTCCTAAAACGCGAGGAGATAGATTACGGGGTTTTCTCAAATAGAGTTTTCTCCCTATATATAAATAAGAAGTAGTCCGCGTGGGCCCAATAGGGATCCAAATCAGACGTTAAGCAATAAATAATTATTAATATAAATAACGTATTTCACGGGTGAGCTGGTTAAACGGGTGAGCTAATCACTTCAAAAATATACCAAAAAATGGAAAAATCACACTTTAATATCTTAACAACCACTTAATAATAAATTTTAATAATTTAAATTTGGACTTTTATATATACTCTCTAGCTCCTATTAAAGTTAT
>Ga0307507_10003442_pt1 | contig 30661 bp, 22 predicted proteins | sample 7_EM_MG_FD_207223 | JGI IMG/M metagenome (GOLD analysis project Ga0307507, IMG submission 207223) | Populus trichocarpa ectomycorrhiza microbial communities from riparian zone in the Pacific Northwest, United States - 7_EM | ecosystem: Host-associated > Plants > Roots > Unclassified | place... | reverse complement strand
CAGTGATGTTGGTTAAAAAGCTTCTTGATTGGAATGAGGAAGGGCGAGGAGCTTAAGACTCCTCGCCACGCTAGTGCCGCGGCGTCACGTGACGACCGCTTGCCTCATTCCCGACAGTTATAAATATAGTAAATAAAATATAGAAGACTTTTCTCTGTAGTTCCTAGTATATTATAGTCCTTCCTTTTATCCTCTATCTTATATACTCACCTTCCTATCACTATTTGCCAACTACTGTTCCTATATAAAGAACTTAGTAAGTATTATTAGTTTATTTATATAGCGGTAGCTATATACCAGTCACTAATATATCTGTACTTCTTTACCTCTCTTTCCGTATATCCTTCTATTTTATAGTTACAGATTATTTCTATATGTCTCCTGTATATATAGCACTAGAATTTTAATTTAAAGAGCTTGCCGTTATCCCTATATGGAATTCTATAAAATATATAGGAGGATACGGTCTCTCTTAGATAGGAAGTCACAGTATAGTTAGTTAGTTGGTTGGTTAGTCGTAATTAGCTAGTAGAAAAGCGCTTAGTAAGAAGAGAAGAAAAGAGTATATTAAAAGAAACTATCTGTCTATTAGTTCTATTTAAGTTATTAAAGACTCTAGGGCTCTAGACCGATCTATATAACTATAAAAAGCCTAGGCTCTCCCAAAGCTATACCTAATCTAAATGTTAAATCTAGGGGGCCAAATTACACTACTATAATATTCCTACTTATAGTATAAAATAAAGCTTCCAATAACGAGGATTTAATTCTATTAACCTAATGTAACGGGACTAGCCCAGTTACAGTAGGAATGTCTCGGTGAAACACTCGACAAATAAATTCTAACGCTTTAATCAAATTCTGCCAAATTCTGCCAAGTTAATTAAATTCCACCAAATTCCACTAACGTAATAGAATTTAGTTAAAACCTGTTAAAATCCGCGTGGGCTTATGCCCACGCGTCTGCTGCCAAGACCCCGAATATTTAGTTATAAGTTTCCTATATTCCTTTCTCTTCTTTACGCAACATCTTGTACTCTGCAAGAGCTATATACCCTTAGATTTAAATAGAATTTATATTGTTCCTTTAAATCTTCCTCGAAGCCTCTTCGCGCCCTCACACCTAATATCCTAAACAGCTGACAAAAATGAATAAAAGAGTTCCTTTAAAGCCCGAACCTATCCCTAACTTTAACCCTTTCCTAATTAATAATAGCAACCTCTATAGACGCCTAAATATATTAAAAGAGGTTAATCCGAGCGATCCTTATGCTATATTTAAGCTATTATTTATAGACAAGCTCTTAAATTAGCTAGTAGAATATATAAATCGTAATATAGAGCTTAATATAATTCTAAAAGAGCTATAACTAAAGAAGTCCTTTAGGGCGTGGAAACCAATATATAGGAAGAGACTTCTAGCGTATTTAGCAGTTTGGATTTATAAAGGACTATACAGCGAATTAATAATAAAGGACTATTGGTATAAGGACCTAAGCAGTAGAATAATTTACATTATTTAGGATTATTATAAGGTGACAGGCTTCGCACTCTAGCTATAACATAACTCCTAAAAGGTAAGTAAGTGACTAGTAAGATGCTAGACATGGCTATGTGGAACAATATATATAGGTGAGGTGACTTCGTCACCTAATAATTATATAGGTTGCACCCGTTAGCACTAGATTAACTGCTACTTCTACTAGATAATATTAAGGGAGGATAATAATAAGCCCCCCTATAATACATTTAAGCAAACAAAGGAACTTAGTAAGTACCTTTGGCTTTATTACTAGAAGCTTTACTAGCTAAAAACCTACCTTACTGTTAACGAGTCAATTAAACGATTTACTAGTTGTGTAAGCGAGATTATAAATATACCAACTAAGCCGATACCTAAGGGCTTTAAGATTAGATACTAGCCAATTAAGGCTATGTTCTTAACTAGCTATTTTATTTAAAAGGTTTAGATAAAGGCCCGTACGATTTAGATATATCCTTTATAAAATTAGAGAAGTTTTTAAAAACTAAACTAGTTATCCTTAACTTGCTACTATAGAAAGACACTAAAAGTAAAGCACGCCTCTACCCACCTTATATATACGTTATTTGGCTTAATAACCTTTTTACAAGCGTTAGATTACTATAGTGACTTTAAAAGAAAGGAATTAGGGTAGTAGGGACTATTTAAACAGTAAAAATAAAAAGGGAGGAGTAGAAAGGCAAGGATAATAATACTAAGCACTACCCTAGGGAGTATATAAGCTCTAAGCTTGTCGACCTAAATTTATACTATAATAACTAAATTCTATAGGGCAAACTGTATATAGACGTCTTAAAAAATAGCTAGGTAATAGAGCTTGCTTAAATAGATTCTTAAGTTATATTATTTATAAGTACTATAAGTAACGGTAAGTTTATTTAAATCTAAAACTTAACTATTAGGTAACGAAGTCACCTCGCCTATATATATTGTTCCATACAGCTATACCTAGTATTATGCCAGTCACTCGCTTACCTTTTAAAGTTTATGCTATGGCTAGGTAGTACGGAGCCTATTACCTTACATTAATACTATAGCGCTAATATTATATATTACTAGCTTCTAAAGAGATAATAAGGCTCTAATAATAGCTAGCTAGAACTTCTGGCGGAGCCTTATAGACTTATAAGGTCTTTAGTAATAACACTAAAGCTTAACTACTAATTCTAAAGCTTATAGATTATTACAATTACTTTATAAAGGGTATTGATACTACTAATTAAATAAGGTTATATTATCTAACTTATAGGCGCTTTTAAAGGACCTAGCGATTACTACTTAACTTTCTCCTTACTACTATAGCGATAAATGGTTATAAGCTCTCGTTCTTTACGTCCCCTAGCTAGCCGCACAAAGCTGGCCATAAAGCTTTCCTCCAGAAACTCGTTTACCGTCTATTTAAATCCTTTACTTAAGCAATAAAGCCTACCTAATTATGCCCTCCTGTAGGTTAAATTATACTAAAACTAGTGGTAGAATATGGATATAGGCTAGAGAAGATTAATATAAAATATATCTCTTGCGTGGAGTGCTTAGAGAAAGGTAGAATAACTACTAAGGTAGTAGAATCTTACAGGAAGCTTTTTAGTAAGCTTTTAAAGAATATAGTAAGGAAGGCATAAAATAGTAATAACTGGAAGAGGGAATAGAAAGCGCTAAGAATATAATTTGGCTGCCAACTATGTTAAATTCCGTTCTATAAGGAAGGAGACTGTTAGAGGGCTTATATAGCATGAATAAACACTAAACAATAAGCTTGTATACGCTTTATTCTATATATTTATAGCCTTATTTAATAACGACGTTAATTCTAGTATTTTCTTATATAGACTACTACTTGGGGCACCTATTAGTGCAAGGGATAATACTTTATACGTTTATTACTTATCTTATCCTTTTTTAACCCTTTCTTATTTATAGATATAATTGTTAATCTTAATTACTTACTTAATTAATTCTTTTATATTAGTTATATTATCTATAAGTATTAATATATCTTAGACTTTTAACTTAAGTCCGTATTAGTATTATAATATTAACGCTTCTTTATTCTAATTAGTTTGTATTATCTATATTTAGAACTTTATAGAATATGCTATTGCTAAGGTTTACTAATTTAACTTACAGATCTTTCTGTTATCTATAACTATCTCCTTTAGATTACTATATATTTTAGTAAGCCTATTTATAAATCCGTCCTAGCTTAAAAATATATATCTCGCCTCTAAGTTAGTAGTTAATATACTACTTATCTATATTTTAGTAAAGTAAGGCTTAAACTACTTAAGTGCGTTCCCTAATAGAAACAATCCTATATATATAACCTAATCCGCTAGCATAGTTAGCCTCGCTCCCTTATAATAGATCTTAAGCTTTATTTATATTAGAAATCCCTTAAGTTTAGACTCCTTACCTATAAATCTTTTAATTAATAATATCTTAATCTTTTATATACCTATATTATTAGGTTTCTTATTAAGCGCTACTTAATTTACTTTAACCTAATCTATAAAGTATTTAAGCTATACTATTATAACCACTTATAAGTTGCTATCCGCTATACAAGTATTATGTCTAGATTTTAAGGCCGTTACCTTAAATAGTATTATAGTTACTACCTTTAGTAGTATCTTATCTTCTATCTACCTTCTACTATAACTATAGTAGTAATTATATACCGAAACCTTATAGGAGTGCTATAGTGGGTTCGTTATTAGGCATTAAGTATATAGATAAAATTAATAGATGATAGTAACTAGTAGAGTATATACCTAATAAACTAACTCTAATTATATTCTAAGAATTACTATAAGGAGAGAACTATCTATAGTAGAGACTAGAGGTCTTTAAATATACTTCTTATCTGTTACAGTGCTGCAATGAAGTAGACTGAATAACTACGTTGTGGTATAAAGAGGAGAAGAAGGTGAAAAGGGGTATTGTACATAAATAGTAGGGCCAGCCACCAAGGCGCTAGTGGTGGGCTAGCTAACGGTAGGAAACAGTACAAGACAGTATGGAACAGTATGCGACAAGCCAGTGCCGTGATAGTACTCCCCTCCCCAAAAGGTTTGGTCCCTAAACCGAATAGGTAATCTCTAAACCGAATAAGTAACACCAAAAATAGGCAACGCGCGTTTTTTTGTCGCAAAGATGTCAGTTCCGCTTACCGCCCTTAACTGGGCCAATGGTGATTTTTTATCCCGGGGATAGAAAATCCTGATTAGTCGGCTTAGTAAATAGGGTTGGTAGAATTCCACACCGCCATCTAAACCAATTTAGCGCTGCGCCTTTGGCAAGAATCCAACTAATTAGATAACTTTAACTGGCGGTTAAAGTTCTATGACATCTTAACTATTACGTAATCAACCTTAGCGTAATAACTCTCCCTTATCTCGTACCCAGTCTGGGGGTCCTGGCTTCTTAGGGTGTTGTTTATAGAACTTTAGTAGTGCGCGCTCGCACCCTTTTAGGGATTTTTCGGGTTCCCAGGTTTCCTCATTATAATACTTCCACTTAATATAATATATTAAGCCATGCTTGTCTATTTGTTTATTATGTACATTAAGAATCTTCTTAAATTCCCACTTATCTGTAATATTACCGTTATTATCCCTTTGGGCTATCCTGCCTATAACATTATAACGTTCCTCTTTGTTAATGCGTGCTTGGCTAGGGATCTCTTTGGGGAACCAGAGGCGGACTTTTAAAGTATAAAAGGACTTATTAACATGGATATAGTCTAGGAGATCCACCATAACTAACCCTCTATAGGTAGCTAAAACGGGCTAGGGTCCATCCTAGTTATTATCCCACTTCCTTTTAGGCTGGTTAGTCTTTATGTTTTTAAGGCTAACTATAACTATATTATCCTTTTTAAATATTGTACCTTCATCTCGTTTCGTATTGGCGTTATCTTTATAGCGTTGCTAGGAGATGCGAGCTAGGGCCTTAAGCTAAGTTAGGATACGCTTAAAGCGGTTTATAATGGTGTTAGCTTGTAGGTACTCCTTCTTTACATATATGGACAGGGCTGATGGCTAGGGGCCTGCTGGTTTGACGCCCAGACATGGGTTATAGCTATAATTGGCAAAAAACAGTAAGATTCTAGTGGTCTTATTAACCTGGTTATTTGTGGCAAACTTAGCAAGGGGGAGCCAATCTACTTAGTCGTCTTAGGTAAAGCTTATAAAGGCGCGTAGGTACTTATTTATTGCTATATTAATGATTTTAGTTTGGCTATTTGTTTTAGGGTGCTATGTAGAACTAGGGCTTAGGGTTACTTTTAGGCGTTAGTTTAGGCAACGCCAGAAGTTAGAAATAAATAAAGAGCCTCTATTAGAAATAATAATATTTAGGGTGCCGTGTAGCTTATAGACAGTATAGATAAATGCCTTAATAAGCTCCTTAGTGTCTAGGCTAGTAATAGGAATAAAGTATCTTATCTTTATTAGGCGGTTAATAACGACGAAGATATATCTGTGTATTTTGCCATTGCGAAGGCACTTAGGCAGGTTAATAACGTGGTTAATAAAGATATTAGTCTATAGGCGGACTGGTAGTTCTAGTAGTTTTAGGAAACCGGGCGGTGCTAAGTATAGGGTCTTTATACGGAAGCAGAGAGCGCAGTCTTTTACAAAGGTAGCTATAAACTGTGAAATACCTAGCTACTAATAGGTTTAATTAAGGAGGTCTAGTGTCTTAACGCGGCCTAGGTGGCCTATAGGACCTAAACTATACGTGCGGTATATAACTTCTAGTTAGAGTTTAGGTAAATTAGGGATAAATACTTAATTTCTATAGTAGATTAGGCCGTCGATAATTAAACATTTAGATTTATTATAGCGGAGTAACTTCCTAATCTGCTTAGGCTAACGGCGTGCTTTACGGCCTTCCTGTTCTTATAGCGCGGCCAACATGTCTCTAGCTAGTTTATTCTCTTTATAGGCATTCTTAATAAGCTCCTTAAGGGGTTTTTTCTTAGGCTCTGGGTCTATTACTGTAATAAAGTCTTTAACGCTCTGGTCTTGGGATTTGCTTAGTAGCTCTTTTAGGATAGTAGGGTTGACTTTTTTCGGTAGTAAGACAACGCGGTTTTAGTATTGTAGACATTTATTACCAGCATCAGCAGGTGCTACGCCTAGGAGGCGGCTAAGAGCATCTAGGATCGTGGCTTTGGTGCTAGGCCTATAGGTAATAATAAAGTTAAACTAAGATAGGAACTTAGCCCAACAGACTTAGCGCTAGTTTAGTTGTTTTATTGTTATAAAAGTCTGGAGGTTCTTATAGTCTGTGATGATTTTAAACAGTTGCTTAGTTCCTTATAGTTTAGGGCGCTATTCTTCTAGTGCTTTTATAATTGCTAGGAGCTCCTTATTATATATCTTATAGTTACATTTAGGGGCGGAGTATTTGGCAGAGAAGAATGCGACTGGCTTAAGTTTGCTATCTTTGTTAGCTTAGTAGAGCACTCCTCCTAAAGCCTAGTTTAAGGCGTCTGTCTCTACTATAGTCTTCTTTGTGTAGTCGTAGTATGCCAAAACCGGTGCTGTGGTGAACGCTATTTTTAGGGTCTGGAATGCCTGTACTTAATTAGGGCCCTATAACCAGCTAGTGCTTTTCTTTAGTAGCCTAGTTATGGGCTTAACTATCTTAGAGAAGCCTTGGATAAATTATTAGTAGAAGTTTATAAAGCTAAGAAACTGCTATAGTTTCTTAACTAATATTAGGTCCTTTTATTCCTATAAGGCCTGCACCTTCTTAGGGTCTATGGTTATGCCATTGGTTAAGATAATTAAGCTAAGGTATTTTGTTTTTGTGGTATAAAACTTAGATTTATTAATATTAATTTAGAGTCTAGTATTACCAAGTCTTTAGATAATTTTATTTACATATTTTATATGCTTAGCGCGTGTTTTTAAAAAGACAAGGACATCATTAAGATATATAGTGCAGTAGTTATTAAGGGCGTTGTGTAAAACATAGTTAATATAGTTCTAAAACGTAGTAGGTGTGTTATAGAGACCAAATAGTGTAACTAACGTTTTATAGAGCCTAAACTAGGTAATAAATGCTGTAAGCTACTTATGGCCTTCCGCGATCCGGATCCGGTTAAACGCAGTAATTACGTTAAGCTTGGTAAAGTACTTGGCACTATAGAGTGCGTCAAGTGTTTCGCGGATTAGTGGTAATAGGTACCGATTCTTAATAGTAACTATATTTAGGCCTCAGTAGTTATGGCAGATTTATATACCGCTACCAGGTTTTATAGTAAGGAGGAGTAGTATGGCGGCTAGTAATATTAATTCGCGGATAAAACCCTTATCTAGCATTTTATTAATCCACTTCTTTACACAACTGAGTTTAGCGGGTGAGAGTGGTCTGTTTTTATAATATAGGGCTTGCTTTCCAGGCATAATCTTAATTTTATAGTCCTATAGTTGGTAAGGGGGCAGCTTATCTGCGTTCTTAGGGAGGAAATGTTTAATATATTTACGGAACTCTTTTAGTAAGCATTATATAATGTCTTTATAGGTTAATCCTAGTTTGCCTTTTAGGAATTTCTTAACATTAGTATTAACTATCTTTTAGCGTAGAGACTTAGGCTTAGTTTTTAGGTTTATCTTAAGGAAGTTATGGAAATAAGGGGGTAGCGCTTTATAGGCTTCCTCTATTATATAGTTACCTTCCACTAGCCAGCGGAAAGACCTTTCTGACAGGTTCGGTACTTCTATTAGGCCTATAGGCAGCTCCTTAAGCAGCTGTTAATGCTCTTCTTATTTAACTAGTTCTACTAGCTCCGCTATATAGATCCTTATCACCTTTACGTCTTTTTATTTACAGAATTGGGTGAAATTAACGGTATAAGTGCATCTAATATTATTTAGGTTGGGGCGTGTCTGGTTCTCCAGTGCTATGGCTAGGCTAGCGCGGCTTAGTCGGCCTAGGGGGGCGGAAACAAGGCGGCAGCCCTACACGGTACGCGCGGGAGACGGGTATAAGGTTAGGCGTTGTGAGGGGGAGGTCTTAATTACTCTAGTTTTGGTCTTAGATATAACGCCTTTAGCTATTATACGTGTGGTTACGTGTGCGTATGGCAAATAACTTAGAGTTAGGTGTCTTATTGGCTGGCCTAGGTTAAGTAGGTATATATAGGGGACTTATAGTTCTAGTAGTATTTATATTCTTAGGGGCAGGGCGGTAGTCCAGTCTTCTAGAATCTCCGCTTTATTTACTGTATATATTAGCTTACTAGTGTTAGGTACCTCTTTTACTATTAGCTAATAGTATCTAAGCGTTAGCCGTGCGATGCGTCCGTATAGTGCTACTCAGTTACAGTTAGGGATGTGCCATAGAAGACAGTTGTAGGCATAGTAATTGGAGTTAAACTTAAGCTCTAGAACAGGGAAGTCTATTCTTAGGTTATACTTTTTAAGCTAGGGCATTCTAAGAATTACTAGTGTTAAGGGTAATAACTTTATAATGTAGAAAAGCATAGATTCTATATAGTGGCCAATTATCATTTTTGCTGTAAAGTAATGGGTAATAAAGCTGGATGGGAGTCTATTAGTAAGGCGGAGTGGTTTTAGGACTAAAAGTCTTTTTATTATAATATTGTGCTTTTTTATAAGTAAGTCTTCGTCTATAAACGCTAGTGCTGTACTACTACTATTAACAAGGCTTACTGTTTCAATAAAAACTTCTAGGAGTAGGTTATGCGGTAAAAAGAGGTAAGTCTAAATAAAAATAGCATTTTTATTATTGTTTGCTGTTCTAAGGTTAAGTAGTAGTTAGCTTAGAATAAAATTTAACTAATTTAGTAGTATAGATCTAATTCTTTTATCCTCCTCCCCGTATAGTTCTAACCCTTGGAGGTGACTTAGTCCAAGGGTTGGCCTTTTAATAATTGGATTGTAGGGCTTGGCTAGTAGCTATAGTCTTGGCTAGTATATCCTAACGTGTTAGTCTCTAACGGTGTATATATGCTAGGGGGTACTTCTCCAATAATATAGCCGGTCTCACGATTGGTAGTGGTATGGAGCACTTATCCATAGTTTATATACAGGACTGTCGGCTAGGGCTGTATTAGGGAGGGGAATTATAGGGGTAGGTCTCTATGTCTGAACCCACGTCCTTATCCACGGTTACCGCCTTGATTACTATCCCCTCTATTAAAGAATCCGCCGCGGCTAGGAGGGGGTTGGTGCGGTAGTATTAGAAGGGGATTTAGGTTCTTCTAGGGGTTGTAAACATCTTTCCAGTAGCTAGGTTAACCACACGCCATACAGAGTCTGTTATCCATGCGATATCTTCGGACGTTATTAGGGAGACCACTACTACCGCCGCCAAATTTAACGGCGTCTAGGTCTATTAGGTTATTCTACAGTAATATAGGTTAATAGCCACTAGCGGCACTTAGCTTAGCGGTATTCAGCTTAGTATAGTAGGTATAGTTCTGTAGGTTATAAGTAAATACATCCATCTGCTTACTCCAGCCTTTATAGTTAGCATTGTCGATCTTACGGCTAAGGGTAAGGGCCAGGTCCTTTATCTTAAAGGAAATATTCTTCTTAAGCAAATCTACTTTTTGTTCCTTAGTCTTGTTTACTTTAATTATTAACTTATTAAGCTCTGCTTTCTAGAATTAGTAATTATACTTACCCTAGCTTAAGGTATCTAACTTGTTTTTAGCCGCTTAGGTTATATCTATAGTCTTATAGTGTCTTCTTATATATATGAACATAGACTCTTGGTTAGAAAAGGTCTATTTGCTTAGGTCGTTTGGGTATATACATAGCATATTAAGGCCATGTTTAACATAGTTATAGGCCTTATCTATTAGCATGTCTAACATATAGAGGACTTCGTCCATTAGGGTCTTAAAGCACTTTGTATCTCTCTAGAAAACGCCCTAGATCTTCGTTTCCTATATTTTAAATTTTTCTTGCTTTTTAGTTGGTGATCCCTTGCTATTAAATAGGGTTAGATCTTTTACTTTACGCTTTTTCCTATAGGGCTTAGTCAGAAGAGGGTAGCTAGTAGCGGTATTCTTATCGGCAATAGTCTGGGTAAGTATGGTAATCTAAGAGCTTAGGTTTTGTATAGTCTTAGTATATATTAAAGCTTGCTGTTTGTATTGTTTTACATATAGTTTAAGTGTCTTAAGGGAGTTAATTCTATGCTAAACTTCTTCTAGTTGGGACTTTGCAGTTTGGCCTTTGTTATAGACGGTCTGAAGACCGCTCTTAACGCTAGTTAAGAAGGTTGTATATATAGAGAGGTGCTGGAAGGTTCCTGCCACATTAAGGTCCTTAGGGTACTCAGGACCATTCCTGATCGCCCAGGCGATATTAGTGTGGGAGGTATCGAAGGAGTAAGCAAGCGCTTCGCAGGTATTCGTTAACGAGGTATTATCCATGTTATAGTCGCCCATTCTAAGGGATCTAGGCGAGGTAATTGAAATCTGTAAGGCTAACTGTAATACTGAGATTATTAAATTTGTCTAGGATAATACTGAGGTTATCTGGGACTGTGGTATGGTGTTGTCGGTCGCGCCAGGTCGCGATTGCACTGGGAAAACGGAGACAGTGGGCTAGGAAAAAAAAACAAAGATCGCAATGGGGCGCAAGAGGAGATACCACAAACTGTTACAGTGCTGCAATGAAGTAGACTGAATAACTACGTTGTGGTATGAAGAGGAGAAGAAGGTGAAAAGGGGTATTATATATAAATAGTAGGGCCAGCCACCAAGGCGCTAGTGGTGGGCCAGCCAACGGTAGGAAACAGTACAAGACAGTATAGAACAGTATGCGACAAGCCAGTGCCGTGACATTATCGCCTAATAACGCTTTTAGTACGTTAGTACATTAGGTACGTGGGTACGTAGTATACAAGCCGTCTATATAACTCGCTTAGCCCTTATTCTAGAGCCTAACCTTACCTCTTCAGCGCCGATAAAACAGGCCGGAATGCGGCACCGTGCACTTATGCCTTAACACCACCAAATCTTATGCTTTAACGCCACAAAGAGGAACCCTTTTTGACGCGCGTCATTCTTGGGTTTTTAAACTTATATGAGCTTTGGTTTGAAGGAAAATGGTATAATATTGGGGGTATAGTAATTTATTGTTGTTGTTGTTTACATTGGCTGATAAGGCTTGCGCATGGTGCCGCATTCCGGCCTGTTTTTTCGGCGCCGAAGAGCTTACTAAACTACAACCTATATAGGGAAGAGAGAAAGAAAATGTAAAGGTAACTAGGCTCTTCTCTCTCTTTAAAAAAGTTGTTTTATATAAAGAAAGAGAAGTACTCCCTAAATAAGATAAAAATAGCTGCTAGAAAGTAGCTAATAGTAATAGGATATCTAAAAGGAGATAACTCTTACTAAGCTTTTAATAAATAGATAATAGGAAGTAAAAGGATAGGGATAGGCGTTAGGATTTCTTATTTCGTATAGTCTTCTCTACCGTTTTCTTATTGCGTAATAGTTACTAACGACTTAGTATTTTATTAGGGAGCTATAATCCCCTATTTTAGGGTTTATAAACTACTAGAATATAGCTATTAGTTTATATTAAGCTGCCTAGGAAGGATTTATATATAGAGAGCTATAGCGCTATGGCCTAGAGGCTTTACATATAGTATTATACGTAGTATAATATAACGGATATAATATAAAAATAAAAATAAAAAATGCCCTTACCTCTTCTATAGTTTCTCGTGCCGTAATAACTAACTTATCTACGTCCCTCCTAAGTAGTCGTATCACTACTGTTATAAGGTCCGCAATAGTAGAGAGGTGACTTAATGTATACCAAGACTCGAGATAGGCCTATATTAAGGGCAGAGGCAAAAGAAACAACCATAGAAAATAACCTAGGCATTACTAGATAGGCCCTCTAGCATTAATACTATATTAAGACTAGTAATAATTACTAACTACTATACGAGTTAAATTTGATTAACTGAGCCTTCTGTTTGTAAAGCTTTTAATTCAATTAGTTCGAGGAGTCAATTGAATTGAATTGATTGATTTGCAAGCCTGACTATAGTTGTATGCTTCCCACGATGATTTCCCTCGAGAAAAGTAGATACTGTACTCATGTTGCTAGATCCTCCTCTTTGCTTTGAGGTCTTACCATTCGTACTCGTATGGGAAGATGGCGTGTTTCTTGAGCGCTGACTCTTTGTGCTTGTTTGTGGTGATTTTGTGCCGCTTTCTAGATTTGGAACCGGTGCATTGTTCTCCTGCAGCATTATGAGGTTGCTTTGCACGGGGCCGTTATTCTGGACGTTCGAGTCATCTATCGGACTGGCAGAGTTTTCGCCTTCAATGCGGCTTGGAGGTGGTGGACTTCTTCTCGAATCCTCCAACTGAGCCTCTGTATCTTTTAGTCTCTGATGTAGAGCGTCTGTGATGCCATTGGCCGCACGAAGCTGGGCTTCCAACCTGCTTATTTCATCCCGGGCTTCCTTAAGTCGAATGGTCAGCACCCTCTTCTCCATTTTGGCTTCCTCAAGTTCAATGATCAACTCTGTCTTTTCCGCCCTGAGCTCGGCGAGTTCATCATTAAGCCTCTTCTCAGCTATCAGGCCAACCTCACAGAGTTCCTTCAGCTTTTCAACTCTTTCTTGGTATTTTTCAGCAGCTTTTGTTTCTGCCTTGGCGAGAGCCTGAACGTGTGCTCTTCTTATCTCATGAAGCTCTGCTGTCAAGTCTGCATTTTTGGCTGATTCTTCATCGATCCGGGCATGATACTGGCTTATCTGATTATCCTTTTCCACGACAATCCGTTCAAGGCGCCCAATACGTTCATTGACCTCTACCAGCTGCACCTGAAGATCCACAATATATTGAGGCATGTCGCTCCCAGAATTGTTTCGAGCAGTACTCGACAGTCTGGATGATATTGTAGTTTGGCCTCCATCTTGCGGCCGTGTGGAGGGCGTTTCCGAAGACGTCTCGACTAGTAATAATGAGGCGTAATCTTTATCTGATTTCATTTGAGCGTTAGCACTCCAAGTCTATCGAAGCCTAGATCTCACCTGACATCGAAGAAGAATTATTCGTGAGTCTTTCCTCTTCTGTAAATACCTGCTTTGACTTTCCTTTATCTTCCAGTTTCTCTGTCGATTGCTCTAATGCTGGTCCTTGCGTGGTAGGCATCTTCCTCCGTGGATGTCGAGGATTCTGGTTCCTCAATGGCGGGATTTTCTTTCCATGCAAGCCGTTTTGGGTGCTCCTATCCCTACCGGCCTGATGGCAACGTTTATTTTTTGCGCAGTCTGGATATGCGCAGACCATCCTAAATACAAGAGTCACCTAGTGCTGCCAAGACAGTTTCGGCGTGAATAAAAAACAAGGAGGATGAAGATGGGGGACTCCACCTGAGGGCGGGGTAAATAATAGACGGCGAGTCCACTAACTGACCGGGCAGTAAGGCTGCTAGCCAGTTTCACAACACGTCAAGATATGAGTGGGTAGCCTTGCATGTTATGCATCAGCATGCATCTATTGGAGAACATCAACTACAGATATTTGGGAAATCGTCCAAGGCTACTTCAGAAGGCTGATTCAGGGCATACGATCAGCTTTGTGGAAGCAAGGGTTGGGAAGCAAGAAAAATCGAATATTGTTTAATTCATTATCGCTCGGTCAAATGAGAGTGCAGAGAAACTTCATACTCCAACAAAAACCGGATAAACCAACTTTTGACTCTTTCAGGACCTAGATCTGGTCGCCAGGGCTGTGGCCCGCAGATTTCCCGTCTGTGATGGCCGGATGCACGGTATAAACGCCAGAATAAACAGGTACGCCATCGTCTCCGATTCTGACCTTGGTGCTCACAACCGAGACATTCAAGCCCGGCACCTCATTCCTGTCCTTCTCCTCGCCATTGAACATCGTAACACGCCAGTGCAGGTTCTTCGCCAAATAGGGCTCTACGTCCTCCGTTTTCAGGCTTGCCAACCTGCCCGCCACAATCTCTCCTAGCAGCGCAGTCGTCAGTGGCACGGTGCCGGTGACGACCAGCTCGTTTTCTTGGTCGGTCTTGCACTTGGCGCATTCAGTGTTGGGTGCGCGACCCAGTACCGTGAAGCGGCCGACGAGGTTGGGCTCGAGAGGCCAGGTCTTGGGATCGGGGTTAAATTCGCCAAGAAAGACGAGGACACGGAAGGTTTGCGAGAGGCCGTGCTTGACGGCGCGCATGTTGGTGATCCATTCCGTGTAGGTGTTATCGAGCGCAAGGTGAGCAAATTGCTCGGGAAGTTCAAGAGGCGCGACTGCTGGTGCGGCTACTTCTTTGGGTTTCGCAGCTGGCTCCGCTGAAGCAGGTGGTGGCGGATGCTCAGCGGGTCCAGGATTGGCCGCTTTGGGAGCTTGGATGGGATGTTGCGCGGATGGGGGTGCTGGATGAGCAACGGCTTTCTTTGTGAACGCACCCGCAAGAGCAGGGCTAGGAGTAACGGCGGCTGCAATATTGGCGCTGGCATTTGAAAAGAAATTGTTCAAGGCGTTGGCTCCATACTCTTTCACCACCATATTGCGGACAGCGGCCTGGTACGCCTGCGTGTTGGGATAACTCCACTTTTGAGTCTCAGGATATGCGTAGCCGAAGGTGGTTGTTTCCTTCACTCGAGTTGAGGTCCAGAATTTGGTCCCCGATGCATCCCAGAAGGGTTTGAGCCCACTGTTAGCGTCCTCCGTTGCGCCTTGAGCGGTGAAAAAGTTCCCTTCGCTTGCTTTCGCCGTTACATAGCTGTTAGGGTTCATAGCTTGCCAGATAGCCCCAAGGCGATCGACGTTGCTAAGAGATATTAGTATGAGCCTTCACAAGGGGTTGGAGGTAGCTCAAACCAGTGATGAAGCCAGAAGACAGGGTCAAAAGCAGAAACCTCTAGTGCGCTCATGTGACCATTGCCTCCGGTCTTGTCATGGATCTCGTTATGAATATCCTCAAGACTTCCATAGGTGCCAGCCCGTCCATTGCGCAGCCATTCATTGTTACTGAATGCATCAAATTGCTTGTATGAAAGCAGGATAAGAGAAACATTGTTTCTCAAAGAGGCATTTTCATTTGAAATCACTCGGGATACTTGGTCATCCTGAGACTGTGCACTGGCATCGTTGCTATCGGGGTACCGGAGAGTGACAGGAAAGACGCTCCACTATTGATTATCAGCAATGCTTGTTGAATTCTTGTTCCATGACGTGATTAATCTAGGGAGTAATGCACGCAATCCATTGACAATATTCCAGACCTTAAGGTCTTGAAAAAGGCGACTTACCCTATCATCTAGATCTCCTTGACTTGCTCTTTCGGGGAATTGATAGCTGTATAAGGGATTGGAGATTTGCTTCGTAGCTCCGTCAACATCGATGATAGTTGCTTGCTGGGAACTTATAGACGAAGGGAATGCGCTTCCTGGTCCTTTCGCAGCCCAGTCCCAGTAAGGGATTCTAAAGGTTTGTGCAGCTGCAACGTAGCGACCACGGATTGCCGCGGGGAATTGAGTTGCGACCTGCTGAATAATAGCGTAAAGCGCTTGCTGTGATTGTGGTTAATAGTGCATTTGTCAAGCTCCATAGTGCCTGTATTTTGGGATGGAAATTTTGGGATTTTAGAAACACAAACCTCGTACAAAGCAAGATAAGGACGGTGCCACGTCAAGAATAGGATCGAGCTGTGCGTGCAATATCCCCCAAATGTGGGGTTGGAGACCCCATTTACATCATCCCAAGGGATGAATGGCTCGCCGTGGATGCCTATTCCGGCAATGGCCAGAATGGTCAGCAAGGAATGTAGTTCCACCGGCTTAGAATAGCGGAGGAAGAGACCCTTAGCGCATGTGACATACCAGCTAACTGATAGTACGAAAGCAGGTCATCTGCGTCTACCTGTTGGAAATTGACAAGACCAAGCAAGAACAGATTCCATTGATCTGGGAAATTCTTCTGAAGATCCTGAACTTCACGCCTCAGGGGGACGGCGCCTGCTTGAAATTAGGATACTTGGTCAACAGGACATATTGCGAGGCTGACCGTTGGCGGCCGGAGTAGTAGGAACACCAGTAGTGGCCACGTTTGAGCTCGCCATAGTTGTTGCGGACCAGCTGTTTTAGCGCCAACAGTATGCACTGGGACCGAATAAAAACTTGATCCTGACTAGAGACGATTGAGTAGACTTGATTTGAGTAGTGGATCTAGTCATGAAATACTGGTCGAGGAGCTTCTCGGCTTTATATGTGACAGACGAGGCAGAGACATGGCATTCCAATACTTTCCAGGCACTTCAGCTGAGTAGCCTAATAAGGTCGAGAAAAGCCACATTTGTGCTCGTTGATGCCCATGCAAAATTGATGTATCATTCTGTGCTACTTCGAAAGGTCTCAGCCAGCCCTCAGACTAGCTGCAGCTTTGGAGAGCGCGTGGAACAAGAAATAGAGGGGGAGGGGCAAGTCTGGCCCCGCCCGGGCTGGCCGAAAACTTCCGCCATAGCGGGGTTCAAACGTCCAGTAATGTAAAGGACAAGACTCCGACGGTGCGTTTACATGAAGTTGTCAAGCCATATTTTTTAATCGCTGAAGCGGCCTCTCCGCAGTCTTACGGCATTAAGCACGGGCCCATTCCGTGGGTGTCATCAGCTGCATACATTCTTCATTGAAATCCGAGAATGGAAGAATGTGATGATGCTTGTAAGCTGCAGTCGACGGCTGAGATGGCGAAATGGCCGCCAATTCATAATGGCTGCAGCAGAAACGACTGTTTTGGCGTTCAGCAGTCAGTGGTGAAACAGCTGATCAAAAACCATGGTGTTATCATGTGGGTCTAGCCTTTTATCCGAAGTGCCTGAGTGCACGTGCGGCGCCACTTACCGCTGTTGGGTGAAATAAAACAGAGCTGAACGGGTGCCTTCCGATGCCTTGATAAGTTTGCAACAAAGCGACCGGGCAGAATGACATTAATTAGAGACACTCCATTGACTTGACGTATGGAACTCGAAGAAATTGTTGGCATAATAAATAAAGTAAAAAAATTCTTGTTTAAAAAAACAAGCAAAGTTATTTTTAAATACTGAAAACCTCCCTCGATCATAAGCAGGAATATCGTGATTGTGTCCTGCTCCAACTCCAAGCTTCCACTCTGGTTATCAGGATGAAGTCTTAGAAAAGACAAAGCCAACTCTGCAGCCATCTTCTTTCAGTAAATCAAGCAGAATCTCGTCTTCTACTAGAGTTTCTGGATCCAAGCCGTTCGCTGGCGGGTCTTCATCGAACACTTCCTCTTTTAGTTTAGATGACAGATGTTTTACATCTAGATGCTGGTACTGCATCAGTGATCTCAGCTTAGGTTTCTCATCTATTGAGTCCTTTTTCTTCCATAATTTTTGCTCCTTTATCCGTCGTTCCTGTTCTTCCATATTGACCTGGGATGCTTTGATCAAAGTAGGCAGATCTGGTAGCTCATCACCGCTGTCGCCCGCGTTGCCTTCGAACTCACCGGTCACTTCTCCCATTATAGAAAGCTCGGCAGGAGTCGCTGGTTCTAACCCGGTATCATTGCCCTTCCCTTCACAATCGCATCCAAGCAGCTCATGAGTCTGGCAGTGGTCCTTATCATCCAGACTAAAAAGATCCCGCAACTCCTCATGTGAAAAAGTTGCAGCGCTTGCCTTATTGTCCACAACCGCGTCTGCGAGACCTTGCTTCGTCACCTGGCGTTGGAAAATCTTCTCGTCGAGGGCGCCTTGGACTAGCAGACGGTAGATTTTACATGGCATCTTCTGCCCATCACGATGAATACGTGCCATAGCCTGCAAGTCGGTTGCTGGGTTCCAGTCGAGGTCGAAGAGGACGAGGCGAGATGCGCCGATCAAGTTTAAGCCCACCCCACCAGACTTTGCGGAAAGTAGAAATGCAAAGCATGTCTTTGCGTCGGTTTTGTTGAAGCGTTCGACAAGAGCCTGCCGTTTCGAGGCCGGCGTTGAGCCATCAAGCCTAAGAAATGAGTATGAGAGTGATGAGAGGAGTCGACCGATGATGTCGAGCGTGGATGTGTAGTTTGAGACCAAGACTACTTTCTCCGAGGTTGTTGTGTGAATGCGGTGAAGTAGAGTATCGAGAACTCTTAGCTTGGTGCTAGACGCTGGGGATGAGAGAACCGAAGACGGGATAGTAGTGATCAAGCTAGCAAGCATTTCGGATGGTGCCTCATCAGATGTTTTAGACTTTAAAAGAGACGGGCTATTGCAGACTTTTTTTAGAATGTTGATCAGCTGCAGGGCAGTTTCAGAATTCCCAAGTGCTACAGTGAAGACAGGCGAGGACAAAACATTCCGATAGATGGAGGCCTGAGCAGTAGTAGGCTTGCAGAATAGAATGTATTCCGTTTTGGGGGGTAGATACTTGGAAAGCACGTCAGCAGTTCGTCGTATCATGAACTGACTAGCCAAGGACACAAGTTCCTGCCACTGAGCCTCGCCTTTTTCTATATCCTTTGCACTTGCATCAGGCTGCCGAGACCTCATAATTGGGTTCTCAAACTCTCTTTTGAAGGTCGCCCGCTTGCCCAGTAGACTAGGATTGACAAAATCTATTGCGGTGAAGAATTCGCTCAGATCATTCTGTAGCGGAGTTCCTGACAATATGACCCTTCGCTCTGTATTCAAAGACTGAATTGCCAACATGGCTTTATTATTGGCAGTCTTTAGTCGATGCCCTTCGTCGGCTATAACGATGTCAATGCCACTGCCCTTCTTCAGCTGATCTTGAACACTTCGAAGCATCTCATAGCCGATAATCATCACGTTGTAACTTCTTCCCATGGTAAAATCGGCTAGGCGGACCTTCTTGCCTTCAGCGACAAAGACTCCGATCCTCTCATTTCCCAGCCACTTACGGAATTCCCGACGCCAATTGTTGGTGAGTCCAGCTGGACAAACAATGAGAGCCTTCTTAACGACCGGCGCGTCTCCATAAATGGGATTCTGCTTTAGTAAGGTCCATAACAGTGCAATTGTCTGCAGAGTCTTTCCCAAACCCATCTCATCAGCGAGGATGGCTCCTTCGCCCTCAGAACGCATGCCCATGACACATTCGTATAGAAATTTCACTCCTTCGCGTTGGTGTTCACGAAGGTGTTTGCAAAGCACTGGATCCACGACTACATCGACGATTTGCTTGCCCTCAGAACATGATGCAGGTCGCTTCATAACCAGAGCATTCGGCTGATTTGGATCGTGGCGAGGTTGAGGTATTTGGGTGTTGATGGTCTTCGGCATGGCAGTATTAGAAAGCAAGGGATTTTTAAATTGCCCTTGGGTAGCCTTGCTGCTTGGAGCAGAAACGTTGACTTTGTTGACCTGCAGAGCTACGAGTTTTTCTTGCTTTACCTGAACTTTTAGGTTCAGCCTCAACGGCTCCTCGAGCTTTGGTATGAGTGTTTTATGAATGCCACCTAAGAAAGGTTTGCCAGCCAGAAAATCTTCCTTTGTGATAAGGCAGTCGACTTCCACATCTTTTCCACCAACGGATAGTGTTGAACCTGGCAGTAATGGCGCGTTCCATGCTGTTTTTCCCATGTCTTTTCCCGAAACATCTTGAAGGTGGGCGTATCCATTACTAACAGACAGCACGCCATCTCCATCCCATGTCTTATTCTTTTTAGCCGTGAACTTCCGCCTGTTAGGGATGAGTGTTAGCATAATTCATGTATATTCCCTGCACGACTTACCATAACACTGTATAGTATCCTTCAGCTCCATCGCTAGACCGTTTCGCGGCACTGTCCGAAGCTGCTGGGTTTCGCACTAGAAGAAGGTGGTTCCGTATTATATTTAGTGATGGTGAAGTCCTTCCTTCCGTTGTTGAAGCGCTTTGGGATTCGTTGACCTCCCGAGAGACTCGTCTTTTCTTCCGAGGCGGGCTGGTGGCGTTGGTTTCTTGTGACTGTGACTGGTGGAGCTCACTGGACTTTCGGACGAGAAGCGGCGGCCGAAAGGGTTTCCAAATCATGATTGAAAGCTTGATGGAGGGAAAGCATTGAGCGGAAGTGGGAATGTTTTGATGTCGTTCATCCAAAGATCAGGATCAGGTGCTAGCGCGAGGACGCACCTAGGCCAAACGACGCGTCAAGACGGATATCTCCGCCGCCGCAACTCACCAGATATGCTTAAAATATCCTTGTGCAGCTCAGCCTCATAACCGATAGTCCCTCTTCACATCGTCCAAATGTGCGCACTTTGAAGGTGACCTGCATGGAAGAGACTTGTCCCTTACTTAATTTAATACCAGAAATTTCAAATGAGCTGACAACGCCCATGGATCGTCATGGATCCCTTGTCAATTGCCTCTTCCGCTGCAGGCATTGCAGGTCTCTGCATCAGGGTAGGTTGAGGCACTCTTCCCAGGCTTTTCCAACCAAACAACTGACTAGCTTGAGCTCAGGTCTCTGGCATACTTTATACGTTTGTGGACGATGCTCGCAGCGTCGATGATAGTATATCTAGCTTGTGTAAGGAGATAGTAGGACTTTCTCGAGTTTTGGAGGCTGTAAGTCAAGCCTGGAAGCAGAACCCGTTACTTGTCGCCGCTCAGGCCAATACCGATGGCAATCTCTGGATTAGAGTTCGAGCGTCGCTAGATGATTGCAAGAGTACGTTAGAGAAGCTGGAGAAAAAGATTGATGAGGTGCAGAAGAGCAGCTTTCTTGGGCGAGGATTTCTTCGGAAGCCTACAATGTCAATCAAATTAAATATGAGGATGAGGGATATTACTACGTTCAAGCAACAGATTCACTCATACAACAGTGCGATGCAAAGCGCGCTGCAAATGATCAATATGTAAGCCCGATGCACATTGGAAAACGTCTCAGAGAGTTGCTGATCATCACCATAGCTGCTTGCTACTAAATAGCAATACCTCACAGGAATCAATTACCCAGGTCCTGACAGGACTTAAATCTCAAATCGGAAGAGTTGAGTTTGCGCTTCAAGCACGAAATGATGCTGAACCACCTTCATCTGATATCGGAGAGGACAGCGAGCGTATCTCACGTAATTTGAGACTCTTTGTTCGAGCAGCAGAATCTTTCCATTCAAGTGCGAGTACAATCATAGCAGATGGAGCAGGGTCAACGGTGTGTGGCGGTTCCGTTATGGGCGATCCCTTGAGTGATGAGCAACACCGAAATATACAGGATTGGATACCACCGCCAATCATTGAAAAAGAGGACCGGACACAACAAGAAAGCCAGCCATCAGGTCAAATAGCACAATCTAATGACGTGCCTTTAAATGGAACAGGAGAAGACTCTGAGCAAGACTCTGAGGCTGACTCTGATATGGAAAGAGACATGTTGAAAAGGTTTCAAGATTTGGCGATCACTAGCTTTTCTAAAGGAGACTATCCTAAAGCAGAACGATTTCTTGTGAAGGTCATTGACCGGTCAGCACGAGGCGATCCTTCAGAAGATATAACCAAGATGAAACTTATGCAAGCCTACACCTACGGCTATCAAGGCAACTGGAACGATTCTGAAAGAGTTCTTCTTGGTCTAGCAGCGCTTAAAGGAGCGGCTAATCCGATGGCTTTTTACGGACTTCATGCTCTTGCTCTCAGAAAACTTGATATGGGTGCGTATGATAATGCCATTCGATACTGCAAAAGAGCTTTGATGGGAAGGCGAAGGATCGAAGGCAAAGAGGGTGCACAATTCTACGAGTCAATGGCACTGCTTGCGCATATATACGAAGCTAAAGGTGACTCAGCTGAAGCAGAGGGATGCCGCAGCTTTCTCCCTGCTGGCTACAGTGCTCCGGTGCAGCTTCCGCCTTTAGAGTATCTGACGAAACCTTTGACTCAGTATTTTCTACATCCTAGTACTAGCCATCAAAACCCGCCTAAGAAACCCCACGGAGAAATGGCCGTAGAAAACACCAAAGAGACAACTACCGGAACCCATGGCGCGCATAGCCTACCTCAAGACTTTGCTTCGGTTCCAGCTCAAGATACTAAACCTAACCCAATAATTTACGGGTCGCCACAGTACTCGCAAAGACGATATACGCCCATACCATCACCAACCCCTCCAGAAAACCGTCTTTCACCACAAACCAGCCTTGATCCACAGCCTGGAACTCCTTTGCCGCTCGCCGGTTCACAGCAGCATGGTCACAATTCTCCGCACGTCTCTCAACACTTGGCCAATCGAGCTACTGCGCTTGCCCAGCCGTACAATTTTCCCCAAGCGCAAGATTCACCGTTAGCTCCCCAAATACAGCCTGAACAAGCCCGGAAAAGTCGAATCATTGTAGCTGTAGATTTTGGGACTACTGAATCGGCCGTAGCTTATGCCTTTTCTAATGGTATGGACTCCAAGGAAGATATTGTTACTGTATGGCCCAGTAGTTATTCAGGAACTATGTCCAGAGTAGGCTAAATTTTGGTATATTTGACTTCTATTACTGACGGTACCATAGACGAAAGTTCCCACGGTCTTGTATTACAACTTGACAGAAGAAGTTGCTGGTTGGGGATACGATGTCGGTGAGGCCCTTGTGCCGACTGGATATCTAAAGCCTGGGTTCCAAAAAGTGGAGTGGTTCAAATTGCAACTAATGCTTGAGGGGAATTCCTACATTGATCAGATTAGCCTTCCGCCACTTCCAGCCGGCAAGTCTGCGGTTGACGTTGCTGCGGATTATCTTTTCAAATTGCGGCAAGCTATACGCAATTACCTCAATATGAATTTAGGCGATGTTTTCATCAGAGAAGAGCGATATATTCAATATTGCTTCTCCGTACCTGCAATCTGGAACGATACCGGGAAGGCAGCTTTACGCCAAGCAATTATCCAAGCTGGATTTGTATCCAGCGTTGATAACCGTCGTTTATCACTAATTGCAGAGCCTGAGGCAACGGCTATTTACTGTGCTACAGCAGGTGCTGTCAAACTTTCGTTAAATGATGCCATTCTGGTCATTGATTGCGGCCCGGAGACTGTGGACCTCATTGCATATGAGGCTGTGAAGGAACACCCAATCCAACTTACCGAGCTCACCAGCGGGTCTAGTGATTCTTGCGGGTAAGTTCTGTGAAGCAGACGTTCTCATCAAGAGACAATTTATTAAGCAATACATGTTTCCAGATCCACGGCACTGAATCGTAACTTTTCCAATCTCTTGAGAGCAAAAATTAAGAGGACAAGATTGTCGTCCGGATCTAAGACAGCGGGAAGAATCTATGCCAGGGTCATAATGGAATTTGATAATCGCATCAAATACGAATTTAGAAACAATGGCCAGAAATGGGCAGTTGACGTTGGTATAGAAGCGGAAATCCCTGAAGCTGATATTGAGGAAGGGTATATGGTTTGGACCAACGAAGAAATTCTACAATGTTTCGAGCCGGTGGTCAATCGCATTCTGGAATTGACGCAGAATCAGATCATAGCAGTCCAGGCTATAGGCAGACAGTTAAAGGTGATTCCCTACTGAACTTTCTAAAGTTTTTCACGTCTAATCGTCTTGGTACAGAACATTCTCGTTGTTGGGCGGTTCTCAAGCAATGAATATGTGTTCCAGCAGATTATGTTACATGTTCCGGCCCACTTCCAGACCGCTGTAGTGCATCCGTTAGACAGCGAGATGGCTGTTGTTAAAGGGTTAGTGACAGCAGGAATTTTTTCTCACACTTTCCATGCTTCGAAAAAAGCTAGGCGTGGCTATTACATCCCAATTCCAGAGGTATATGTGCCAAACCTGCATCCTTCACAGTACATTTTCGTCGGTCTGGACGGGCTCTCCTATTGTCAAAACAGCATCACTACCATCATAAATAAAGGCCAAGTATTGGGCCCAGACGAACTTTTCCAAATCAAAATTACGAAACTTATTATTCCCGGTGATGCGCTAGAGTTTGAAGACTCTTTGTGGGCAAGCGATGACGAAATGCCTCCTGGTCAGAAAGTATATAGCAACTGCCATCCTGGTTCTTTGCCTCCCCGGCGGTTTCACCTGTACTCAGAAACAAGAGAGCAGCGTCAGATGCCTGCTTTTACGGAATTAGCGAAAATAACAACAATTCTTCGCGACAAGCGTCCGGATATCGATTTCCGCAAATTCAGGACCCTTACGGGATCCGTCTGGTATAAGGTCGATTATGAAATTTTGTTTACATTTTCAACAGAGCTGCGGGCCCAGTCGTATTTCGAGGGACAGCCTGTCTCTGCTCTAATAGAATATATTTAAACATTTAGCGGGTATAACAAGAATTCAACACTCGGAAAATTCAACACTCGCACACGTGATCATTCCGTGCCTGTTATACATCTGCTCCAAAAATAATCAATGTTACTCCCGAAACCATCTCGACGCACATAAAATATACGAAAATGAAAGAAAGTATTTGAACCGCACTCGCTATGGTTTACTGCGCGGAGCATCAATTTAACCAGACTAGGTTTGATATATTAAATGCCAGCGGTGGGGCTAAATTAGTTCATCACACCCTTGAAGCCAGTTTGCGGGGTGAGATTTGCGCTTCTGGCCTCCATTCTCGAACCGTCCCCTCTCATTTCTCTCGCTTATGACGGAGTACCCAAAGGGAATACCAAAGGCTAGCCGGAGCTGATGCTCTCGAAAATAAGACCACTTAGTTTTTTGGCCAGCATCGCTGCTCTTAGGGGTCGTGAGATCTAGGCATCGATTTGTTCAAAGAGAAACGCGTCCGCGCGATACGAGAAGGTTGTGTAAACGGGGCTCTGAGCTAATTAAAAAGGTATGTTCTGATTATTTTCCATATCGGCAAAGTGGGGGTGTTATCGATTCCTAGCTTGATAGGAAGAGTAGTGGCCAGCGTGGTTAGTTGCCCGACGTCTGGATCGTTAAGGTTTAGACGGCCAGATTGGCCTCTTAATTGGACCTACGGACGGCGGATAGGGTTGTATAGCTTAGTTTTAAGCCTTTTTAGGTATAGTTTAGGGCGAATTTAAGGCGAAATAGTGAATGCACGGACTACGGACGGACCGAAAACAACGCGAATGCGTCCTTCTACCCCTCTTTTACGCGTATCTAGAGGTGCTAAGAGCTCTATCAGTCGGATCCAGTCCAGGTTAAGACGGATAACTTCATGGACTGACTGGATTGGGCAGCTAAAATTTGGGCGATCAATCGGGCGACGGTTAGTCCACGGACTGGCCGCTTAATCGACCACGCTGGTAGTGATGTGGTGATTTTAGGGAACTGCTCAGTGCAAATGCAGCCTGTGATCGAGGTTAAAGGGGAAACAGGTGGAAGTGAAATGAGCAAGCCGTTATATTATTATTGCTAGAAAACGTCGGCGGACAAGAAACGGTATATATCTAATCCAGCATCTTCACGGAATGCAAACCCTCATTGAATAACGTCTTGCTATCAATAATCATGTCCCAAGTCGAAACTTCTCAATGGTCATGATAATCGATGGTCTTCAACCACTTTTCCCCTGGCTCGAACCAAGTTCGCTCATCACTAATCATACAGCTGAATACAATGATCGTACAACACAGTTAAAATTCCTTCACCTACCTTTCAGAGCCTCACATCCACCCTCTTCGCACTCTTCAGGACTCTATCTTCAGCCACTAGCCCTCACAGATTGCCCCTCTGACCAGCCAGCACATCTTTATTCAATGCTCTCTGACCTGCAAAGGCAGGGTCATGTGCGTTTACAACTTCGCCCTTGTTCCTCACTGTAGATCCCACTCCAGCGAGACCATGGGTCTGCTTCGCCCCGCCTTTGCTCCTATCGTATCGTAGTTCTTGGCTCGTCTGGCCTTGGCCAGGACGACCGAGGCCCGTGTGCAGGCTGCCCGAATCGGCGCCGTTTAGTGTGTCTGAGGCGTGGTGGTACATTGATGCATTGGTGGTGTCGGGGTTGGGCTGGTAGGCTTTTGATGATGGTGCAGTGCCTGCGGGGAAAGTTTCCGCTGAGAATTCGGGGGCGTGGTCTTTCTCTGAAGCTAGGACTCCTGGCTTATGCTGTGAAAGTGTTAGCCTTTGGAGAGCTTCTGAATTATAAAATAGTTGAGATTGAAATTATGCGTGATAATCATGAGTCTCTTTTAAATGTGTATATTTGTAGCAGTGCATCAGGCTTTGAAAGAAACATGAACGAGTTGCAGCATGGTTTTTGCGGAGAACTTGAGGGAATACATGACAATACAATGGACCCGGACTTGACCAGCATAGTAGATTAGATTTGAAATCTATAGCAAAAAGGCTAAAAAAGTAAATTTCGCTTATACCTTTCGTTTCTAGAGGCTCGGATAGAGGGACACGAGAACGAAACTCGCCGGGCTGGTTGGCAACAGAATCTAGACTTTGCGATGCACTCATTATGATTTTCAATTGAATGGCTGAAAGAAAATATGTTTTGAAGCTTTGAAAATGGCCTGAAGGGGTATTTAACACTTGAAATTGGTATATGGAAGATATTGACATTCAAATATTTGTACAGCGGCTCCTTTTGAAGCTCGAAAATGGTGCCTGGTTCACTAACATCAAATTTACGTCACGGTAAGATGCGGCGAAAAGTGGGACCCTGAGCTTAGACTATCTTTAATCTTCAACTAGCTTGTGATCCATTACTGAATATGGAAGGACAGACATCGGGATCGCGCATTTAGCAGGGAGCAGTGGTAGGGCATTGGTTGCGCGTCCCGGTTTGCATCGCGTCTTGGTGTTGACTACATGTGACGATCGTTTATACTCGCAGCCAAATGCGAATGTTGTTTTGAAGACACACAGGCGGGAGACTCCATGATCTTTATTCGTCTTATTGTATTTTTGTTCCGCTGTATAAAGCTGGGACCTCATCTATTGCGCTTCTTCTTTATATTTTTGTTTTTGGTTGTCGGCGATCCGGCAGCGCTGTGGTTTACCCTCATTTTCTTCTCGGGCTCTTGAACTTCGTCCTCGCTGAAGCCTAACCATTCTTCTTCTTCTGTATCTTGGTTTTCAGGGGACTCGATGGTCTCGCCAGTGGGAACTAGACCATCACTACCCCTCACAAATCCTGCAACGAAGAATCCCATCGTGCCCTCTTCCGTTCCTTTCTCGCACCTGATACAACCTTCAAGTACGTTTCGTTTCTCCTCTTCTCCCATACTCTCCTCATCTCCGGCTTTTTCCGCTTCCCATACCCCTCGCCTTTCCCATTTCTTCATACCGTGAACCTGGTCGCTTCGCCTCAATATCCTCCATCCCATTTCCTTTGCAGTAGGAGAAGCAAGAGCGCGGAAAACGACTAATTCGTTCTCCTCAAAATAGACAGAACACGTCGAATACGTAATTTTTCGGGCAGTAGGGAAGCGCATGGTGTGGGTTAAGATGCGAAATTGGAAGCTCGAGAGGGCCGCGAGTCGGTCTTTCAGAGCCGCAGCGTCCTTCAACGTGTTGTCTTCTGGCAATTCTTCAATTTCTGCAGGTGTAGATTCTGGAGGAGGCGCTACAGGAGCTGCTTGCTGGCGTTTCCGCTTCTTACTCTTACTGCGGGATGTGGTTGTGCTGTCGGCCGCTTTCGGATCCGGTAGGAATACTTTGAGGCTGTCGTCTCGGCCCACAATTCCACTTCCAGAACAGCTTGGATCTAGTAAGAGAACTCCCACTCGTGACATCTCCGTCTCAGGGTTTGCGGTCAAAAAATCCTGTCCCCCTTTTAATTTTACCACCTTGTCCGCTCCAGCGAGCTTCACCATCTTTTCAAGTGTGTCCGCTCGCCGTTTGTCTCGCTCGTATGCAAATATGGTCCGTTTCTGACCACTCTCTGCTGCATCGTTTCTTCGCTCACATAGGATGGCTGCTAGATGCGTGGTTTTATTCCCTGGCGCTGCGCACGCATCTATCACGTCGCCATCTTCAACTCTAGGGTCGATGAGGTAGGCTGGAAAGCAAGATGCCTTGTCCTGAAAGATAAGCTCGCCGGACGCGTATGCAACCGACTTGCTCAAGTTGGCTTTTGGAGGGAGGGCGATGAGATTAGGGATGTGCGGGTCGAGGTAGAGCAATTTCGCTGTGCTAGACTCTGAGACTACATCGGCCAAATTGTTTGTTTGCGAGTATTCGGAGAACGTGGTATTCAGCTGCGCCCCAAGAGTTGTACGCAGAGTATTTATCCGTATCCAGCGTGGATGTTGCACCGAGGTTGTCTGCGCCCCATTATGTCCCCCAGCTGTATCCTCCGTGCCATCGCTACCACTGTTGATATGCTCCCGGAATGCTTGCAGTGTGCTGAAGCCCTGCCTGAGCCGTGCTTTTGTAAATTCTGCGTTCAGGCGGGCTTTATGTCGTGTGATTGCTAGTTTGAGAGCATGGGTTGCGGGGGCCGTAACACCGCGTTTGGAGAGAATAAGGTCATGCGTTAAAAGTAGGGCAAGAATAGGTGTGAGCTAATAATTATCGTGGTCAGCGTTCGTATCGTGGTAAACCAATTGGAAGAGTAGAAATTTTTGTGATGAGTGCATAGTGACAAAGAAATTGTCAAGCAGTGTAAAGCGGAGAGAGTATCCTAGCCACACCTTTCTCTCATCCTTAAGGACCCCACTCCTCTCAACTACCTCCTTCAAAACTCCTGACCATTTCGACGCCTCGGTTACTAGTGCGAATAGCTGCACTGGGTTGCTTTTGAGGTCCTTCTTATCATAGATACGAGACTTGAGCGAGCCTCCGACTTTTTCCGCATTAGTGAGCACTGAAGCCGCCTCGTAATACAGTGACATGATACAACAAGCATTTTGCGGCTTCTTCAAGTTTTCGAAATGGAGGTTGTGGCTATGGATTTGTAGGTTGCCGTAGCACGGTGATCTACAGGTCCTCCGGCGCAGATTTCAACTCCAAAATCGTCGGACTGCTTATCACCATCATCAATCAACCTGTTTCCTTAGTCTCATCTATTCCACACCATAACAAAGACTATGGATATGACATGTCTAGGAGCTCTGTCTTGCAGCTGTCGCAAGATGTTTCCCTTCTCGAGGGAAGGAAGAGTTAGACAGAGTGTAGTGCCTTCCAGTATGAAGTGACGATCCACATTAGAAGTAAACCATTCTCGTATAAATTCTATTTGCTAGATTTCATTTCTAGAATTTCTGTATGCTGGAACGTCACTCAATTCATTGTTCTCAATACTCTCGTTAGAAGAACATTACCCTATTACCAAGCACAATTGCCGATAATAATGGCTGCTTCCGGAGCAACCAACAACGGTAAAAAATTTCGTAATGATAAAACATACAGAAAAATATCACTAACATCCAAGCCGCTATCAAACGAGAATTTTCTAGAGATGCGTAGGTCACTCAGACTCCTCAAAATTACCATCCATGTTATTCTCGACGTTCCATCGCAGCGTCTGGCAACAGATGTCCGCTTAGGCTATGCCAAAATTTGGCCCAAAATCCGAGGTGCACTAACCACACTCCGCAAAATCTTCAAAGTGGCTCAGTTCTACGAGTACGACAGAGGCTACACAAACTTACACTAGAGGGCTGAGAGTGTTTGGAAGATATAGCTCCCTCGTCAAGAAGATAGCGACAGCTATAGCGACGCTCAGGTGGCCGATGAGAACGCCAGCGAGAACCACACTGAGGCATATTGGAGAGATGAGACCTCAAAATTAACTGAAGATGAAGTACAGCATTTGGTATCTTGCATGGACGAACTTGATAAATTCCTCAGCAACATGATAGAATGGGTTGAGGTGTTGTACATCAGGATGCGTGAAAGGCTTGGGGAGCCGGCCACCACGGTTTTGGAGCTCCTTGAGGAGCACCGCAAGTATGAAATATTAGGTCGCGCCCTTTCCAACCCTGACGTACCATTACATGATCTTCATGGCATTGCGGCGGCTCTGTACCGCATCAAGCCGTGGTCCAAGGAAACAAAGATGCAGACCACAATCAAAGTATCCGTGGCCTACGTAGCTGCGCCTTGCCCACCCACCTCTTAGGTGGGTGGTGGACAGCTCAATCGCCAGGACATCTCAATCGCCACACCAAAAACCAGCAAATTCACACCTTAATATCTTAACAACCACTAAATAATAAATTCTAATAATTTAGATTTAGGCTTTTATATATAA